>JAABUL010003565.1_pt1 | contig 22829 bp, 36 predicted proteins | sample 5559151 | NCBI WGS metagenome assembly JAABUL01 (sample SAMN10711876, study PRJNA513368) | rock metagenome | isolation source: Antarctica rocks | place: Antarctica: Victoria Land, Pudding Butte sud | reverse complement strand
TCAGGACCCTATCACGTGCTGACACGTGTTGAAATAGTTTAGCGCACACCGCTAAACGTTTAGCGTTTCACCCTTTTAGTTTAGCGTTTAGCGTTTCCTCGAAATAGTTTAAGCACGAACCCTGCAGCAGACATCAAATTGCTGTTTCTAATTTATAATAGATAGTCTCAGCCGCGAAGGACCGCAGCAGGTACTGTGGTACCGTATCGACGGCTTAGGCACAAACGAAAGCACCGGGTAGGTATTTCCTGTTTCGTACCGCTTGCAGGGTTAGCATCAGCGCTGCCGCAGTATCCATAGGTGCTTTGTGCCTAGCCGGTGCCGAAAACGAAATAGTCCTCAGGAAGTTCGCGTGACAAGTGCCCTTATTCATTGGCCACCCCAGCAGATTCCCCTTTGCCATCAGTTGAGAGTGGGCGGCAGAATGTTGCCGCATATCAAGGCAGCTTTCCCGCCGGGTCACGCAGTGGGCACACCTGGCGGCGCCAGAGCGTGACTGGGACAGCTGATCCTTCCTGTGGCACCCTTGTCGCCAGACCTTGCCCGAGCGCATTGCAACCTGCCTGCACTTGCATCTGTGAGGTACACAGCGTGGGGCATCCGTCAGCTGCGGCGGCGCAGCTTCGGGGTGGACCGTCATGCGATGAGTCGTACGTGGCGGCGGGCTGTTTGGACGCCGCCGGCAAAGGCACGGTCAGCGGCTGCTTCAGTCAGCAGGTGCCACAACGCAGGGGCTGGGCGGTGGCGGCGCTGCCCGGGGTCGGAGGCAGGCCAAGCGCTGCACTCAGGCGCCTGCGCGGACGGCGCCTAACGCTGGAATGCGGCTGTAAATCACTGACGTTCCCTCCCTGGTCCTATTCCCCCGTGTGATGATCGTGCAGCACTTGTGGCTGGGCGCAGGATGCAGCCATGCAACTACAAGTACAACGACCGGCAGCGCGGTCTGGTGCCCCTCAGCTTGCTATCGGACTGTCGACCGTGTCTGTCTCGTGCAACACAGAGAATGCTCCCGCTGAAACCAGCGTCCCGCCTGTCACAGCGCTGAGCTGCACCACCGCTGCCTGTGCTGCGCTGCTGTGAAACAGCGCAATCGCCTTCGCTGTCGTGAGGCATGCGTGAATGGTACGTGAGGAAGTTTCGAGGGCTGTCATGTGCACAGAACATTGCCTGATCCTTGTGTGACTGACCCCCCTGTCCGCAGCTGGAGCTGGCCTCTGCACACCAGCTGCTTCACCTTGGACAGCGTACAGGACGTGCATGGCCCTGACAAAGCCTGGCCTGAGTGCGTGGTATACCCCGCCCGTACAATGAGTTTGTTTGCATCGTCTGGGGAAAAAAAGGCTACTCCAGCCGGAGCTGGGGCGGCGGCGGCGGCGGCAAGCCCTGACGGATGCCGCTGGCAGACCAGTAGGTATCGTGCAGCACCTATGCAAGGTGATTGCCTGGCGAGCTCGCTGGACTTCTGACACATGTTCATGCTGCAGTGAGCAGGCGGGGATTGAAATGTCAGTGTGATCACTACAGAAGCATTGTCAGGCGCAACCGCGAAATTGATGCTGTCATAATGTAGGGTTGGCCAGCACACCGATGCTATATTTTGCAATTGCATGACGCGGGAAAGCTAAATTCATATGCATCGAGAAATTGGCCAACAACTTTGTCGAGGGAGAACGTGCATACAGACCAGAGTGCTGCCTCGTCGCCATTGACATTTCATGCGGCATGGCGTGCTGACATTTTCTGTTGTCCACCTTATGGATGGTGCGCTGCTCACTTAAACTGCCGCACTCACGTTGCAGCAGCAAGATCGGACGACAGTGGCTTCTGGTCTGTGAAAAGGGTGCGTTGACGGCGGCAAGCAACAGTAGGAGGTAGGGCGGCATGTGGACGACCACTGAGTGAGGCGCTGCGACTTGTCCCTAGGGTGGTTTACAAGCTTGTTTATGAGAGTGCAGAGAGTTCGCACTCTCATCGCCACGGAAACGAGACATTGGCTGGCTGATGGCCCCTGACAGTTGTTGAAAAAAGCAAACTGAGCCGCCGCCCACCGCAGCGGGTCCCATGTTGCTACAGAGTGCATGGAATCCCACCGCCGCTCAGAGCAGCTTGACCGCCGCTCGATCGCAGCGGCTCCCATGTTGCTGCAGGGTGCAAGGTGCCCGCCGCCACTCAGAGCAGCTTGACGTCGATGTCCACGCCGGCGGGCAGGTCCAGCTGCATCAGGCGGTCCACGGTCTGCGAGCTGAGCTCGCGCAGGTCCATAAGCCGGAAGTGCGTGCGCCGCTCGAACTGTTCCCGGCTGTCCTTGTTGACGTGCGGCGAGCGCAGCACAGTGTAGATGCGCTTCCGCATGGGCAGCGGCACCGGCCCCGACATGCGCGCACCTGCGGAGGAGCACAGCCGGTCAGCATGTGATTGCCATGGCTTTGATGACACCGACAGCGGCGTTCGCTTGAGGCAGGCGCAGGCGGCAATCTTTGCAGAAAGGCTCCATGCAAGGGATGCTGGTACGGGGTGTCACAAGGAACAGCAAGATGCGACAGGCTGCGTGTTATCGCATTGTCAACAGTAGGTTGCCCCTCGGCACGGCATCAGCAGCAAGCAAACACCGCCGTGCGCAACACGCCGCACAAGGTTGCTGGCCATCTCATGCGTGCAATGTGAGCTGCTGTAGACAGCTGAGCAGGTCACCTGTCTCTGAGGCTGCAGTCTTGATCATGTCGACGGACTCCAGCAGCAATTCAACGGAAAATGCCGATAATTTAATCCTCAGCTTCTGCTGGGCTGGGGGCGCGGCTGCAGCTGCTGCTGCTGTTACGGTGCATGTCCTGCCGGCGCTGTGGCTGCGGGCGGTGCGCAGCGGGCGCCGCTGCAGGAGCTGGGCTGGGCTGCCACGCTGGAAAGCGGCTGCTGGGTGGGCTACCTGGCGGCAAGAGCAGAGTCTGCCAGCCATGGCGCTCTGTGCGAGCACTGACGTCGCCATGGTGCTGAACGTGTCAGATCAGGCTGCAGCTGTGCAATGTGCAAAGCACGAGCCTGTGATCAAGCAAGGGATGGAATGTATACATGATGTGAATCACTTCAGTCCCCTTTCTATGAAGAATTGGTACAGGGCGCGCTTCGAGTCAGTCAGAGTATTGCGATAGCTAGCCAGCAATAAAACATGTTCAGTATCAACTCCAGTATCGAGACGCTGACAATATGCAGAAATCAAGCCATACATTTTTTGGGCATTAGCCCGCCAAACAAACTGCAGTGCACGGCTGCAGCGCGCAGCGGCAAACCCGCCATCATGCAGCGACGGCGTCCTTGACTTGCAGCACGTCAGGAAGCTGCGCGGTGTACAGGTCCGGGTGCACCGTGTTCTCTGGGCTGAGCAGCTCCGCCTCTGTCGTCACGCCTGCGCAGCACATGCCCGCCGTATGTGAAATGTGCAGGTTCATGAAGCTTTTATGAAGCGTGCACAGGCTAGTCTGATGGATCCGCTTCAGGACCAAGACCACGCCTGGCTCCCAGCACTGTACCAGGGCAACTGACGTGCAGCGCGTGCACAGGGCAGCAGCCAGAGGTCTGGTACATGTTTAAGACTTGACAAAACACAAATTACGCCAAGCCACCCATGGGCGAGCGACAAGCCACGAACCTGACAGGACGAGCATGGTGGTAAGGCCGCCGTCACGGCCAAATTGGATGTCCGTGTCCAGCCGGTCGCCGACCATGCAGATCTGGTCCCGCCGCAGGCCGCACGCCTCCGCGATGTTGGCAAGCATGAACTCCTCCGGCTTGCCCACCACCGTGGGTTCCCGCTTCGTGGAGCCTGCCCCGAGTGGCGCTTGAACATTGATCCTTCTCTTGACATCAATCCTTCAGAGTGCGCCGTGTTCTTACAACACCGTTCCCGTGGCGGAGGCTGCGCCAGCCGCGAATGCCAGGCACATTGCGGGGTGTAGGCCGATTGGCGAAGGTGAATGACAGCTGTAGCACGGTTTGACAGTGCCTAATGGGGTTTTTATCAGGAGCCCAGACGCAGGGCTCACCCTTGATGGCGCCGACCATGGCGCCGTTGCCTGCCCACTCCTGCGGGTGCAGCAGGACACGTTCGCACGAGAGTTGCCATGTTTGCTACACCCTCCAGATGTGCGTAGCTCAGATGCGTTCCAGCACCTCACAGAACCAGTATCACGGCTGTCTTTGATGCGGAGACAATGCCACTCGTAGCTCACCTGCGCGTCTGTCAGGTGCGTCACCGCGTCCAGGTTGGTGGCGATGAAGTGGCAGTCGGGGTTCTCCCGGATGCACAGCGTCGCGTACTGGATCTTGTGGTAGTTGATGTTCCTGTCGTGGCCCACCACCACGGCGCCCACCTGCCGCACATGACATGCCGCCGAATCGAACTGATGCAAAGCGTTGTGGTGGCCAAGCCACCTGGAAGCGGGCTGCTGCATGCGCCACAGACCGAGTACTGCAAGCACGGGAAGTGAACATACTCCACGCGCTGTAAGCGCAACTCTTCATGCGGTCGGACCATAAGAGCACACAGCGCTCGACTAGGGCGATCAGATCATGTCAAAAACGGGGTTGAGCTTGGCATTTGAGGTTTCTGAGGGGCGCACATCCTTGTCGAAGGGCATCGCGTAGCCGGGCTTCAGCTCCACCTTCTTGTCGTTGTCTGCGGGGCCGCCCGTGTGCTGGATGCCCAGCAGGTCCAGCTCCTCCTCGATGCCCACGTCCCCGATGATGTACACCTGCGCAGGCGCAAGCGCGGGCGTGAGCAAAGCACGGGGGTGGACACCTGGACGAGGAACGGCTGTTGGCTCCGCTGCGCTGCCGATCGGAGGCTGCGTTGAGGGCACCGCAGCCCACCTCGGACAGGGGTAGCAGGCTGGCATGCAGGGATGTTCCCGAGCACTGGCAATACCACAGCTGGGGTTCCTGGCGCGCCTTCTTGTCCGCTGGGAAGTCGATGGACTTGAGGTAAGCCGCTGCTGCATATGAGGACGAGTATATCTCCTCTGCCGAAATCTTCAGCCCCAGTTTGGTGAATTTGCCGAGGTAGCCCTCCCGGCTCTTCGTGGAGTTGTTCGTCACAAAGTACAGCCGCTTGCCCTGCGGTTCGTCAAGCATGGGAGGCTGAACCCTGCAGTACTAGTGCTTCCAAAGACTAGCACATCCGCCGCCGCTTTTGTGAAGTCAATGACAACGAGAATCACGTGTGGCTGGCTCACCAGGGATCTGAGAAGGTCGATGGTCTCCGAGACGCCCTCAATCAGGGAATCCCCCCGCCACACCACACCTAGAGAGAAGGAACACCACAGCTCAGCGACACCACTGGTCCAAACGCGAAAGGATGCACGCCAGATCGTTACCTCCGACCAGCAACTCACCGTCGCAGTCGAAGATGAAGCAGTCCACCTTGTCGACCAAAGCCTTCAGGTCGTCGGCTGTGGCCTTCTTCACTGCAAGCGGAAGCGCAGGGACACTGTGGTAAGGCATTCGGTCATGGGACGGGTGCTGTTGAGATCCAGACTTGCTGTGACATCATGCGCGAACCAGCCTTATAGAATGAGAGAGATGCTGCGATGTGCAAGTCTGTGAGATCACCTGCCGCTGCACAATTGCCTGCACCGTTGCCAGACGCCATGATGCTGCTGGTGTGCCGTTCAGCTCGTTGTGAGGGTTTCGAGATAGACCTGAGACTGATCGCAGGGAGCCTGCACTGCCGCTGCTCATGCCAGACTGAAGGGCGGGCTGTGGAAATCTGACCACACGTGCTGGAGATGCAGCGGGTCTGTGTCGCGCAGCGGAAGCCGAGGCCGGACATGGTGCGTCAGGGGGACATGCAGGTGCGATCAGCTGCGGCCCGTTGACGCGATCAGAGTGCTGAATAGCATGCTGCGCCTGAGTGGCTCGTATGATGTCGGAGTCTCATGGGCTCCATTATCCACTTTGGACTGCTTGTGAAGACAGCGTGAAGACCGGCATGGCATGTTTGCAGCGGGCCCATCGGTATGTCATACACTTACAGATCGCAGCACAGCGAGAAAGTGCTTGGAAAGCATCGGTCTCACGCAGAGCATCCGGCGCGACAACTGCGACACGCAGCCAAATTTGAGCTTGACCATCTGAGACTCGGGTGCAGCCTGCAGGGCTAGGAGCTGCTGATCGACGCCTCATTGCTTTAGTTCGTCAACAACCTAGCTACCAGGCTCTTGGGGATTGAGGACCGCTCTAGGGCAGAGGCTGTCCAGGTGCTGCTCCGCACGGCCTGAGCGGCGCGCAGTATGGCAGAGGAGGAGGCCACAGTCAAAGAGCCTCTCGACGTCATCAGGCTGTCGCTGGACGAGCGGATATACGTAAAGTGCCGCGGCGAGCGGGAGCTGCGCGGCAAGCTGCATGTGAGGCCACCGCGCCTGCTGTCTGTCTCCTGGCTAAGTTGGCGTTTGCCGTTCGTGCGTCAGACAGGAGCTTACCGCGCATAACCTTGGCGCAGGCATACGACCAGCACCTGAACATGATTCTGGGGGAGGTGGAGGAGACGATCACGACCGTCGAGATTGATGACGAGACATATGAGGAGATCATCAAGGTGCTCCGCAGGCACATGCAATTGGCACACGTGCACGTTGAGGTTACAAGTCAACAGGTGTCTTGCAGCCATCTGCCGCATCCATCTGCAGCATACTGATCGCCGTGTCCTGCTGTGTGCAGACCAACAAGAGGGTCATCCCCTACTTGTTTGTTCGGGGCGACGGCGTGATTCTGGTGTCGCCACCGCTGCGGTCATGAGGGTGGAGATGGGAGTCAGTCCTATGCGGACATTCAGCACCAGTCCTGTGTGCTTGTCTCATTCTTTCACCAAACACGATGGATGCTGCGTTGCGCTTTTCACAGCAGCGCAGTCTGGCGGCTTGACTGAAAGTTGCAGGACGGACATGTCAGACCCAACCGTCTGTTCCCTATTGTGAGAAGGACACCAGCAAAGAACGCTCCAGTGACAAGATGAACGATCACGGAGTTCTTGGGGCTGCCTGTACCCTTTCGCATATATATGGTTCCTGTTTCAGCTCGGGGCCGCTGGAAGCTCGGGGAGCACGGCCGCACACATGCAGGTTATGCGAAGCAGGTTGCCAGACCATGAACCAGTGCGTACATAGAAACGAAAACAAGGGATGGCGAGCGTCCCTGCCTGTACCCTTTCGCATCTACATGACTTCCTGTTTCAGCTCGGAGCCAGACTGCTTTTGATTCCCTGCACGGGGACACACCCTTGCAAACCACCAAGGCTAGCACGCACTTTGGCACACACTCGACCGTATCCAGCGTCGCTGTGGGAGCAGGGACGCCTGGAGGTCCAGACGCGCGCGCGTGGCATGATCCACTTTTCGTGCACCTAGAGCCCGCCCCCGCAGGCGGGCGACTCCGCTCTATCAAGATAGCGGGACAAGCTGCCCGGATAGGACGACAGGAAAGCTCTCTGACTCGACATCAAACATGTTCCTTTCAGGCCGGCGCCGGCGGCGGCGGCAACGGCGCCGGCCTCCCTGCCGCTGGCCACGCTGGAGGTGGCGGGCGCCGCGGTGCCGGTGTTGCCGCGGCGGCGGGCGCCGCCGGCGGACGACGCCGGCGAGGCATGTTTGTTGCCGAGCTGCTCGGCTTGCGTGTCGTTGTGAACCGCTCCTCTTTCAGCTGTCCCGCGAGAGAGTTGACACGCAACACCAAATGCCCCAGCAGACTTGTCCCTGCTGTCATGGGACAGGTGCCCGTGCCTCCACGCTGCCGCCCATCGTGCTGTCCGAGGACGAGGCCGACGCCGTGTACGATGACGGCGAGGACCTGCGGGCGGTGCTGGCCGACGCCAGCGTGCTGCCGGCGAACTGAGGTCTCTAGCAGCGGCGCCGAGGTCTACAGCGGCGCGCCAGCGGCGGGGGATGACGGGTCGCACCATAGTTCAATCGGCAGTGGCGGAGTGACCAGCGGAGCGAATGAGCAGGGACAAACCGGAATGAGGGGCAGGAAAGTGTCGGATTCTTTCAGGTCAGGACGTGGTTTCATCAGGCGTCATGACCGCAGCATGCTCTTTCGTCAGACTCAGCAAGCTGAGTGCAGGGTTTGCTACTATTGTGATTGCCACGGGGGTTTTTGGATGGGCACTGGTTTGCGGCGGCGGCGGCAGAGCTTGTTCACGACCGAGGTGACCGAGGGGACGCGGGATGAAGTCGCTCAATGCTCTCACCGCTGCGGCAGTCCTTCCTTCCTTCCCTCCTTTCGCATCTATCTGAGCACCCACCTCCGGGCGACGACTGTTCAGAGTCTGGACGCGGTCAGATGCGAAAAAGCGGGACCCTCCACAGCTGGGCGCCGCGAGTAGGGACACCGTCAGCACCCCTCTCCGCCACGTATGCCTCGTTCAACGACCAGTCCATGTGGGTCGAAGCGAAGAGCGCATAGAAGCGAAAAATGAACCGGGCAAGGTGCCGTCGCTGGATCTGGATCGCAGCTTCCAACTGGTCCACTCCGGCATCAGTCTGATGACGAGTGACAGGAAGTCATATAGATGCGAAAGGGTACAGGCGGGGACGCTCGCCGACCCCTGTTTTCGCTTCTATGTACGCGTTGGTTCATGGTCTGGCCGCGAGCTGAAACAGGAAGTCATATAGATGCGAAAGGGTACAGGCAGGCTCACACTCTGCCGGCCCCCCTCAGCGCTGTGCAGGTGTTGGCAGGAGATGCCGCCGCCGCCGTTTTCTCGATGGCAAATTCCAATCATGTGATACGGCACTGCACACTTGAGCAGCAATGCCGCTGCATCTGCAACGTGCGTGCCACGAGCCTGTTGGAACGATTCCCACTCGCCCAGCAGCAATTGCCTAATATTGCACGTCAGCACAGATTCACCCCGATTGAGTAGCTAAGTATTGTACCGCATGCAAAGCCGCAGCAGCACTACAGCGGACTCAGGGCTACGGCTACATGACATGCTTCCGCAACCTGATCTCAGTGCTCAGATGACGGATCCAGTGCCAGCAGGCGCAGGGGAGCCAGTCTCGGCGTGGGAGGACGGAGTTGATCAAATACCTGAGTTCGCCAGGCTTGTCGTGTCTCAGACGGCCGGGACACCTGCCGAGCCTGATGGCAACGACAGGTCAGTAGAACTTGACCGACTGAGGTTGGTCGAGCCTTCTCAAGGCGTGTGGATGGCTGAAGCACATATGTGACCAGATCCTTCGGCAGCACAGCAGCGCTCGATAGCCTTGAAGATTGGTGCTCACGTACACGTATAGCCTCTTCTTCGCGCGTTGCTCGCCGCAGCAGAGTTATCAAAGGTCCTTCAAGGACGGCGCTGCCGCACACATGCATGCGACTCCTGCATGCAGATCACGCACCTTCTGCTGGCGCTGGCGGAGACTCTGGTCACTCCTTGCCCAAACAGCACGTTCATTTGCTTGTGCAGCGCCTCCGCTGATGCCCAGACCGTATCAAGCGCTCCCAGCAACCAGCCAGCAGCCCGCGTCACGGCCGCCGATGGCGGTTCTGCAGCCGCCACATCCTTCGTGGACAGCAGCATCCGCGACGCCCTGAGCAGCCCCACCAACAGGCTGACAGGCATGCCGCCTATCTTGACACCTCTCTTGACCCTGTTTCGGCAGCTTCCCAAGCGTGTGTGCATACCCCAGGCAGCATGCTTTGCAACAGGGAATGGATCTCCTCGGTGTGTGTGTGTGTGTGTTGTGCACCTGCCAGATGCATGACCTTTTCTTGGCGCGTGCAGTCCTGAGGTTCGAGGTGGACATCGAGGACTTCCTGAAGCAGTCACAGGAGCAGCAGCTCGTCTTCGACCCCAACCTCACGCCGTACCAGGTGCGCTGCGCTTGATCACTTGCTGCTGACCTTTGCTGCGCAACCTCTGCTGACTATGCAAACGGTGCCTGGCTGCACAATGTCAGTGCCGCATCTGCCAACGCAGAGCTCAGACCCAAGTCCTGATAGCACGCACACATCAGATGGGCACAAAGCCGATGCCGATGGCGACATACATACAAACTGCTGTTTCCTACTTTCCCGCTGAGATGTTTCCTGCCCCCTGAGATACTTGCTTGCGAAACCCTGCAGCGCATGCTGGCGCACAAGACGTCCCAATACTATGGGCTGGAGACGGCCACTGCGGAGTCTGGCGAGCATGCCAACCGCATCGTGGCGACTCGCACCGCGCAGACCCCCACGTGCGTGCTGGCGCACAACCTCATGCATGCCGGGAGGCTGTGCCTCTGCTGCCGTGGTGCACCTGCAGCACCAGGTAGCATGGCTGCTGCATGGTAGTAGCGTGAACAAACACGCACTGCAGCGCCGCTACCCATGTCAAAATTCGCACAGGTTTCGATACCAGCTCAGCTTGAAATGTTTGTGACGAAACAGGCGCCCGCGGGCGCGGCTGGCGGACCAGAAGCTGGCCGAGGGCAGCCGCGCCAACAGCCCCGCGCTGTCAGAGAGCGGCGCAGCCCCCAGGCTGCTGGTGCGCCGCCCGGGGAGCAGCGGCTCGATGGGTGCAGCGCAGCCGCCCAGCGACGACTCCGCCAGCGCCACCAACAGCGAGGCCGGCGCCAGGTGAGTTGCCTTCTAACCTGCGTTGCTGACTTCCTCATCGCCCTTCCCATTGTGTATCGACCTGTGCGTTCATTCAAACCCTCAAAAACGTGAAATGCCAGCGGCTTGTGACACGGGGAACACTTGGCATCAGGCAGGTGTCCATGCTCAGCCAAGCCCGCTGTTGGGGTGCTGCTCGAGTACTTTGCGCGCATTGACTCTGCGATCAGCTGAGAGTGGGCAGCTCCGATGGTGCGGACAGCTCCCAGCTGCCGCAGCGTGCCCAAGATGTCACACCGAGACCCACTGCTTCTCAGCGCCTCCTGCCCTGCCTGCAGGTCCGTGCAGGAACGAGAGCAGGAGTACCACCGCGCCCGCGCCCGCATCTTTGGCGGGGACGCGTCCGCTGGCGGTACCTCCCCCTCCGAGCAGCAGCCCAGCCGCCCGGCCAGCGGCGGCAGCCGCCAGGCCAACGGCAACGGCCGCGGCGGCGGCGGGCAGCTCGGCAACAAAAAGGCGGTGCTGCGGTGCGAGCTCAACACGCCCAAGGCTGCGCGTCTCTCGAAGTGTCCCTATCCACATCGCAGTGTGATACTACGAATTTCTGCAGCTGTATGGTTTCCCTTAGGTGAAGCGGTGGTGAGACTTGCTTGCCGCCCCTCCAACCTCCAGGCGGCCCTGAACAGCCTTGTATGCTCCCTCCACAGCAATCGGCAGGAGGAGCTGCGGGACCCGGACTTTCGGCGGGCGCACGGGCGCTTCGTGCCGCGGTTCGACCCGGGCCACAATGAGGGGCCCGGCGAGCAGGGCGGCTCCTATGCGCTGCCCACCTACGGCAGCCAGGTGCACACTGCACACAGCCAAGGAGACAACCTGGAAGGCAGCATTCTCCAGCGGGTTCAGGACCTACTCATCGTATAAAACAGCAGCATCTGCCACCTCCATTGAGCACACATTCGGAGTGTGGCATGATGACAGCATTCACCTGCCGGACTCTTACCTGTCAAGCAGCCCTGAATGGTCAGGGTATACTTTTCTCGGCTGCAGAGCTGCTGCCTTTGTGGAACAACATGCTGTGACCATCTCTAGCTAATGTGCTAATTTATCACATGCGCAGTTTCCCGAGCTGCCTGGCGGGATGGGTCAGATGACGTACCCGGGCCAGGCGCACAGGTTTCAGCCGCCCCAGGGCGGGCACACGCGGCAGAACAGCGGCGGCATGCCGGACATGGCGGCCTACGCCGCTGCTGCAGCGCAGCAGCAGCAGGCAGCGTACCAGCGGCAGGGCGGCTGGCCCGGCGCCGGCGGCGCCGCTTACCGGCCGCAGCCGCCGCCTTTCGGCATGCAGCAGCAGCAGCAGCAGCACCCGCAGCAGCAGCAGTTCTTCCAGCAGCAGCAGCAGCAGCGGCAGCAGCTCGGCGGTGGCCGGCCGGGCGAGCAGCACTTTATGTACACCCCCATCGCCGCGCCAGGCATGCCGGGCATGCCCGGCGGCGACGCCATGCAGCAGCAGCAGCAGTTCATGCCCGCCGGCATGCAGGCTGTGCCGGTTGGGCTGTCGCCGGGCATGGCCTACCAGTTCGTGCAGCCGGGCGCCATGCCTGGGCAGCAGGTCATGCCGGGCAGCATGGCGCAATTCCAGGTGCACACCCTTGACAGTTCCTTCTCAAGTGCTCCCTCTCACGGGCACCTTCCGCCATTGTGCTGCGGCCCTCGAGCTCTTGTCCTGTCGCCGACGCAGAGGGGGGCCGTCAGCGCGGTGTCCCTTCCGATCTCCTGTTGGTGCCCAGCTGCACTGTTGTTCTCTCCAATATAGACTCTACGTTCAAGTACACGCCCCTTCCCTGGCGCAGGGCATGCCGGGCATGCAGCCGATGCAGTATGCCATGCCGGGCCTGCCGGGGTATGGCTTTGTGGCGCGGCCCGGCGCCGAGGACATGCCCACTGCGATGGCCGCCACCGGCTACCCAGCCATGCAGTACCAGCCGGGCTACCCGGTGCAGCTCAGCATGCAGCAGCACCTGCAGCAGGTGCGCGCCGGCCTGCACCGATGCGACTGAGAGATCCTCAGGAGCTTTCGTCAAAAAACTAGGGCGTGCGGCAAGAGGGAAAGGGCGAATAGTTGTACTGCTCCTCGACTGTACCAGCTGGCCTGTGGGTGTTCTTGAGGCGCGCCTTGGACTCTCTCTGGGCGGTAGGTTTGGGCGCCATCCCCGCCACCTGTAATGTTCAAATCTTTCTTGACCAGAGCCTGCTTGCTGGCGCGCAGCAGCACCAGATGGCGATGGCGGCCATGGCGCACCTGCAGCAGCCGCCGGCCAGCCCGCAGCGGCAGCAGCAGCGACGCGGCGGGCCGCCCTCGGGACGTGGCAGCCGCCGCAGCAGCTCCGGCAGCATCGGCGGCGGGCGCCACCAGCGGTAGACCACGACACAGAACGCCTAACATGTCTTCAACATGTCTTCTTTGATACACACAAGACCGCTTGTATGCTGGATCTATGCCTGTGCGCCCCATGCTGCCATGCCCGGTGACGCTGGCCTGAGGAAGCGGCAGGCTTGTGCAGTCATGGTGCTGAAATGTTTCTTTCTCTGTTATGTTGCAGCACGGCCTCGCAGCCGCAGTCGCCGCAGCTGGCGCCGCAGCGCGAGCAGCAGCCGCCGGCAGCGGCCCTGGCACCAGCTGGCAGTTCAGCAGCAGAGCCGCCTGGCGCCACGCAGCGGCAGCTGCAGTTTGGCGAGGGGCTGCCCCCACCGTTGGCGGACGCTTCCCCGCTGGAGGCATTTGCGCCAAAGGAGCGGCTGGCGACGAAGCAGGAGTGATGCGCACACGGAACTGCTCCACTATCCCATTGACATTGCACTGCCCACACTGGGGAGCGAGCCGAAGCGATGGAGCAAAGGCTGTGCAGTGACTGATCTCTGTGCCAATGGTGCTGCTGAGAGAGTTCGGCAATGCGGTACTGCGTGAAAGCCAGTCTGGCCTCGCCAGATGTGACGACTGTGCCAAGCCATGCGCTGCAGGACCTCGCACGTGCCTGAAACTCATTGCACGAGGCATAGGAGCCTGTCTACAGGCAGGAAGTGTCCGTTGGTCTCAGGAAACTTACACCATACAGTTGACATGCCTACCTACCTGCCTACCTAGATACCGAGCAACGCACACAGCTTCATCTGATCGCTAATATTGATGTTTGTACATGTAGCAAGTCCTGTGGTTTTATCTACTGAGCACACCTCCAAACCACAATCACTTAATCGACAGAAGGGGTACCCATGGCTGCACCCGAGGTTCACCAAATCGGGGTTGCTGCAAAAGCGCATGGCAAGCCGCAGGAACTGGTCGGCGCGCATGCCGGCATGAGCCGGCCGCCTTCTTGTTTGGTATTCAAAAAACTTTCTTGGACCATGGCTACGAGGTCTGTTTCCTGGTAGCCCTGAAGCAAACAGCGGGAAACGAGGAACAGAGCCATGGGCGAGCTAAAGGCCTTCACGGCTCCATGGCGAGAGGTTCAGGGCGGAGCGCCGTCAGCCTTCAGGCGGGCGCGCGAACAGAGCTGTGAGCGAAGAGGGGGGCCTGAGGAGGCGGCCGCCGGGGCAAGGCGCCGCGCGAGCAGAGGCCCGCCGCCATGGCCGTCAGCAGCAGCCCCGCCGCCGGCGACAGCCCGAGCGCAGTCGCCAGCTCTCTGGCGGTCTTAGGCGTGGGCGGCGGCGCCGCAGCGCCATGGCGCATGCATGCCAGCGCCGCGAGCGCCCACCGGCCTGCGAGGCAAAAGAAGGGTGTCAGCATGGCAGTGTTTTGCGCCACTCCTGACCACACGAGTGCTCGGCGTGCATTCACCCGGCACAGTGTGGATGCCCACCACTGTTTGCTTGTCACGTCGGGCTGCTGACGCATCAGCCACCAGATGTGCAGAACATGGACAAGAGTGATGGTGCAGTGAGCTGTGCCTCACCTCGGGACGCGGCGAAATGGGCGGCGGCGGCTGGATCGGCCAGCGCAGCTAGGCCCGCGCCGGGCGCAGCAGGGCGGCGGCCCCAGCCGCCGCAGGCGCTAGCGCTCCACGCCTGCGGTGGCGGCAGCTGCTGCGGCTGCTGCTGCGCGCCCAGGCGGCTGCGCGGCGGCGGCCGGTGGAAGGCCGACGCCGGCTCCAGCCGCCGCGGCTGCGCCTGCGCGACGCTCCACGGCGGCGGCGGCGGCGCGGCCGGCCCGGGCCTCGAGCCGCGCGCGTGGTCCGCCTGGTACTGCTGGCTCGCGGGCTCCTCCCTACAGGGACAGCCGCAGTGAGATCTCAGCTTTCTCCTTCCTGTTTGATCGGCCTGAACAGTGAGGCATAAGACGACACAAGACAATCCTGAGTTGTGCGTCCGGTCTGCACCTCACGGAGGACAGCGCCAGCAGCGCCGAGGTGGCGGCCTTGGCGGGGCCGGAGGCGCGGCGGCAGGAGCCGCCCGGGCCGCCAAGCCGCCCCACCGGCTCGGACGCGCGGCGGCAGGAGGCGCGCGCCGCTGGGCCCGCTGTGATGGCGGCGGCGGCGGTGCGCAGGAAGGGCTCCGCGCTCCGCGCGGCGCGCTGCGGGGGCAGGAAACAAAGCAGAGTTCAGAGTGCATTCCGCATGGGGCAGGTCGGATGCCCTCCCTTGGCTGTAAACACAGGGGTGTCCGAGAAGGGTCGTGATGTAACAAGCGCCAAGCTGGGGCGATGTCGCTCCCCATGCCAGCACATCTTATGTCGACACACACCTCCAGCGCGAGCGCGCCGACCGGGCGGGCGGCCGCGTTGGCAGGCCGTGCGAGCGCAGTGCGCACAGCATCCAGGCTGGCGCGGCACGCCTTGCACCTGCGGCAAGACATGAAGACGCGTGGAACGCTTTCAGATAGCTGCCTTGTGAAAGGCGTCTCCTGTGCCCATCTGCAAAGCTATCCTGCTTCGAGTGTCTTGGCCGAATTATCTAGGGAATGTGAAATGCTACATATTGTGAGATGTAAATTTACTCTTGAGGGCCAGCAGCGGTGCACACCTGTCCTGCAGCTGGTCCTTCTTGGCGCGGCATGCATGGTACATCTCGCGGGGCTTGATCTGCAGGAAACAGGCAATGGGCTGTCAGCAGCAGCGAGCGCATTGCCTGCCAGACAGCACAGGGACACAGCAGGCATCAACGTGGCAAATAACCAGGTCAATGCAGCACAGCTACGACACCTGGATGCGAGGTTCGGATGGGAAGTTAGCGATGATGTGATGGCCTTGGCGATAACGTGAGGCTGGCGAGGCTTGCAGATGGAGGTTTCAGCTTATATGCGAGTGGCCATTCAACACGCAGCCAAAGCCAATTCCAAGGGCACGCACCTCCCGGCAGCTGGAGCAGATCTTGAGCTCCGGCGGCAGCGTCGCCTGGATGGCCAGCGTCTCGCGCCGCCGCTCTGCCGCCGTCTTGCCGTCCAGCACCAGGGCTGCACCTGCAGGGTAATTGGCTCATGACATTCACGAGATTGGTACATGCCAGCAGAGACACTGCCCCAGGAGAAGCTGGCAGTGCAGTGCAGAGCCTTGCTAAGCCGTGGAAACGGCGCACAACCAATGCTGCAGATGTGTCAGCTCGGTCGATGTGAAAGTCGCGGCAGACTGCTGGCAGACGGCGCCTGCTGCCGAGCCATGGAGAGACGGCTCGTTGACCACAGCGGGGCGACGAAGACAGTCATGCGCACCTTCGCCCGGCACGCCCGGCAGCGGGCGCTCGGCGCTGGAGGCGTGCGAGTCCAGGCTGCCGCGCTTGACGGAGGGCCGCCGCGCCGAGCGCCCGGCGCCGCCCGCCGGCGCCGCCTGCAGCGCGGCGTCCGCCCACGGCAGCGCAGTGCCGAAGGGATTCGGCGCGGCGCCGAAGGGATTCAGCGCGGCGGAGCCAAAGGGGTTTGGCGCTGCGGCGGCGGCAACGGCGGACGGGCGGTACGAGGCAGCGGCCGGCTCATAGTACGGCGTGAAGGCTGTGGCGGGCGACAGGCGGAGGGCGCTGGGCTGCAGCAGGGGCCCCGACAGAGGCCTCGACGTCCCCGAGGACGCCGCATAGTGCGCCAGCGGCGCCGAGACCGCCGGTGGCACGGCGTCGCCCGCCTCGAAGTGGCTGGGCGCCTGGAGGCTGGGCGTAGGGCCCGCGGCGCCCGCGCCGTCCATGCTGAATGTAGAGTTTTGAGAGTTGAGGCTGCTGCGCGCCGATGTGCGGCTTTTCAAAGTGGGGCTGCCGCAATCGGTGCTGGCGCGAGCTGCCAGGGTTTCTGCCGCCAACGGGAGCGCTTGCATAGACCGCTGGCGCTTGCTGTTCATGGTTGCGTCCAGCCCGTAGCCGTCGCCGGCTGCCCGCTTCTTGGCCGACAGTCCTGCATCGACGTCGGCGCCGCCGGGCAGCGTGAAGCCAAACAGCCGCACGCCAGGTGTCGCGCTCGCCATGATGGCCCTGCGCCTCACAGGATCCGCCAATCAGCACCCACAAAGCTTTGGCTGTTGAACACCAATCCTTAACTGAGGGTAACAGCAAGACGAAATGATTGCGGTGCTGAGCTCGCCTGTTTTGCAACTCTCAGCACATCTCACATGCATACTTGCTGCAATACTGAGCGAGTCTCAGCGTCTGGGGGTTGCCGCTGCAGTATCCGGCTTAGCAAGCGCCTGGACGGATTGTAGGGCCTAGGACGCCTTGCCTCCCTGTCAGACTGTCGAATCCAGCAGAGCAGACCTCACTCAAAGGCAACTGATCATTTTGTCGCTCGCCGGCACACCATTTCCTTTGAAGTGGTTTCATCTGCTATGATTTTCACCTGCGCATTGTGTTGTGCAGACCAACACTACTCAGTCTAGACAGCTGATTCACTGCTGCTGCTGCTGGCTGGAGCACAACACTGGGGACAATGAGCTGCTGAACAACTGTTGTGTTCAGCAGTGCTGCTTGCCAGCCAGCAGCGGCACGACGAAATATGCTGAATGTTCTGCGACGAACTAGGGCAGCTGCCTGCAGGATGAGGCAGGATTCCTGCAGACACCGATATCAAAGACGTGCTCGGCTTCCGGCTTTATGGCGGAAGATGGCGTTTGCCACCATCATACTTCAGTGACGCACGCTGCCATACTTCAGTGATGCACGCCATTTCTCCGACCTTATAGCAGTGCTGGACCAGCACGGCCGCAGTGGCAGAAGGAACCATGGGGCTCTGGGCTCTGCAATCCACGCCGCAAGCCGCTCCACGAAGTGCCGGCGGCACTGCAAAGGCTGGCTGACACCGTCGCCCAGCAGCCGAGGGGCGGCATTGCTGCAATGCATGAGCTATCGCGAGGGGTCCTCGTGTCACTGCTGTGGCGACGCTGGGACTACCGGTGGCGGCGCGGCACCGATGCTTGCACACTGAAGACTGCAGACACCACGACCGCCCGACAGCAAGGCGGTGGTTCCCTAGCTGACTCCTCTGCTGCTGAACGGTCTGTGCCTGCGGCCTGGCGACAGCACTGTCGAAAATGCACAGCTATGTGGTCTGACACCAATGTAAGAATGGCAGCCTCAGGGATCTGACCCGTCGAGCCTCCGGCGGCATGCGACCCTGGAGCAATTGCGAGATAGCATGAACGGGTGCGAGCGTGCCTCGTGCACCCCGGATAGAGCAAGTGACCTTGCAGCTCTCCTGATGTACCTTTGCCTGAGAGAGGCGCCAGCGCCTGCAAGGCCTTGGCCCGCCAGCTTCAGGAGCTCGAACAAGCGTCACAAGCGCATTGGGTCGAAAGAGGGGGCGAGGCTGCGACGCAACCAACACACACTCGAGCGTTGGCTAGAGCAACGCACCCTCTTGGCGGTACGATTGCAGCGACTCACGGTGGAATGGCTCTGCTGCAGTCACTAGTGGACCTGTAAGCCGAGAACCTGCTTTTGAGGCGAGCCAGCCGCGCTCACGCGGGATGCTCTCCTTTTCCTGGGCTGATTGGGTTTGTCACCAGATAGACAACTTCTAACCTAGTGGACATGCCGCCACCGCGCCAGCGCACCTCGAGTCGTTGGCCCGTTCCAAAGCCGCCTTGACGGAGTGTTGCTGCCGAGCGCTCGAGTCGATGCACGAGAGGCCGACTCTGAGAAGTAGTCGATGTAGAAAGTCGAGGAGTTGTTCAGACCGTCCTAGAGCCTCTGTGACCGCGCCTGCATGGCTAGTCAGCAAGGGAGGACGCTGCTGCCTGAACGAATATTGACCAATAGTTCGAGATTCGAGATACGTGCACCGGTGGCAGAATCGTACCTTCAAGGAGAGCAGGCGAGGAGACTGCTAAACCCTAGAAACTCCCCCCCCTTGACCGATTCTCGATCACATGGAGCGGTTCTGCGCCTTATCTCCTTGCTCCGCTTTGCAGACTGCCAATGCAAACTGCCAATCTACGCTCGCTCTAGCTACTAAACAACCTTCTGCTTCCTTTAAACTTCTGTGCAAAACACCTAGATCGCCAACATGCAGACCTCCCTGGTCCAGACGCCCCTGGTCGCGCCCACCCGCACCGTCACGGCCCGCCGTGCCGCTGCCCCCGTGTCCTGCACGCTGCGCCAGGACGTTGCCCGCGTCGCCAAGGCCGCAGGTGAGCCTTACATATTCTGCTGATGCGCGGGTGCCGCGCCAGCGGCTGCTGTCGGCTCCAGACCGGCTTGGAGGTGCATCGGCCAGAGGATCGTGGCAGCCGCAGTCTTTGCCTGGGCGGCCCAGAGGGCCAATGAGACGACTACTGTAGCTTTTTGGTGGACATATAGCGTGCTGCCGGCCTGCGCTCCTGCGCCGCGCTCCGCTTGACAGAACAGTCGATGTGATGCTATCCAGAAGCAGGGACAGCTGCTCGGCCGGGCTGACTGGGCTTCTCGGGCTCTACAAGTCTGGAAACCAGTCGTGCACTAGTGTCACGATTGCGGCGGCGTGGGCTCCGTCACTCCGCCGAGCCTCATCACATGCAGTGACGGCGCCATGCCACAGAACGCCCTTGGTGGCTCCCTTCAACCAGCTTCTCGAGCCTTCTAAGCAGAGTGTTCGCAGATGTTCAGATACCAAGTATGTATCGTTGTTCTTGCTGCTGCAGGCGTGTCCATCGCCACCTTCGGCCTGGCCCTGTCGGCGCACGCCGCTGACGTGAAGCTCGGCACGGACGCCGGCGCCCTGGTCTTCGACCCGGACACCGTCACCATTAAGGCCGGCGAGTCCGTCACATGGACCAACAACGCTGGTGCGACTCCACAGCTTCAGAACAGCCGAGCATGCTGCATGGTGCTGCATTTGTTGCCATGCACGCCTGAAAGCAAACCGAGTTGCGGCAGTGCTGATTGCGGCTGTGTGTTCCACCTGGCAGGCTTCCCGCACAACATCGTCTTCGACGAGGACGCGATCCCGGTGCGTTCTGCAGCACGCTGCATGCCAATATGTCCCGAGGCGTCGCAAAGTTTGCCGGCGGGCTGTGATGCGACATTGCCGCTTGCCAGCCAGTCCATCTGACTGCACTGCTGCAGCCCGACTTAATTCCATCGTGCTGCGCGCAGTCCGGCGAGAGCGCTGACAAGCTGAGCCACGAGGACTACCTGAACGCCAAGGTGGGGCTGCCGCCAAGAGTGCCTGACGTTGTCGCCACAAGGTTTCAAAGCACCGCCGGGCCGCGCTCCACAGCAGCACACACAAGGCCATGCAGACATCACATAATCGTGCAGCAGCTGCTCTTTCTGCGTCCCATGTCGAATCGGCGCATCGTTTGCATGGGCATGTCAAGTGCTCGCTGCGGAAGGTCCTGCGTCCGATACCTACGCTTTGTGGGAACCGCTCTGCTCCTCGTGCGCAGGGCGAGACCGTGTCCAGCACCTTCAAGTCTGCGGGCACCTACGAGTACTACTGCGAGCCCCACCAGGGTGCGCAGCTGCATTGACGCTATCCGCCTGTTCACAGCCAGCTTCATTGTCGATAGTTGGTATACTTTCGGCATGCTGCAAGAGGCGATTGGCCAAGGTGTCTTTATTCCAGGTCTATGACTCTGCTTCCTGGTTGTGCGAAGGTGCTGGTATGGCGGGCAAGATTATCGTGCAGTGAAAAGGAACGGAGCAATGCTTCAGTGCTATGTGCTTGGCGTCCAGTTTTGTGGCAGCTTGCGGCAACTCGTCTTGCTGCAGCGTCAACAATTTTTATGCCGCGCAAACCCTTGTAGAGATGACATGCGCAACTCCTCAAATTTGACTTCCGTTTGAATTGAGAAAATGTAAAAGTTGCGGCAAACACTAGACATACAAGAAGCAACCTACGTACAGCAGGTCAGCTCCCAGCTGCACTCGCAAGTCTCATGATGAGATAACAACTCACATGCGTTAAGGGCAGGTTGCAGTGTCATACTTCAGGTGGCAGTGCATTGGAGGTCGCGCCTCTGGATCAGGTATGACTGTACAGTATCACAACATCCGAGGAGGTCTGGCGAACACACAAAGTCCACTCTGTAGTCTGCCCTCATCTATAACGGTCAACAATGTGTTCAGAAATGAAAGGCCGCATGAGTCACTCCCAGGCACTCCCTGTTTCCTGCCAGCTTGTCACTGCGTGCTTGTAATGCGGCACTGACATCTGATTAGCGCTCAAAGTCATGCTCCCTTTCTTGTCCATTGTGCCTTCCCTCAGAAGATGTAGACGATTCCTGTTGACATACATATTACGATCTGTCGTCACTGGAAAGCGCTGCAATCAAGTCGTCATGCAATCATGTGTGCCCCACAATGGGAACAAATGGGCAACACTCACCGTCTGTGATGCGCGACTTCTGGTCCTGTGCGACGCACTCGGCAATCCACATGATGTTGCGCAGCTCCTGCGGCCACCGACAGCTCCACGTCAGACAGCAAAATTCAACTAGGTTGCACATGCAAGTGTACGATGGCAGCAATGTGAGGCATGTCAGCGTGATGATGGATAATATCTGGAGAGATTCGACTCTGGGACGCCAGCAGAGCGCCATGAACGGAGATGGCAAGTAAAAGGCCCACCTGCTCGCGGAGGCGCATGTAGGCGTAGAATATGCCTGCAAGCAGTGACAACACATCGTCAGACTTGAAGTCGGCCGGACGGAACAGAATGGCTGGTACCAAATGCCTGGCGCTGCCTAGTGCTTGCGCAAAGTCGGCGCCTGACTCGAGCAAACACGCGAACCAGCGTGCCTGTCAAGGAGCGTTCGGCAAGTTGCAACCGAGAGTGCATTGCGTCACTGCTGGACGCACCGTAGTGGAATTGCTGCTCGAAGGACAGCGCCTCCCGCCGCACCTCCTCCTCGTACATCACCCGGTCCAGCGCCTGCGCCTCCCCGTATGCCAGCTGCAGGGGAGGAGTGTTTGGATTGTTTTTATCGCATGGCCTTGAAAGATGCCAGGTGAAGCACCCAGCATTCCACTAGCTCCAGCGCCTGCCTCCTGCCGTACGCCAGCTGCGCATGACAACATCGCCTCTACTTGTGGGCAATATGAACACAATGCGAAACTGACTTCTATCGGACGCAATTGGTGTGCGATTGAACGGTGGCGGAGATGAACGCCGAGGATGCAACAAGATGGACGGCGATACAACAATCGCGTAGTGAAACCTGGGATGGACAGGGGCAGGGCTTGCGTATCCGCTGGAGTGGCAGCGTTTGCGGGCGTACCTTGGTGAAGATGGCAGAGTAGGGCGGCACCTTCTCCATCGCCGACCGGATCTGGTCAAAATCCTCCGCCAGCGCCAGCTCCGCCTGTGTGTTTCGAGAGCCAGCATTTCGAGAAGCAACAGAGTGAGGATGCTCGCTTGTAATGGCGATTAGGGCGGAGGCGCTGAGCTGACATTTACGCGTCAGAAGTCCTCCGCCAGCGCCAGCTGCGCCTGCGATCATGCAAGCTTTTCGGGCATTTTGACATTTTCAAGCTGCTAGCTGTGTGTGCCAACCATGTATATGCCTATCAAATGCACATGTAGTCAACAGGGTGGAGGGAGAGGGGCGCCAAAGGCTTGAGGGGTGGAGGGCGCACCTGGCCGTGGGGGTACAGCAGGCCGAAGTTGGAGTACAGCTTGCGGCGGTCATCCCGCGTCAGCTCCGTGCCGATGGAGTTGAGCGTGATGTTCAACGCCCTCCGGTCCGCCTGAGCGTGGCAAAAACGTATCGAAACAAACCCAGATGATGACAGTGTCACGGCAGAAGTGACCTATGTTAGAACCTCGCCATGCACAGACTGAGAGCAAGGGGGGACGCCTTG
>JAABUL010003563.1_pt1 | contig 22847 bp, 20 predicted proteins | sample 5559151 | NCBI WGS metagenome assembly JAABUL01 (sample SAMN10711876, study PRJNA513368) | rock metagenome | isolation source: Antarctica rocks | place: Antarctica: Victoria Land, Pudding Butte sud | reverse complement strand
CCCGCCGCCACCACCATCCGATACGCCGTCTCATTGCCCTTGATCCCGGGGATGAGCTTGAGCTCGTCGAGCAAGGAGGCGCCGGTGAGGGCGATGGCTTCGCCGATGAGGGTGGTGTTTTTGATGCCCAGGTGCAGGGCCATGGTGCCGCCGATGTAGTGTTTGGCGTTGGGGACGAATTTGTTGATGAAGACGTTGTAGTAGGTTGTGTAGCCGATGGAGCCGCCGATGACGCGGATGGCGAGGGTGAGGGCGGCGACGGTGGCGATGAGGTCCTGTGGGGGGGTTTAGTAAAGCGAAATTTGGGGGGGGAATTCGTTGCTTGGGGGAACCTACGTCTGGGCAGATGATGGTGGTGATGATCGAGGCTGGAACGACAATACCGCCAATGCCGATGCCGGCGAGGACGAGGAGACCCCAAACTTGGTAGAGGTTGTCGACGCGGGCGACGGCGAGGCCTCCGCATCCTAGAGACGGTTAGTCTTCGCCTCCTGTGATCGAAAATATTGTTGGAAGAGGTTGTTACTTGCCAGCTGTCATCAATACAGACGAAATAATCAGTAGCTCCTTATTATGACCCCGGAACACGCTGAGCAACCAAAGCACAACAAAAGCGCCTGTCAAAATACTGAATCCAATGGGCAAACCTCGGATTCCGACACCAACTGGGTCTTGGCCGTAGACGTTAAACGCCTGCGTGGGCCAGAAGAGCAAGACGGAGAAAAAGTTTGCTCCGGAGATGAAGGTGATGACAAGCGTAAGGATGAAGATACGGGGGTTCTGCTTTAAGCGCGAGGGAAACATGGGGAATTTGGCGAATTTCCATTCCCAGATGAAAAAGGCGGCGATGAGACCCACTCCGATGAGCAGAGGGGCCAGAACGTGAGCGGATCTCCAGGCATACTAAGACCAATCAGTGGTTTCAGTGTTTTTGCAATTGCCAGCATACCTGGTATCCTCCCCATTGAAGTCCTATGTTGCATTCAATCAGCTACGACCGACAAGAAGTACTGAGTCGAGGTACTCACCTGCCATGAAGAGGACCATTCCAGAGACGCTTAATAACCCCCCAACGAAATCAATCTGACGAATCGTCTCCATTGTAGTCATACCTAGAGAGTTCACTCTTGGCGGTGGATGGTAGAATATCACGGTCATGACCAGGCCCACTGCATTCCAGACACCACAGAGAACGCCGCAATATCTCCAACCAGAACTCGAGGCAATCAATTGCGCCCACAATACTGAAGGGCAAAATGGGATGATGGTGAAGACCAGGATGGCGACGTATTTGCCACGCTTTCGAGTGGGAGCCAGTTCAGACGTCACCGCCAATGCCGTAAGTTCCAAGATACCAGCACCTATACCAGCCAGGGTCATCCCCCCTGTGATTGCATCAGTATTGATTCGTCGACTTGGCTCGGTGGGCTAACCGATGAACGGGTTCATAGCCTTTGCAGTCGATGAAACGATCATTCCAAGGACGACAAACATCGCACCGATGATAGCCACCCATCGGCGACCCATGATATCCGACATGGACCCAACAAAAGGGCAGACACCTGCGAGGGCTAGAAGGTATGCAAGGACCTTGTTTGAGATAAGTATGTGGATCCTCCGAGAGTACTTTCATGGCGACGTACAAACCAAATCCATCGATCTGCTCCACCGATATCTCTGTATATGTAGGGAGGAATACCACCTGAACATGGTCAATGATGCGCGTGCAAAGGCTGCTGCGGATGACTTGCCAAAGATGTAGACAGGAATCTGCGAGCCAGTCCAAAGGAAAGCCATGGCAACCAAGGACATGATCCTTTTCAAGGACATCTTGTATCGCCATCAGCTTCCAATCTTTGCTAGTGTGTAGAATATCGTACCGGTGGCTCATGCTCATGATCTTCGCCTTCGACAAATGTCCCTGGGACCCAGCTCTGTCAATGTCCTTCCAACCGAGGAACTAGAGCAGTCGAAGACCTACGCAAGCCATCCTTTTCATAGTAATTGGCATGTCCCGGCACTCTTTCGTTTGTACGAATGGCCTCTATATGGGCACCAGCACCTTCTTTCTCCACGTCGGCTGGCGAATGCGCCGAGCCATCGGAGCTCGTTTTCATGTTGGGAAGAGGGATACAAGGATGGAGCACAGTACTGTGGCTGATAGATACTCCTCACCAGTCGAGGTCAAAGAACGCGGGCAAGAGAGATGGCAATGTAGGTGGGATGGGATGGTGAGTAGAGAAAAAGAAGATTGTGACTGGATGCGCTTGGGTATCACGTCGACCATGAGGATACGGAGAAGCCCAATCGATCGTACAAACAGCAATTGAGAAGGCATGAGGAAAGCGTACATATATATGCAGCCCGAGGGACCTTTGATCATGCAATCGACCCAAGCTAGATACAGTGCTGCAAGTACAGGCAAGATGCAGAAACGGCATTGGCTGCCCTTTCCAGATCTTCCACCCAGGATATGCAGCGGTAGATCATAATGGCCCATGGAAACTAGAGAGTAGCCAGGGTGTTATCCAACGCTTGGGGCCGGAGACAACAACAATAAGCTCATAGACGGCATCACATTATTTGAACTGGAGGTACTGTACATGATTGGTGCATGGTAGACTGAAGCGCACTGCATGCACGGTCACTAAAGTAGTACGTGAAGGGTAATAGAGTAGTACTATTTCGTACAGGTAATACAGACGGGACCGAAGGTGTGTTGTTTGTTTGGAGCATGGCGGGGCCGGCCAGAAGGTGGCTGCTGCGGGGTGCTGTCAGAAGATGCGCTTGTCGGTGTTGGGCTTCTTCAACCCTGACCCTTGACCCTTGCCGCCAGAATGCGGACAACCGAGGCTCATTCTGCCCACGTGTAGCGTTCGCAGCAAGGTACAGTAGACTGTAGTAGACAGTACCTACTTAGTGAACATCCACCTGGCTCACAGGCGACGGTCGAGAGAGAGCACCGTTGCTTTTGCGGCTGATGGTGGGAGGCAAAGGGAAGCCTTCATCTTCATGATCAACCTGATGGATGGGTGGGATGTGGTTACACAGAGCGGGGTCGTTCGATCCTCAATGCATTGATATTAGATATCATTGCTATCATTGCTTATTATTCTTATCCCCCAGATTAATTAATTGGAGCTCGTCCAGACGTGCATCTTTCTTTTTCCGATTTGATTGCTGATGTCGTCAGAGACTTGTGTCCTTTTATCTTTCTTGCGGGCTAGAGAATAGTACATGTTCATTATCGTCGATAATCGGCACTCGAGGTGCATTTTACCTCAGGAGTAGATTGCGATCAGAAACCTGTCGTCATCTGGAATCCTGATAGCAAGACGCACAGTCCGTGTGCGTGGTTATTCATGATTAGCAACGACTGCGCTTGCGACACCGACCTTATGTCCTCGACCGCAAATGGCCGCTGACATATCACACACTCAGGTCCCTTGCCATACGGGATCCGAGCCAATGCGATAGATCTTTATTCCACTTCGCTGATAAGAACATACCTCTTTCGCTCCTTCACATACAATGTACTGGTGGTTCTGTTGTTCGGAGTTTTTCTGTATTCCGACTTTTTCGATTTGGACATGGAAGTTATTTTGTCTGCGGCTGCTTTGGCGCTGCTGACCTGGACCCCAGGGGATATGTAAAATGGTTTCGATACTTGGCGAATTGGTACAGAAAGAGGATCATATGTACGAGAAGGAAAATCCAACCTCTATCTCCTTTGCCCTTAGTCCTAATCCATCGCTCACCCCACAACACCGACCCTAGCTCCCATCCTCAGCCCCCTCATCAAATCCACGCACCCCCTGAAATCGACCCTCGTCCTATCTGAAGGCATGTACTCGCCACTGGCGATACACAGCACCTGCATGCCTCTGGCGTACGCCAACCCATGCAGCAATTTGGGCGTGATGAGGAAATACTGACTTCCTCCGTTTCCCCTTTCTTCGTCCGCGGCCTGACCCTCCCCATTGACCTCATTTTCTAGCCCTTGCGCAGACGCCTCATCGCGACCACAAGCGATTGCCACCATCCGCTTATGCACCAATCGCTCGTTTCGGGGGTCCATACCTTGGTTGATTTCGTCAACGACACGAAAAGGGCTTCTGGTCAGAGCCTGCAAGCTCATCAGATAGAATATGGTGGATACAGCACGCTCTCCGCCGGATTGTCGATGGGAGTCCAGGGTAGTAAGAGGTTCGGATTCTCTGAGAATACACGGGTCAGTCGACTGCGAGAGTAGGGCAGTGAAAAAACAGGAAACATACCTGAACTTCACTTGGATCAGAATGGCCCACTGGTCAAAGTCCTGTTCATCTTTGAATATGCCCACTTCGCCCGCACAATTGATTTGCTTCATGTTGAAGGAGAACGAGTCGCTGATCCTCTTAACCAGCTTATCCAGCTCTGGCTCCCACTTATTCCTAATCTCCCTTATCTTCTCGTCAAACTCGTCGAGGCCATGCTTGAACTCTTCGAGTTTCGCTTTGAGAGCGTCTATGCGCTTCTGCCTCTGCTCGAACTCTTTGATCACTCCGCCGTTACCTTCATGCATAAGCTCCAGCCTAGCCTTTTCACTATCAATCTCGTTCTCAAGCTGCTCGAGGGTTTGACCTTCGGGTAAAGCTTTCCAAAACTCCTGCAAAGCTACATCGGGATTTGCCAGCAGAGCTCGACATTTACGGAGAACAGCACGAGCTTCCTCCTGAGCAGCGTCAGTTTGACGAGCCAGTTCGTTCACCTCACTCTGTTTGGCCTCAAGGAGCGCTTTAACATCGCTGTTGCGGGAAATCAGGATCTCGAGATCGGAAGTAGCCTCTATAAGCATTAATTCAGCCTCATGAAGGGTATTGTGGGCGTTTCTCAGATTCTCAACGGCATCCGCGTAATCCAGGGCGGCTTGGACGCTTTCGAAGGTTGCCGCATCGTGTTGATCTGATATGTCCTGCACACGCTGCCTCGTGCCTGTCAATAGTTCTTGAGCCGTGGCAAGCTTATCCTCGTTTTGGGATAGCTTTGTAGGAAGTGCTTTGAACTCGCCGAGTATTTTTTGTTTGGTTGCTTTGTCCCGCTGCAAAGTTGCTTGGTCCTCTTCGTTTTGTTGCTTCTCCCCTCTTAGTCGCACGATCTTCGCTTGCGATTCTTCGATTTCTCTTTTGTAGGATTTGACCTCTTCGCCCCAGCCCTCAATATTTTCCTGAAGCTCTCGTTTCACTCGTAAGTCTACCGGCTGATCTGTCCAAATACGCGCTTTCCTTACATCACGTACTTGTGTGGATGTTGCGCTGGGCCCATACTCTCTTCGGCGGACAATCTTGTAACTTGACTTGCTTGTGACCCAGCTCTCGATGGGACTACTCTGAAGAAGCTCATACTGCTGGCTGGTCGTGTCTCGTAGAGAGATTGCAGTTAGATGAAGTCTTATATCATAACAAAGACTGGCCAGTACAGGCTCAGGCCCGGTAAGATAGTCCAGAGCCCATCCTTCAAAGCCGTATCGCTTCGTCTCTTCAGGGTCGATAGTGGGGCGGAATTCGTCCAAACGACCTGTCATCGTTCTGATGTTGACTTCGGATAGTTTGAGGTGACCATGGAGCTCGTCTGAAAGCTTTTTGAAATCGTTGTTTGTTTGGACAGTAAACGAGAGGAGGTTGTTCTTTTGGAAGAGCGTCTCAACCAAGTCGACGTATCTTGGATCCGTTACAGCGCATTCCACTATCGGAGGGCCATAAATGGTCTTTTCAAATTCATTCTGATGTTGTTGGATCCATTCCCAAGCCCGAGACGTATCCCGTGATATTTGGGCTAGTTTGCTGTTCTGTTGTCCGGCTTGAGATTCGAGGTCTTCGAGGTCACTCTTTGCTTGCTGAATTCGTGCCGATTTTTGTCTTCCACGCGTGGCTAGACCCTCCTGAGTTCTTTTCAATTCCGTAATCTCTCTTATATTCTCGTCAATTAGTCGGCTTTTTTCCCTCTGCAATTTGTTAGCCAGGTAAATCGGTCCATTGCACGGTGAGACACCCACAATTCGCTCGTTGTACGAAGACACATCAAGATCAGGGGGCGTTTCTTCCATCTGCTTCTTCAACCCTCTAATGACCCCGTCGAGTCTAGCTATTTCCTTCCTAGTCTCCTGGCTACCTTTACGTTCTGCGTCTTTGGCGTTGCCAAACTCCACGGTCCGATCGTGCAAATTATTCAGCTTCCGATCAATACCATCTGCCGCTTGCTCTGACATTTTCATCATACGAGTCCGTTCATTGACAACAGTCTCAATTTGCTGCCGATAGAGCTGCTTCGCATTGACAGCTTGTAGGGATGGCGCAATCTCATCTTCTAGGTTCTTCAGTTCATCAGCAGCGACTTTCCTCTTGTCTTTCGCTTCCTTGTGCTTCAGCCGTGCCCCTCGGTACTCCGCAAACGGCTTGGAAGCTTCCATCATCTTGACGCGGTCCTTGATTGCCTCTCGTTCTCGCATACGTTCCACATCTGCTTCCTGCATGCGTTGACGACCTTCAAGATTGGTAAGCGTGTCCTGATCCGATATTTGGCTAGCTTGGAGTTCCTTTTGGTGTCGTCTAAGCTCTTTCAGGCTATCGTGCATATCCAGCATTTCTTGTGGCGCCACAGCTCTTTGAGTAGACCGCAAAAGTTCGACAGGCGTCATAGCAGCAAACTCTACGACTTTGTCTTGTGGAAGGAATTGGCATAGATTGTCGATTTGTATGGAGAACGACTTTGCAAGATCGAGAACGCCTTTCTTCGACGATGGTTTGCCATTTATCGAGAAATGGCTTTTGTTGCCTTCGCGCTTAATGCTGCACTGTATGATTGGGTTTCTCTTATACCGTTTACCGTCTCCTGCAAGTTCTATCTCGATCATGGCTTCTTGGCAGCCATGTTTAACAAATTCGGAGATATCTTTCGCCCGGCCAAGATGCTGCACCACATCAGTATGTCTCAATCCACAACCCGCAAGGATGATAGGATTACCTGAGGGCTCCATCCCAGGCCGAGGCAGATCGCACACACGAGTGTACTTTTACCCGTACCATTCGGTCCAATAACCATGTTTAGGCTGGGGCCTGGAAGAAACTCTACAGCCGTGTAGGTAACAAAGTTTTCAAGCTTGACTCTGACGATAGATCCTGGCTGGTGTTTTCTACGAACACCTTTCGAGCGCAAAGCTTCCTCCTGTAGGCCGGTATTTTGATGTGAATTGTATCCATTTCTTTGCTGGGAGGGAGACGCGTCGCCATTATGGTTAAGACGAGCTCGCTTATTACTTGCGGAGCTGGTCGATGAGGCTGTTGCGATGCCTGGAGATTCCATCCATCCAACTCCATCAGATTCATTCTCTTGCCGTCGCCGTCGAGGTGTTGTCGCCGAAGGCATAATGTGCTTTCCAATATCTAAAACCGTGGATTCTGGGATTGGATAACGCGACGTGCTTGCGCTAAAATTGGCGATGAGGGTAGTTTCGATTACATAAGCGCTACAAGAGAAACCGACAATGCCGGCGTCCGTAGAAATACCTCCAGTTAGAAAAGCAAGACACATCTGGCAGCGCAGCAAGCTTTGTTTCTACCAAAGATATATATCTTACTACGTTCCTTGTAATCTAGTTCTGTTTTTCTGCACTTTCAGTTGACGAATGTTACGATGTTTGCTCATTATTTGCGCATACAAAGTAAATCTCATAACATGAATATCAGATTCATGATCTATTTTATATACCTTACTTTTAAAACTTTTGAATTGTTCTTCAATGTAAATTGCAACGAAAAAGCTGAATTCAATAACATTGATCCAAGTCTGATGCTGATTAACACAAGACTTCTCGAAAGATATCGCAAATTTCTGATCAATACGTTACAATAAAAGAACTAGATAAATTTGATGAGTAGTACATTGGTCTTTGCACAGCCCTTCGTTACTGAGGATGCCGTGTTATAGTTAAGAAGACCACAGATTCGACATTCTACGTTGACGTCAAGAAGAAAGGATTGTGTTCTGCGAGACGTCAACGGGATCTGTCTAAGAGAAGACAAGCCAACTAACTGTATGAGCCATCTGAAGAGCTCGAAGCCCTGAATTCGTCTCTAACGCCAATCTAGGCGGAACAGAAACTTGCTGTACAATCGCCTCACTGCGCTAAAAAGAATACCGATGCGGGGAAACAAGCAGCTCATTGCTTAATTTATTGCAACGCAGACAAAGCCTCTGTCATTTGTTTGCCTGACCTGATTGCCCTTTCCTTAAGATGTCTAGTGGTTTGGGCCAACCTGACGATTTCTTGCTCTAGTGTTTGAGCACGTCGCTGACTCTCTACTAAGTCGGTTTGAAGCTGCGTGGCCGCCTCTTCAGCTCGCTGTCTCCCCACTGAGTCTGATCGCGCCCGATCCTTCCAATTAACGAGCTCATGTGCTAGTCTGGTGTTTTCTGCTTGGAGATCATTGATTCTTGATATGGATCTAGTATCTAAGATTAAGAGTTTTGTAGACTAGTGAGTAATTCGAATTAGACATAAATACAACGCAAGAACAGTACAGTCTTACCTACCACTGAACTTCCTTCTTCATGTGATTCGAGGTACTGTTGCGGTACAGCCTCGAATATATCACCTACATCTCGACATGGCTTCATGTATGCTCCAATGGAACGCTTGCTTAATTGCCTCTTGAATAAGTGTCTGTTGGACAAATGTTCTTTCCCTGACACCGCTGCCACGTGTATTCGTCGTTGTTGCCTGGTATTAGACGTACTTGTGTCGGTTCAACCGTGATGTCTAGCTTAGTTTCTTCCAGTGTCGTCAGCAAGAGCCATTTCACGAGATATGACCCCGTCTTAGTCAAATGATCTGATAAGACTTTTCGGCATCTGCTTCTCCACTCAGCACGCTGCAAATTCCCCGATCTAGGGCGACTGTAATGGTTCATGGTGGAAGCCAACCGCCAACGATAATTTGAGCACTACTTGGGAGTTCGTGGTGCACGAAATGTTCCATAATTTGCGGTATTGCCAGTGGAGGAAGGGTGTGTTGAGATAAAGCCTGCCGAAGCTGACTGTCATGAACTTCCACAACATGATCGTTGATGGGGTTTCTGGCGCTGTGCGCCTGCCAGGCGCCGTATTGACATTCCCGCGCAGTTCAACTGGCCCTAAGCCGAAGAAGGCGTGGAATATGTCTCGTTTGATCGCAAGCAAGGTTAGATATCTTTTAGGGGAGGCGTATTCAGTTGAGTACAAATGGTCGAAGAAGAGACTACATTAACTTCCTGGAAGGAGTGCTCGTGCGGCCGACTAGAATGGTGAGTAATTTCACACCAATCTGACTCATGAGCAGCGCTGTCCGACGCTGCTGTTCTGGATCCGTCTCGAAATACGGCGCAGGTCGCAGGCGACCTGTTCACGCCTCCGCTTCAGGACAGGGCTGACGAGCGTCTGAAAACAGACGTAAATATAGACGAGCAAATGCAGGGATTCAACATGACTGTTTTCAACCTGATCGAGAACATTTCTTTGCATACAGCGCGTCTGTCCAAAGACTCTATGGAAGGCCGACTGAAGATTATTAGGAAGAAGCATGGCTTCGATGGATCAGAGGCGGAGATGGAAGTGTCCGCTGCGGTATCGACGGAGAACCGATAAAGAGCAGGTATGCAGACAGAAGATCACTCAACCTCGTACATGTCCCGAGACACCAAAGCTTCGAACGGTATGAGATGTCTTAGTTTTGACGGGAAACTTCTTCTACCGAAGTCATCACACATGCAGCTATATCGGAGATTACCGATCCCATGAAGTTACTATATCCCGCAGAAACTTCAACAAGCCTTTCCTGCGCCAACCTTTCGCCTGCCAGTCGTTTGCTGTTATTGGGAAGAATTCTAACACATCAAGCAAAGACCCATCATGTGCGCATATGGTCAGAATATTGTAATCAGAGTCAAACAACGTGAGTTTGTCGACTGTCGTTGAGCCTCTGCTGGGTCATGGTCAGGTCCTGCTACCGTTCCAATTGACGTTGTATGCGAGAGGCGATCACCTTTGGTTTCGCTATACCGATAATGAAACTTCTGGGATCGAATTATCGCAGATTTTTGTCGGAAGTGCTGATCCGAGCAAAGCCAACGAACCAGGGCACATCATGTTGAGGCACTTCGGGTGGCTCATTTGAGGCTGTATTACGACAATCCATCCTCCATAATGTCGCCCGTCTAGGAACAAGTGGAAAGAGTGGAATAAGATGTATACAAATTGTAAGAACAATGAGAGAAACGATCAAGGATTGTGGGTCTTATGAGCTTTTTCTAGAAAACTGGCTTCAGGCTAGCCTAACGCAGCTATTTTAATCTCGAAATAGTGACCGTGTAATACCTGGCCAATGATATCGTTATGGCAATGCCTCATAGCCTGGCGCAGGAGATGCTAGAAGGCTAGATTTCATACTGAGGTTCTGATTGATGAGGACATTGCGGCATGATCAGAAAACAAAAAATCGGCTGATCGCGGATGCTACTGAAGCTGCGTCTTGAACCAAGTCTCGAAATCCAAACCCAAAGTTCACGACTTAGCGACGAAGGCCGTAGTGGAATTGATAGCGGCCCATAAGCATTGCTGAAATGGATCTAGCTGATGAAGAATTGCCTTCGCTCAGGAAATGCAAGTCCTCAAGACCGTCGAATCAAGAATTTGTGTCGTGGACACGATTCCTGGCAGCCCCTATGTGTGGACAACCCGAGCTGAACTGCAACCACGAACATGTGTTGAGAATCCTGGTATAGGCAGCTAAGCACCGAGCCGAACGAGCCTTTGATCACGATCTTCGGCTCAAAGCCGTCCGATGACCTCTGCAAGACTCGTCATGTCCTCCAAGAAGAAGTCGTTCTCCCCTTTGACTACCTCCATGTCTTCCTTGATGTCATCAGTCCACCTATGTATATACACAGTCTTCATTCCAGCCTCTTTCCCACCACGAACATCATGTGCATGCGCAGCAACCATGACGGACTCCTCCGGTTTCACGTTGACCAGCTTCAATGTCTTGCAATAGCTCTTCGGAGCAGGTTTGTATACTCCCAGCAACTCGCTCGAGAACAACATGTTAAATCTCAAGCCTGAAGACTTACAGAGGTCAAGCTGCAATCGAGTAGTACCATTCGCAAAGACAAACACCTCATACCCTGCGGCCTTCAGCTGCTCGATGGCTGGAGGGACTTCCGGCCAGGCTGGCATCGAGTGCCATGCGACTACACATTGATGCTTGGTGCGGTCATCGAACAGATGTTTGTGTTCTGGATGCTTCTCCAGCAAAGCGTCCAGAGTCTTGCGGAGCGTGACGTCGATATCTTCAGGAGGGTCATTGGCGGCGAGGCGGGCAGCGTTGGCATCAAAGTAGTCATGACGCCACTCCAGAGCGAGCTTTGACCTCTCGCTTTCAGCGATGGATTTTGGTAAGACTTTGATTGCTCCGCTGTGCCAGTCTAGGCATGTGCCCATGAAGTCAAAGAAGACTGCTCTGATCTTTGTGTTTGCCATGCTCCGTCGTGCTGCTCTGACACTAATTGAGTCCCGAAACTGGGCGTCTGCGCATCACCGGCTGAAGTTGATCAATGCGAAATAACAGGACAACTGGTCGGAGGCTACGTGATTGGATTATCGAAGGACGAAAGGGAGGGTGCCTGAGCAGAGGGTGAATAGCCTGAGTGGTGGGTGAGCGCAGGCTGAATAAAGGCGGCGATTATTACTAACCCAATTCGGACGGCAGCAAAAGAAATCTATATTTGCATGAAATAATTCAGTTGCAAAGCATGTGCGAAAACTATATGAAAGTGGTAATCTTAAAACTGTCACTTAGTTCTTTCATCGGTTTTTGTTAGTCGACTGCTTCCTTCACCTGAAGGATCATGGATTGCCAGAAAGACAGTATGAGAGCCAAGATAGCACACGGTAAGCTATTGGTCAGGGGTTGGACTACAGGTTCTACGCGGACATGTTGCTAGAATGGATAGTAATACAGTCCAGATGGGAGAACTATTCCTATTTCTTCTCCTTCGGGCTTAACATCAGTTCTGGACGAACGTGTGTATCAAAGTCCTCCTCGCTGAGAGCCTTCAGTTCCATCGCGCTTTCTTTGAGAGTGAGGCCCTTCTTATGTGCGTTCTTCGCAACCTTGGATGCCATGTCGTAGCCAATGACAGGATTCAAGCATGTGACAAGCATAAGGCTAGCGCTGTTAGCGAAGACCAGGCCACAAGAACAGGTTCAGGGCTCACCTTTGGTGTAAAAGTGTGCTGATTCTCTTTTCATCGGCTTGGATTCCCGCAACGAGATTCTTCTCAAAACTCCTCATTCCATCGCTCAAGATTCGTATGCTATGTAGTAAATTTCTGATAAGAACGGGCTTGAACACATTGAGCTCAAACTGTCCGCTCATGCCTGATACGGTCACTGCGGTATGATTGCCCATAACTTGAGCGCATACCATGGTTAGTGCCTCACACTGCGTTGGGTTAACCTTCCCAGGCATAATCGAGGAACCTGGCTCGTTCTCCGGAAGTTGCAGTTCTCCAAGGCCGCAACGAGGGCCAGAGCCAAGGTAGCGAATGTCCTGCGCTATCTTGAAAAGGGAGCACGCCAGGGTATTCAAAGCTCCCGATGCTTGCACTACCGCATCATGTGCGGCTAGTGCCTCGAATTTGTTGGGGGCGGTCTTGAACTCAGACTTGGTCATCTTGCTAACCTCCGCAGCCACCGCTTCAGCAAAGCCCTTGAATGTGTTGAGACCTGTTCCGACAGCAGTCCCACCTTGTGCAAGGAGCCGTAGATGAGGAAGCGTCGATTGGACGCGTTCAATCCCGTAACACAGCTGTGTGACATATCCTGAAAACTCTTGCCCGAGAGTCAAAGGTGTAGCATCTTGCAGATGAGTCCGCCCAATCTTGATGATCTTCTCAAATTGTTCGCTTTTTGCCTGCATTGCATCTCGGAGACTCTTAAGGGATGGAAGTAAGGACTCCTCGATTTCCAGCACCGACGCAATGTGCATGACCGTGGGAAAGGAGTCATTGGAAGAAGCTGACATGTTGACATGATCGTTAGGGTGGACAGGCTTTTTGGACCCCATTGTACCTCCAAGGATCTCAATGGCTCGGTTGGAGATGACTTCATTGGCGTTCATATTCGACTGCGTACCGGATCCAGTCTGCCATACCACCAGAGGGAAATGGTCGACCAATTTCAATGAAGCCACCTCTTCCGCAGCCTGCTGGATAGCCTTGCCAATTTTTGAATCTTGTAGAATCTCAGCGATTGCTTCCATCTTGAGACACAGTACAGTTACCGAGTCCATAGCTCATGTTCACCGTAGCCGCAGCCCCCTTCAGGATACCAAAAGCTCTGACTACAGGCGGGGGCATCCGATCTTGGGGCTGATTGATCCTGAAGTTCTCCAACGATCGTTCTGTCTGCGCACCCCAGTATTTTCCCGAAGGGACCTGGACCTCTCCAAAGGCATCACTTTCCGTTCGTGTCGCCTGCGCCATGGTGATTGTTAGACCTTTGGACAGATACTCTGCTTTGCGTACATGAAGACAATGGATAGTATACCATGCTCATATTCCTTGCCAGGCAACGGCTACTTGACGACGCATTGAGGGTTACTGGCAGCTTCCGTGTTCGTGGTGGTAAAGCGGACCTCATGACATGTGACTGGAAGAACGCCGAGCGAGACAGCATATTGGACGCTAAACCACTTGAATCCGCAAGATTTGCACTGAAGCTTCAACAAATCAACTGAGCAGTTTCCCAAGCGTACCTTACCTTAGGACAAGAAAGATAATTATAGACGACTGGCAAACCCTTGCACAAGCGGTTTGTACAGCTTCAAAAAATCGAGCGCCAAGAGTGAAATTGCGGGTTTTGCTTCCGGCCAATTTTCGTTTTCCATATTTCCTTTCCTTCTCGTCCCGAAGCCCCTTGAATTATTCTCGAAAGAAATATTACGACCTTTTCCGCTGAATCTTACATGTCTTTAGTGTTGTTAATTTACAGTCAGTAGGTATGTAGCTGGCTCAAGGCGCGAATCTCAATATTCTGGCCTACCACTCCCTTGATTCCAAGAGCCTTCCGCTGTATTTTCTCTGTCCCCATCGAAGCTATTGCTGTAGAGTAATCCTGATTTGGTGTGAATTTTGAGCAACGGTAATAAGTTCTATTTCTACTATCGAATTTCTGGTTCTACTTGGAAAGCCAAAACACCTGCTGTTGGGAGTTAATTGCTGGTAGGCAGCCTACTTGGGGCCAATGGCACACCAAGAGGCCTTCGTTGTTCTACGACGTATCTGCCTGTTCGTGTAATTTTTATTGGAGTTTTTGAACGACTGAATGCGCCTCTGCTACACTTCATCGTTAGCAGCATCTGATATGTTGACCGCGCACAAGCAACAAAGAATGCAACTCGAGGAAGAGCATGCAAGTATCTCCTTGTCACCCGAGGGCTCGAATCTGATGTTTGTTTCCGCGACTACCGGAGTGTTTGACGGGTCCTTCTCGTGCATCACCTGGCCACGCGGTCGTCGTGGCGGTACGGAGTACTTGATCCTGTTCCTTTGCCATATTTGCTATACCAAGCTAAGGTTACTAGCCAGCGAGCCAGCGTGTTCACCTTGCCCGCTTTGAGTCATATCTCGTCTCAAGGTCAGGTGACTCATTTCCAACATGCTTGGTGTCTTCACCTATTCATGCAAGGGTTTTTGGTTGGAGGGTACGAGTATGCAATGGCGGCAAACGCTATCTCACAATAATTCGAGTAGTTGGACAATGTAAGAGACCATTCCAAATTGGTCTCGGTCAGTAGACAGTACTCCAGTCTCCAGCTTGGTGGTTTAGGCGTCAAACAGCGCTAATACCACCCACCATTCTGCATCAACGGAGTATGAGCTGCTTGCTTCAGCCTTGTGGAACAAAGCGTGATCAAAGAAATTACATCCATCGCCGTTGCTACCAATGATGATGCAAACAGGATCAAGGCATTGCCGCCTCCAAACAATCATGTTGACTCATCCAGCCAGTCGCACAACGGATCCGGCACAGGCAGCTCAGCGCCAGTGGCAAGCCAACAAAAAAACTACTCTCTCAACAGCAGCAACATTACGGAATACAAACGAGTGAGTAAAACGTAGGATAGTAGTAGTAATAATCAAATACTCGCCACGCCCACCGTGCTTTGTTTTCGGCAATATGTACTGCGAAGTCTGCGAAGTTGCCTGAAACAGATGATCGGTCAGGACCGAGGGGAGTGGCGGATGAGCCCCCTCTCGGGACAAGCATGACTCGCAGGATACGAGAAAGGGAGCGCCAGTATGAGATGTACGCCGCAGGCAGCAGCCAACGTGAAATCATTAAATCGTTCGAGAAGGAGACTCCGGAAGTATTGCCCAGGGCTTTCAGAAGTACAATGAGATTTAAATTGTCGTCATTTGTAGAGGTTCGTCACATGAGAAATCAATGCCTACCTTACCTTATTCTAGTAGCTTCGTACTAGAATTGGGGACTGCGTTCGGAAATGCAAAATGCACAACTCGCTGGCGGTTGCGGGTCTACGAGACTACGAAAGCTGTAGGCTGGGGACTGGCTGGCTGGGCTGGCTGGCTGGACGGCGGAGGCAAAAGAGTCATCAACGCGCTAAAAGGGGCCTCACACCACAACTTCAAAGCTACCCACGCTACCTTTACATACCCGGCGAATTCCCCCCCTCAACCCCAAGACTCACAACATCAGCAACAACGATGAATGAACCTCCACTCTCCGGTCGGTGAAAGAGATACAGTCGATGATCTCTCACAATCTCCACTCAACCCGTAATAGTCGTGTATTTTTACCTGTATTTCTAACCATTCTTACTGCGTCGTTTGTTATTTGCGACCGTACTGTTCTGTACGTCTCAAACCCGCCCCAGCAGCTACCGTGATTACCAGCAAGACTCATAATTGCCCCTATAGGTCCTTCCTAAAGCACTGAAAATCCCAAGTTCACCTCGTGGTACCTTTCCGCCTCTTCTTAACCGACCCCGTACCTTGATTCGCCTTCATACCTACCTTACCTTACTCAATTTCGCTCAACCTTTAGTCACTCTATCTAGTCGCCCGATCACCACCAATTCATCCTCACATAATAGTCTCAACCAACTTCACTCTACCTATCCCAACACCTTCCAGACTCCTCCTGCCAACCTCGAGCAATACATCTAAGTGAGGACGAGAGCGTATTCTATCTGGTGTCGCACAGCGCATCCACGATCGAATCGTCTCTCTAGCTTTGCGCGGAAATGTGTCAATCACCGAACATAGATCTTCAAAAACTTCCAGCCGCTGCCTACGGGACTACTAGTATTACATCTGTCTCAGGAAAGGACCTTGTCATAAAAGGCGGCTGGAAGGTCTAAAGGAAGAAGCACTCTGCCAGCGATCTATTACCCCCAAGACGCCACAAGCAAGTGCTTGTCTTGGAGTTGAGGCGGTACTCTGGAGCCTGAATCAGTCTCTCGATCTGTTCCTTTTGACTCATTGGCTATTACTCTGTTGATAGCCTGTGACCGACATCTTATTGGGTTTCAAAGCAGCCCCGGTTTATCTGTGTTCCCTACAACATCGCATTAAGCTGGACGGTCAAATGATCTAGAGGAACACTGTTGCCTCTCTCTACACGGTATCTGGACTACTCGAACGGTTTGCCTATCGGTCATATTCTACTCGCCTGCAATATATCAGTAACACCACCCTTTCCGTCACCTCGTCTCATCGATATCCTCACCAGGGTCTTGCGCGTTCCATATCATGGTTTGCATATCTGATCGCAATGGTACAGCGCCTAGCTCGCTAAGGATATCCACACATAACCATCCCTACAATCCAGCGACTTCCTCACCTGCGTCGTCCTCATCCTCCTCGGTGTTTTCCATTGACGCCCCTTCCTCAAAAAGTTCTGCCCCCTCCTCTTCTACAGACTTGCTGAATGCGGTCTGGGAAAACGAGAGTGACGTCTCATATTTCTCAAGCCGTTATCACCATCAGCAAATTATCCCGACCTCCTCGACTGAGGCTGGAATAATCTCAACATGTCCTACGAAACGCGCAGCGCCTCGTGCGCAGCCGCCACGGCAACTCAGCGAAGCAGTTGCGCCAGAGTCTCGACAACACCCCCGCCGAACGCAACGTTTGACCGAAGTCGATCCTCAAAAAGGTGGTTCTACTGCATCGTGTCCTCGACCGCCGCCGTCTCTTATCAGGCAGTGCGAACGCAAAGATAATTTTGTTGACAGTCTTGTTGGTAAGCTTACCGGTGGTAGCATTTTGAGGTGGTCGTTTACTTACACCTCTTGGATCTAAAGACACTACTACGCAGATGATAGAGACAATCTGGCCGCTTTCCATCTTATCATGCGATCGCGACGCCACTGTTGGCGGCAAAAACCAAAATCTGATTGGACTGCGGACTTTCGTCCAGGAAGTATTAAGACGATCCAAAACAAGTTATTCGACGCTACAGGTCGCGTTATATTATCTGGTATTGATTCAGTCTTGCCTACCAAATCGTGACTTCACTATGGAGCAGCTCGAGGATACGCAGTCTTGTCGAGCCATGCAATGCGGTCGGCGAATGTTTCTTGCAGCCCTGATTCTTGCTTCGAAATATCTTCAGGATCGCAACTTCTCCGCACGCGCATGGAGTAAAATATCGGGACTGAGAACGTGTGAGATTAATACCAACGAAATGGCTTTTCTATCGGCGGTGAATTGGAAGCTACACATACCTGAGCCAGTATTTCATCGATGGAATGCCATTGTCTTGAAATATTCACCGTCTGCGCAATCATCTACGTCGCCAAGATCGTCCCCAACTTCCCCGAACTTGTGGAAATCAATCATTCCCAACCTGACACCCGACCTCGATGATCTGGATGTTGGAGCGGCCATAATTTCCATTGACTCAGGATACAATTCTCCGGGCTCTGAAATGGAATCTCCGCCTCCATTGGCTTCTCTGAAAGTAACCGCTTGTTCGGAATCGAATGAGCAAACTCCTACCAACCCTTATACTATTCCGCGAGTGCTAGAACCAGCGCTTCGTGATTTCAAAGTGAATGAACAGATACTACCGCCGCTACCCCGCTTGGGCCCATTGCCAACACCAGTCATGACGCCACAGACCAGTAACTTCAGTACTCCTGCAGTGGGTGCTTACGGGCTATGTCCTCGGCGGTCGTCAATGAGCATTGCGATGGCACAGGCGAACAACGCCTGTTTGTCTCGAGTAATTCTAGACCCTTATCCAAGCTCGTCTCAGTGTTCGTGGAAGCCGACTTTACCAGAACCCTTTCCAACGTCCGCTCGGCGATCATCATTTGCTCGCTCTAATTCTTCATTGTCATCGCCAGAGTCTATGGTATCGGATCTGTCATCTCGTTCTTCCAGGTCGTCGTCAATCTCATCGGTAGCGTCGTCGACAAGCGCGCTTCCTCAGCCACGATTGGCTGTTCAAGCGACTCGTCGATGCGCCAACATGCAGCTGCCATGTCTTAAGGAACATGAGAGGCCCGTTCCTCGTATAGTAGATTCCGACCGAGATCTGTCCTGGGAAGCTTTTTCTCAACGGTCTGCCCCCCACAAAGGCTCCAATCGCCAACCCTGGGAATCCATTTGGGCCTTTCCAGATGCCATTGAGAACCCCGAAATTGACTATTTCGCCAAACCTCGCAAACCTCAACCTAAATCCCATCCAGAAAATCTCTCAACCACTCATAGCGCCTCCGCCCACGAAGCTGCCGCCGCTCTCCGCGATCTCGCACTCAATCGAGGCGTCCCTACCAATCCGACCATTATCTCCCTCTCTCCCCGCAGCACACCAACCCGCAAGCGGGAACGTCCCCCTTCAATGGATTTATCCCACAGCACTCAAGAGCGTGTCCGCGAGCTCATTGCTCCACGCTGTTTGGGTGACATCACCAACGGAGTCAGGAACGGTGATGATGGCACGGTACTGCGAGATAGCAGGCCTGCTGACTCGTTTCTGATTAGGAACGAGAACTGTTCCGGGATGAAGACCTTGGTGAAAGAGGGGGCGTCGAGAAAGAGAGCTTGTGCTGGGAAGGACGAAGAAAGACGCCTAAACAGGACGCTTGCGGAACGGAGCAGAGAGCCGGGGCCGGGGATGTGGGAGGGGGTTATCTGAGTTTGGAGGATGGTGGCGAGGGAGGGTTAGAGGATGGAAGGGGTGGACTGTCCATAGGCGTGATCTCGGATAGTGGTTACCTTGTATTTTGCAAATTCGATGCTATGCTTAGAAAGGCGAAGACGGGGAAGGGGAATGGCGGCTGCAGAGGGAGGGCGCTAGTATTCATTAATCATTCGTTCGGTATTGTGAGTCTTGGGAGATGAGAATTTGTTTGTCTGAAAAAATAAATGTAAGTGGATTGTTGTTGCTACACTGTATATAGGCTTTGTAAACTACGTGTATATTGGCATGTGATTCTAGATACAAGGAGTACCTACCACCACGCATCATGAGCTGGAACATACACATTCCCCGTGAATATCTATCTGCCTGCTCTCGTAGTTCCCACAGGCACTTTCAACCCAGTCCCACCCACCCTGGCACCATTCATGATTATACAGCAAGACTTTGCTGTAACGATGTCCAAATACGCCATCTGACCACGTCTTTGCCAGGAGGATATCGTTGTATCAATGGCGGGCATACATTACCAAATCATCCCTGTTGAATCTCAGGGAGTATATCGTTGCAAAGAGGGTATCGTTATGAGGGGCTTCTTACTGCACTGTGTCGTACCTCTATCTCTATGAGTCCGCCGAACACCATCATTGCAGGCCCTCCACGGTATCGACCACGAACGCGCCGCCAAGTCTAGCGCCGTCAGCGGATATCTCTGCATTCGAACCAAGACGACTTACAAGATCGCTGGCTCGTCGATGCTGTGGTGCTCGTAGCTATGATTCCATGTTAGTTAAGATGTGGGATTTTCGTGGGGGGAGGAAGCGTTCGTACCTCAGGGTGCCTACTCCGCCAGCTGCACCGATTTTAGTGGTCTGCTATGGGCAGGTTGGAAGTGGGGGGTTTACCTTCGAGCAACAAGCTCACGCCTTCTGTCAATTCCTTGCCAACCCATCGCATGGCGAAAGCTCTTAGGATGTGCCCATGCGCCACGAGGAGTATGTCGCCACAGGATGAGTCTGTTTTCGACTGTCCCATACATTTCCCCTGAAACCTTGATCGAATATCGCCAATCAACCTATCCAACCGCTTTGTAACATCCGCCGGCGACCTAGACCCTCACACCCCATCAACTGCCATCCTCCTCAACCATGGATAGAACTAAGAAAAGAACCTACTCCCCACCCGGACACCCATCCGCCCAGATATCCCACCCCCCCTTCCCTTCCTTCTCCCTCAACTCCCGAATCTGCGGACTCGTCAACCCCTCATAATCACCATAGTCCCACTCTCGGATATCCTCTGTAATCTGCACCTTCGCGTTCGTGCGGATATCGAGGCCTTGGTCGCGCTGTGAGGTCCAGGGCAGGCGGTCGCGGCAGCCGAGGTTGAGGAGTTCGACGGTGCGTTGGGCGCGGCGACGGGGGGAGACGTAACTGAGGTGGGCAAGGTTAGCGGGGTCGTGGGGGAGCTCCCAGGGCGGAAGAGAGGGGTATTTACATGTGGGCGAGGTGGGAAGGGACGATTAGGCGGTCGTCGCCTACGAGGGCTTTTCCGGTTGCGCGGATGCGTTTTTCGCCGTTGGGGGTTAGGGGGAGTTCGGTGGTGCCGGTGTGGCGGCCGTTGAGGGACCATTCGGTTTCGCCGTGGCGGACGATGAAGACGCGGGGGGTGGGCATGGTTTTGGGGGGAGGTGGGGATGAGGGAGGGTGGTGGTCGAGAGATGGTGTGGTCAATGAGCAAGGAAGTGTAAGAACGGCTTAATAGGTATGGAGTAATCATGCTATGTATCTCATTGTTGGTTTATCCGCGAGTCCCGTACTAACAATTGCAGGCCACCAGGACGTTAAGACGTGTTACACATAAGCCACCCGAAGAAGTTCGCCCTGAAGAGTTCAGAAAGTAATAACAGCTATCTAATTCGTCGGCTGTCTCGCTATGTCGATAAGTTGCGCATACATGAACCGATATTTTGTGAAAGCTAAGGCTAAGATTGGAGATTTGCGTAATCGGATTTCCCCGCTCGCCGTAGAACGTCCAACGTCTTCTCCACCTCTCTATCTACCTCCAAATTCCTGCGCCTGACTTCCGGCCGGCATGTCTGCTCCAAAGAAAGCTCGCACCATCATACTCACCTGCTCAGTTGCCGCCGTCACAGCAACAGGAGCATGGTATGGCGCAGATCTGAAAACAAAGCAGAATTTGAAAAAGGTCCGCCCATCTACATGCATACCCCATGTTCGCAAGAACTGACAGTTGACTTGCTGCATAGACTGCGCAAAAAACCCAAGAAGCCACACCTGCGGAACGAACGGCTCAGCTGCAAGAGACTCGTAATGGCTTGAGGGCGAAACAGATCGAGCTCGAGAAGAAGATTGCGGAACTGCAGGCTAGGCAGGCGAAAGAGAAGAAGGCGAAAGCGAAGAAGGCGAAAGCGAAAACCGCGGTGGCTGTGGGTACACAGTAAGATGGCGAAGAAAGCTTGGTGGGTCTGGTTGGCCCGGGGATAGCTTTCTGAAGGAAAGGCTGGATAAAGAGCAAAAAGTATGACTTAAACATTCACCGACCGTTGGGGTCCATTGCCGGGATCACTCATGAGATAGCTCCACTTGTAAGCTCGAGCCTGTGTCCAAGAGGGCCGACCAAGCAGGAAATAGGCTTTCGGAGACCCCGTCTCAAAGATGTGGAACCTCAATGCTCGGTGGCTTCCTTAGTCGTGTGTTGAGTCAAGAAGTGCTGTATATGAGCTTAGAAGTCGCTCGGAGAAGACCGAAGCAGAAGATAGAGACCTTGTCTGACAGTGTCAAGGATTTCGTAAGCTGTGGAGCCTAGACAGCTACTATCAGGCGATAAGAGTCGAGGTATTCACTATGGCTCATCCTTGCCGCAGATCACTGCTGCTTTGACACCGAGGGATGGTTGGAGACAAGCCGGAAGTGAAGAAACACCCCTGGACTGGAGTCCCTTGATGCTTTCCTAATGCAAGAATGTATTGGCGCTTGTACTTCTCTGGTGCGCAGTGATCCTCCCCTCATCTCTGCCGATGTTGTAGCCAGCTCATCAAACCGTGCTCTTCGCAGGCCGGATCAAGGTGCGGTCGTTTGCGTTCTGTTGGTGACTAGGACCCATAAGAGTATATCCTCTGGGAGAGGCCATGGACAGGGGCCTATGTTTGGTCTGAACTCAGGGCCGCTGAATCGATATATCATATATGGTTCGTGGTATGTAGAAATATCGACCAAATGGGAGGACTTGCCTTTCTACGTCCATCGGATCTTGAGCTCGATATGCCACTTAGTACCGAAGGTTGAACTCACTGGATACTATACTTGGTTAGTCACTCTCATTGTGTTGTTTCTGCCTGACTATTCCCTTTTTGGTATCTTTGTGTTGAGAGTATATGAGTTGGTCCTGGGTTCAAATCCTTGCGGGGGCGAAGTGGGTTGGACCCGGATTTTTGAACAGGATTTCTTAAACTATAGCATGGATTTTTGGATGAAAGGTTGTGTTTGGAGAGCATGTGGCTACACGGTTTGGTCAAAGCTGGTGATTATGGTGATGCTGGTGGCCTTGTTTTTGGCTATATATATGGCCACAAGCATATA
>JAABUL010003561.1_pt1 | contig 22858 bp, 23 predicted proteins | sample 5559151 | NCBI WGS metagenome assembly JAABUL01 (sample SAMN10711876, study PRJNA513368) | rock metagenome | isolation source: Antarctica rocks | place: Antarctica: Victoria Land, Pudding Butte sud | reverse complement strand
CGCACCGTCAGGTCGAGCGCCGCCTCATAATCCACGGTTTTGAATGTTCTACTCATGCTTCCTACTGTACCACTACCACACACGGGACGGAGAGCCCGCTTCTCTCCGACAAACTGCTAGCGACCGTCAGACAAAGGGCCATCTCGCTGCTAAACTGAGCGATTGCACGCCTGCTTCCAGGTCGTTAGCACGGCCTCAGGAGACAAGTAACGTTGTAGTACTAACGATTCTCTTTTTAATGTCGTGGTATGCCCCTGAGAAAACTAACCGTCGGCGAGCCGCCCGTGCCTTCTTCAAGCCGGGCGTTCTCGAAGTATTGCACATAGACGCGGTTGCCGGTCCCGTCGCTGGCTTGTTCCTCGAACGCCTGCGAGATGGGTGGTCCGAAGATGCTGGCCCCCGTCGATTGATAGAGATACGTGCGCCAAAACGCGGCAAAGCGCGGATCGACACAGTACCCCTTGGGGAAGCAGACGCCCCCTCTCGCGGTGATTTGCGCCCCCTGCGCGTATGTCGGATGCGGGAAGCGGAGGTCCTGGCCCAGGATGGCGCGTAGCGGGACGAGCCGGACGCCCGTTTGGGGCGTCCACGCCAGCCGCACTTTCTCGAAGGGTTGTTCCACGTCGCCGCTGGCGGTCAGGCGAGCCACGTCGAGCGGGTAGCCGAGCAGGGCCTGTTCCCCGAACTCGAAGTAGAATGTGCGGAACGGGCCGCACACGTCGAAACTTTGGCTCAACTTGGCCCCAGGGAAGGCGCACAAGCCGCTGCTGGTGAACATTTTCGGCAGCGCCGGTGGCTCCGTGGGTTGCTGCCACTGCGCGCCCGACAGGGCCGCGATAAGCGGCGCGGCGCCGTTGAGAGCGTGGCCGGTTGTACGTGTATTGTCCCACGACAGACTTTCACCTCTGTCACGCGTCCCAATGTAAAGTCGCCCCCGCTGTGATAGCGCGAGCATTGTCTGGTTCTGACCGCGTTGCAACGGCTGCAGCGCGGTGATGGCGCCGTTAGGAATAGACAGCGCCAGCTGCCACGATCGCGGCGCCGCGTCGGACGGGCGATGGCGCCTGAGGAGCGCGCCCCCCGCCGCCGCGTAGAGGTCATCGCCGGTGGGGTCACTTTGCAGCGCGTAGATCGGCGCGTCGGTGGGCAGACCGTTGCTATCAAGTTGCTGAGGGGTCCCCGCCGTGTCAGCGCGCCAGACACCTTGTCCCTGTACGGCGACATATGGTGTTGCGCGGTCTGGTCCCAGCGTCATGGCGGTGATGGAGCCAGACCAGTCGTGGACGGGTGTCCAAGGCGCCGCCTTGCCGTCCGCGTTGTAGAGCGTATGCCCGGCCGCGGCGTACAGCCCATGCGCCGGCGTCGCCAGCAGCAGGGTTGCGTGCGCGGTCGCCGGCCAGCCGCGTCCCCAGGGGCGCCAGGCGGCATGTCCGTTGTGCGCGGTCAGGTAGTCCACGCTGGTCGCGCCCGCCGCGTAGAGCGCGCCGTCGCCGCCGGTAGCCAACGCCGACGCGCCGCCCGATCCGAGCGCGTCCGCGCCGGCCCGCAATGGTTGCCAGGATTGGCCGCCATCGACTGTTTTATAGACGCCGCCATTGCTGGCGTAGGCGGTCCCAGTAGCCTTGGGATTGGCGACGATAGCGGGGTAGAAGCTGCCATACGCGGGCGTCCCGCGCGGCGCCCCCCAACTCTTCCCGCCGTCGCGCGATAGGCGTAGTCCCTCGGTGGCCGAGACGACCAGCACGTTGTTGGGGTACGTCCGCGCGGTCACGACGCCCGTGACCGTAGGGGTTGATAGGGCCGGAACCGTCGTGGGCGGCGTGGCGCGCAGGGTGGTCGAGAGCGCCGCCACGGGTAAAAGTAGGCCGGCCACGACGAGCGCCGGAAGAAGGAGCCTCATAACCCACTATAACCCGCGCCACCTTAATAGACAATGAATTGTTAGGTGGTAATTAGGGCAATCGCATTATAAAAAGGCTTGCCAGCGAGGGGACGGGAGGCAATACGGGGGCCAAAAGGGTAAGGGGCAACGATGGACGCGGGAGCAACCTGTACGATTATGACGCATTTTGAGGCGCTGGACGACCCGCGGGTCGAGCGCGCTAAACACCACAGCTTGCTGGATATCGTCACGATCGCGTTGTGCGGGGTGATCCGCGGGGCCGATGGGTAGGTGGAGGTGGAGGAGTTCGGGCACGCCAAACAAGCCTGGCTCGCCACGTTCCTGGCGTTACCGCACGGCATCCCGTCGCATGACACCTTCGGGCGGGTCTGCGCGGCGCTGGACGGGGCGCGGTGCGCGGCGTGTTTCCAGGGGTGGGTGGCGGCGATCGCGGAGCGGACAACGCCTTTGCGCCTTTCTTGACGCTGTTTGGAGCATCTCGTACACTTCCGACGTGTTGCATAGAGAGCCTCGTGGCTCGATCGTGCCTATATGCCCTTTATTGCCCCTACTGTGCGAGAGGCTGTGTTGACGTCACTGGTTATTATCCCGACCTATAACGAGCGTGAGAACATCGGCCCGCTGCTCGACAGTGTGCTGGGTCACCTGCCGGACGCCGATGTCCTGGTCGTGGACGATTCGTCGCCTGACGGTACGGCGGAGGTTGTGCGCGCCCACGTCGCGAACGATAGTCGCGTTAAGCTGTTGCAGCGGCCGGGTAAGGCCGGCCTTGGCGTCGCGTATACCGCCGGCTTCCATTGGGCGCTGGAACGGGACTACGATACGATCATTGGCATGGACGCGGATTTCTCGCACGCGCCGGAATACTTGCCGTGTTTCATCGAGGCGAGCCGCTCCCATGACCTCGTGATCGGCTCGCGCTATATACCCGGCGGCGCGACGCCCGACTGGAAGCGGAGCCGTCGCGTCATCAGCCGTATCGGCAACGCCGTCGCGCGCACGGTGTTGGGGCTGCCGGTGCGCGATTGTACGACAGGGTACAAGTGCTACCGGCGCGAGGCCCTCGCGGCGATTGATCTCGACGCCATCGATCTCGTGGGCTACGGTTTCCTCATCGAGACGACGTACCAGTGCTACCTGCACGGTTTGCGCATTGTCGAAATTCCGATCGTCTTTACTGATCGCCGTGAGGGCAAGAGTAAGATGACCGGGACGATAGTATCCGAGGCGCTTGGCTACGTCTTTCGGCGTCGCTGGCAGCGTGTACGCCAGGAGTTTGGATGGAGGCGGAGCGCTGAAAGCTAATACACTCGTCGTCGTGCCGACCTACAATGAGTCGGAAAACCTCGCCGCGATCGTCGCGGCTATCTATGCCGCCCTGCCCTCCACGGCTCTCCTGATCATCGACGATGGCTCGCCCGATGGGACGGGCGCCCTCGCTGACGGTTTGCGCGCGCGCTATGCCACGCTGGACGTGATGCACCGGCAGGGGAAGCTTGGCCTGGGCACGGCTTATGTCGAGGGATTCCGCTACGCGCTACAGCACGACTACGACATCGTCTTCGAGATGGACGCCGATTTCTCGCACGACCCGCGCTACTTGCCCGATCTCCTGGCCGCCGTCGCCAACGCCGATCTGGTGATCGGCTCACGCTATGTCCCCGGCGGCCAGACGCCCGATTGGGGCTTCTCGCGCCGGCTCATCAGCGGATTCGGCAATGTTTTCGCGCGGACGATCCTGCGCCTGCCCTTCCGCGATTGCACGGCGGGGTTCAAGTGTTACCGGCGCGCCGTGGTCGAGGCGTTCGACCTCGACGCCATCCGTCTGGAGGGTTACGCCTTCCAGATCGAGACGGTCTATCAGGCTTACCGCAAAGGCTTCCGCATCGTCGAGGTTCCCATCGTCTTCCCCGACCGTAAGATCGGGACGAGCAAGATGAGCCGGGATATCGTGGCCGAGGCGTTCACCTATGTCGTGCGCCGTCGTCTCGGCGGGGGCGCTCACGGCGGGCGCCACGCGCCAATCAGCCACGACGAAGTGGTCAGTAGTTAGTAGTGGCTCCCCGACGAGGACTCGAACCTCGAACCTACCGGTTAACAGCCGGACGCTCTACCATTGAGCTATCGGGGAATGTGGCGCGGGTTACACCCTACGCACCAGAAAACTATACCTGACAACGGCCTGAAAATCAAGCTTTGCGCTTTGCCCAAAGACGGTATCGCTCACTCCAGATAATCTTTGAGCTTGCGGTTGCGCGAGGGGTGGCGCAGTTTGCGCAGCGCTTTGGCCTCGATCTGGCGGATACGTTCGCGCGTGACGTTGAATTCCTTCCCAACCTCTTCCAGCGTGCGGCTGCGGCCATCGTCGAGGCCGAAGCGCAGCCGCACCACGTCGCGCTCACGGCCGGTCAGATATTTGTCGAGCACGTACTCGATCTGCTCTTTTAAGACCTGCTGCACCGCGCTATCCTGCGGCTCGATTAAGGCGTCATCGGGGAGGAAGTCGCCCAGGTGGCTGTCGTCCTCCTCGCCGATTGGCGTTTCAAGTGAGATTGGGTCGAGCGACAGGCGCACGATCTCGCGCACTCTGTCGGCGTTGATCTTGTCGTTGCCGACCGCGTCGGCCAGGCGGACGGCGATCTCCTCCGCCGTTGGTTCGCGGCCCAGTTCCTGGACCAGGCGCCGCGACTCGCGGCCCAGCTTGTTGATCGTGTCAACCATGTGTACGGGGATGCGGATGGTGCGCGCTTGGTCGGCAATGGCGCGCGTGATGGCTTGCCTGATCCACCAGGTGGCATAGGTCGAGAACTTATAGCCCCGTTCCGCATCGAATTTCTCGACAGCGCGAATGAGCCCGATGTTGCCCTCCTGGACGAGGTCGAGCAAGGTCAGGCCGCGCCCGACGTATTTCTTGGCCACGCTGACCACCAGGCGTAGGTTGGCCTCGGTCAGACGTCGGCGCGCGTCGAGCCCCTGAACGATCGTCTGCTGATCATACATCCATCCATCAAGGATGCGCTGAGCGTGCGCTGTATCCCCCGCATCACCTAGGATAAGGGCCAGCCGCGCGCATATCTGTTCGTCTGTCGCGCCGGGCTGGCAGCGTTCGTTCAGGATGAGTTGCGCCTCTTTCTCGCCCATGAGGATGAGGCGCGCCAACTCATGCACGGGACGCGAGTGCTCCGTGTCGACATCGTCGAGCGACACGATCCAGCGGAATCCTTCAAACTCCCGCTCATCGATCGTTAAGGCCCCCGGTCCAGCGTCCAGGCTCATGGGCGTCTTATCAGCCGCTATAGCCAGCGCTGCTGGTACTACGACGAGATCCAGGTCGACGTCGCCGCTATCCGCTCCGTCCGGGACCCGCTCCTTGACATCGATCAACGTGATAAGGCGGTCCATGGCGCCGTGGGCGACGGACGCATCAAGCCCGCCATGAACGGCGAGGCTATGTATAATCCGTCGAACGCGCTTCTCGTCATGCTTAAGCAAGCGGAGCAGGTTGTTGATCGCCCCCTCCGGATCGTAGTCGTCCAGGCCGGTGGCCTGAACGAGCTCCTTGAGGAGTCGCGCGACCTTTTCATCCGTCTCGTAGCGGCCTGCTATCCGGCGGATGACCCCGCGCAGTGTGTCTTCAGGCACACAGAGGAGGTCAGCCCACTCCGCGAGATCAATCGCGTGGTCGCGGTGGAGCGCGAGGCCATGCGTCCTGTTGTCTCCCACGATGAGCCAGCTGCATTTGATACGAACCGCGAGGTGGCGGCGCGCTTCATTGAGCACGTTATCGCCGAGCCGCATGGCCTTTGCTAAAGTGCGCTCTTCGATCCCTTTGAGCAGGCGCACCCGGCCGATCTCACGCAGATACAGGCGGATGGGGTCGTCGACGAGGCTGCCGTCAGGGCTACTGTCGTCCTCGTCTGTATCGTCCTCGTCGTCGCGGTCGACTTCTTTGCCGCGCACGGGCGCTGGCCCTAGCCACGCGGCGGGACCTGACGCGTCATCTCCCGTCAAGGATACGGACGCGTCAACGGTGAACGCGGGTACGACGATGGTATCTGGGGCCACCGTCACAGTTGGCGTCGCGCCGCCGTACTCGTCGTCATCCACATCATCCATGGCGTGAGTCTGCACGATGGATCTCTCCTGCCGCATCACCGAAGTCCATGGGCTGCCTACTAGTACCTATTGTATCGGCGAGAAGACTCTTGCGGTTGAACCTATTGGCTTCTGCTTGTGAGCTTAGACTACCAGATTGGGGGAAATTTAGCTATTAGCAATCAGCTGTACTCCACGATTGTACACGGCCTGCGACTGCGGTCGCATGGCAAACCAACGCCGACTGCGGTCGGCTAGCCCTGACACCATCCCGACTCCGTCGTCACCGACACCGGCGCCGCAGACCAATGCAGGTTGTGATCGGGTGGACCTGACACGGCAGTGCCCGTGGTCTGCCATGCGACCGCAGTCGCAGGTTAGGGCCATGTAGTTCTCGCGGCGACGGCACGGCCCTCACCCCCAACCCCTCTCCCCTTGCGGGAGAGGGGTGAGGGGGGAAAACTACATGGCCCTGGTCGCAGGTTAGTTTCCTTGTGCCTACCGATCGCGCTCCCCGCGCTGCAGCGTGGCCTGCGCGGCGGCCAGGCGCGCTACTGGCACGCGGAACGGTGAGCAGGAGACGTAGTTGAGGCCGATCTCGTCGCAGAACTCGATTGAACTGGGGTCGCCACCGTGCTCACCGCAGATGCCGAGCTCGATGTCCGGCCGCGTCGCGCGCCCGCCCGCGACGGCCTGGCGCATCAGTGAGCCCACGCCCTCGCGATCGATCACCTGGAAGGGGTTCTCGGGCAGGATCTTCTCCTCGACATAACGCAGCAGGAACTTACCCTCGGCGTCGTCGCGCGAGTAGCCGAACGTCGTCTGCGTCAGGTCGTTGGTGCCGAACGAGAAGAACTCGGCGTCGCCGGCGATCTGGTCGGCCGTGAGCGCCGCGCGCGGCACCTCGATCATCGTGCCGATCTTGACGTGCACGTCCGTGCCGTGCGCCTCCTGCACCTCTTTGACGACGCGCTCCAGCCGCTCGCGCACGATGCGCATCTCGTTGACGTGCCCGACCAGCGGGACCATGATCTCGGGCTTGGCGTCGACGCCGTCCTTGACCAACTCACACATCGCCGTGACGATGGCGCGCGCCTGCATGTCGATGATGCCGGGGAAGGTCAGACCCAGGCGGATGCCGCGCAGGCCCAGCATGGGGTTCTGCTCGTGCATCGACTCGACCTGCGTCAGCAACTCCTCTTTCTGCGCGAGCTCCTGCGGATTGTTGCCGCGCACGCGCAACTCGGTGGTCTCGACGAGCAGGTCCTCCAGGCTGGGCAGGAACTCGTGCAGCGGCGGGTCGATCAGGCGGATCACCACGGGCAGACCGTCCATGGCGCGTAAGATACCGCGGAAGTCCTCGGTCTGGAACGGCAGCAGGCGGTCGATCGCGTTCTGACGCGTCGTCTCATCCTTGGCTAGGATCATCTCCTGCACGATAGGCAGGCGGTCCTGTTGGAAGAACATATGCTCGGTGCGGCAGAGGCCGATGCCCTGAGCGCCGAAGTCGCGGGCGCGCGTGGCGTCCTGCGGGTAGTCGCCGTTGGCCCACACCTGCATGCGACGCTTCTGGTCGGCCCAGCCGAGTAGCGTCTGCAGGTCCGTCTCGTCCTTGAAATTGGGGTCGTAGGTGTTGAGGTGGCCGGCGAAGACCTCGCCGGTCGCGCCGTCGATGGAGATATCCTCGCCCTCTTTGATGACCGTAGAGCCCACGCGCATCTCGCCCCGCTCAGGGTCGATCGCCAGGTCCCCGGCGCCGGCGACGCAGGGCAGGCCCGCGCCGCGCGCCACCACGGCGGCGTGGCTGGTGGCGCCGCCGCGCGCGGTCAGGATGCCCTTGGCCACGATCATGCCGTGGTAGTCCTCGGGCGAGGTCTCAGGGCGCACCAGCACCACGGCCTGCCCCTCTTTGGCCCACTGCTCGGAGCGGTCGGCCGTGAAGACGGCCTTGCCCGTCGCCGCGCCCGGCGAGGCGTTGAGGCCGGTGGCGAGATGCTTGCCCTCTTTGGTTAGGCGCTCCTTCTCCCGCTGATCGAAGCGTGGCAGCAGCAGTTGCACGATATCGGCGGCGGGGACGCGTTTGACCGCCTCGTCCTCGTCAATCAGACCCTCGCGGACCATGTCGACGCTGGTCTTGACCCAGGCGGGTCCGGTGCGCTTGGCCGAGCGCGTCTGCAGCATGTAGAGCTTGCCGCGCTCGATGGTAAACTCGAGGTCCTGCACGTCCTTGTAGTGGCGCTCCATGCGGTCGGCGATCTGCGCGAACTCCTGGTAGACGGCAGGGGCGCGCTGCTCCAGCGCCGAGATCGGCTCGGGGGTGCGGATACCGGCCACGACATCCTCGCCCTGCGCGTTCATCAGGAACTCGCCGTAGAGCCGCTTCTCGCCGGTGGAGGGATTGCGCGTGAAGGCCACGCCGGTGCCCGAATCGGTCCCCATGTTGCCGAAGACCATCGTCTGCACGTTGACGGCGGTGCCGAGGCTATCCGCGATGCGGTTGCGGCGGCGATAGTCGATGGCGCGGCGGCCGTTCCAGGACTGGAACACGGCCATGATGGCGCGGCGCAGTTGCTCGTAGGGGTCGGTGGGGAAGTCCGCGCCGATGTGCTCGCGCACGATAGCCTTGTAGCGCGCCACGACCTCTTGCAGCGCCTGCGCGTCGAGATCGGTGTCGCTCTTGGCGCCCTTCTGCTGCTTGATCTCGTCGAGGGCGTGCTCAAAGACATCGCCCTCGACGCCGAGCACGATCTTGCCGAAGAGTTGGATGAAGCGGCGGTAGGCGTCCTGGGCGAAGCGGTCGTTGCCGGTCAGCGCGGCGAGGCCCTGCGCGACGTCGTCGTTGAGCCCGAGGTTGAGCACGGTGTCCATCATGCCGGGCATAGAGAACCGCGCGCCCGAGCGCACCGAGAGGAGCAGCGGGTTCTGGCGGTCGCCAAACTTCTTGCCGGTCGCGTTCTCGACATCGCGTAGCGCCGCTTGCGCCTGGTCCCACAGCCCCGTGGGCAACTGGCGCCCCTCGTCGTAGAAGGCGTTGCAGGCTTCGGTGGTGATGGTGAAGCCGGGCGGGACGGGCAGGCCGGCGTTGGTCATCTCAGAGCAGCCGGCGCCCTTGCCGCCGAGCAGGTCACGCATACTCGCGTTACCCTCGCGGAACAGGTAGACCCATTTCTTATCGGTCGTCGTCGTGCTGGTTGGTACGGTCGCGGTTTGGGCCATGCTCTCTCTTCCTCCAAACTAAACTCGGGCCTGCGACTGCCTCCCCACCGCAGTGGGGAGGCAGTCGCAGGCTCTAATCCTCTAATTTCTCCCGCAGCGCGGGGACAAGCTCCGCGATGGGCACGCGCTCCTGCGCCATGGAGTCGCGCTCACGGATGGTCACGGCGTGGTCCTCCAGCGAGTCGAAGTCGACAGTGACGCAGTACGGCGTGCCGATCTCGTCCTGCCGCGCGTAGCGTTTGCCGATCGACTGCGTCTCGTCGTAGGTAATCATGAAGTGCGGGCGCAAGCTCTTCTCCACCTGGCGCGCCACGGCGGACAGATTCTCCTTCTTGGAGAGCGGCAGCACGGCCACCTTATAGGGGGCCAGGCTCTTGTGCAGGCGCAGGAACGTGCGCTGCTCGCCATTAACCACCGCCTCGTCGTAGGCGTCGCACATGAAGGCCAGCGCCGAGCGCGTCGCGCCCGCGGCCGGCTCGATCACGTAGGGGTAGGACTTCTCGCTGGTCGTCTCATCGACGTACGAGAGGTCCTTGCCGCTGAATTCACTGTGCCGGCGCAGGTCGAAATCGGTACGGTTGGCGATGCCTTCAAGCTCACCCCAGCCCCACGGGTAGAGGAACTCCACGTCGGTGGTGCCGGCGCTGTAGTGGCTGAGTTCGCTCTGCTCGTGTTCGCGCAGGCGCAAGCTCTCTGGCTTCATGCCGAGACTGAGGTACCAGTTGTAGCGCTCCAGCACCCATGAACGATAGGCGAGTTCGGCCTGCTCAGGCCGCACGAAGTACTCGCACTCCATCTGCTCGAATTCGCGTGAGCGGAAGATCGAGTTGCCGGGCGAGATCTCGTTGCGGAAGCTCTTGCCCTGCTGGGCGATGCCGAAGGGTAGGCGCTTGCGCGTCATACCCTGTATGGCCTTGAAGTCCACGAAGATGCCCTGCGCCGTTTCGGGACGCAGATAGACCACGGCGGCGTCGCCCTCGACGGGACCAACGAAGGTCTTGAACATCAGGTTGAACTGGCGCGGCTCGGTCAACTCGCCGCCGCAGTTAGGGCAGCGATCACCCTCCAGATGGTCGGCGCGCCAGCGCATCTTGCACTCTTTGCAGTCGACCAGCGGATCGGTGAAGTTCTCCAGATGGCCGGAGGCGCGCCAAACCTCGGGGTTCAGCAAGATAGCGCTGTCGACGCCGACGATGTCGTCGCGCATTTGCACCATAGCGCGCCACCAGGCCTGCTTGACATTCTTGAGCAACTCGACGCCGAGCGGGCCGTAGTCCCAGGTGCCGTTGAGACCGCCGTAGATCTCGCTACCCTGGAAGAAAAAGCCGCGGCGCTTGGCGAGCGATGTAATTTTCTCGAAATCGATGGGCAAAAGCAAACTCTCCTTAGACGCATCACGTTTGCCTATATGTTACCGTATGGAGAGCCTATGGCTCAGGCGCTCTCGACGCGGCGCAACATATCGAGGAACGTGGCGGCGTTGGGGCGGCGCTCCAGCAGGTACTGAATGTACAAGCCCAGGGCGCTCTCGGCCTCGGTCAGCGCGGCCTCTGGCACAGCCACGGCAAGGAATACTTCGCCGCGCGTCTGCAGGTTGCGCAGCAGCTTGAGCGCCGTCGTAGAGATCGGGCGCGCCGAGGCGTGGGCGGACGCGCAGGCGGGGCAGAGCACGCCGCCAAGCGCCGGGTCGAACGCGTTGGCGCCGGGCTCGATCGGCGTGTCGCAGGAGACGCACGAGCGCAGCTGCGGGCGGTAGCCGGAGAGAGTCAGCAACTGCAACTCGAAGAGGCGCAGCGCGGCGTCGGTGCGGATGGCGTCATCCGCGTTGATGTGCTCCAGAGCGCGCACGAGCACGCGGAACAACGCGCCGTTGGCCTGACCGTCTTCGGTGAAGCGGTCGACCAGTTCGGCCACATAGCAAGCTTTGGTGAGCGCGGAGAGGTTCTCGCGCAAGTGAGGGAAGGTATGGCGCGCCTGCCCCTGCGTCACGATCTCCATGTTGCGGCCATGCACGAGCAAGACCGAGGCGTGGGCAAAGAGATCGACGTGGCCGCCCATGCGGCTCGTCCCGCCGCGCACGCCCTTGGCGATGGCGCGCACCTTCCCCATGTCGGGCGTATACAGCGTCAGGATGCGATCCTTCTCGCCGTAGTCGAACCCCTTGAGGACAACCACTTCCGTACGAGTCGTTTTGACTGGGCGCATACCTTTTAGTGTACCGCTTTCATCATCCCTATAAGGGCTATTCATCGCTTATAATTACTTATATGAACATCACATCGACACGGCCGCCGGTGGCCGTCGCACCGTGGGCGGAGGTCGTGCCCGGCGCCGGCCCCATGACTATGGCCGATTATCTGGCCTATCCCGACGGCGACGGCTATCGCTACGAGTTGGTGGACGGAGTACTGGTCCGCATGGCCGGCACTAGGCCCGAGGCGGGGGACGTGACCCGCGCTCTGTTGTTCCCGCTCGCCGCCTACGTCCAGGCGCATGGCCTGGGCGTCGTCACGCTGCCCGATGAGGTCTACGACTTTGAGCGGACCGGGCAACCGAATACCGGGCTGCTCCCTGATGTCGGTTTTTACTACGCCAGTCGCATGTCGCAGGTGACGCCGCACGAGCCGCGGCCCTTCGCCCCGGACCTGGCCGCCGAGGTGGCGGGCGGCTCGCAGCGCCAGGCCGACATGGACGCCAAGGCGCGGCGCTACCTGCGCGGGGGCGCGACGCTGGTGTGGGTCGTCTGGCCCGCACGGCGTCAGGTGGACGTGTGGCGCCGCGACGACCGCGCGCCCGTCGTCACGCTCGACGACAGGGACCACCTCGATGGGCTCGACGTCGTACCCGGCTTCACCCTGCCCGTTGCTCTCCTCTTGCCTAGCCCGTGAAGGGGGAAGACCATGGACCAGCTCGCCCCCTGGGCCGAGATCGTGCCCAACGCGCCGCCGCACATGACCGTAGGCGATCTGCTGCGGTGGCCGGATGACGATGGGTATCGGTACGAGCTGGTGGCGGGGGGCTTGGTGCGTGTACCCGGTAGTGGGGTCGCGGCCGCGGAGGCGACCGCCGCCATCAGCTTCGGGCTCCATGCCTTCGTGCGCCCGCGCCGTCTCGGTGTGGTCACATCGGCTAGCGGTATCTTTACCTTCCCCAACGGGGAGACAGGGCTCGTCCCCAACGTCGGGTACTACGCCGCCGCGCGTCGGGCGCTGATCGTGGATCGCATACAGCCGATCCCGTTCGCTCCTGATCTGGCCGTCGAGGTCGCGTTCCCCTCCCAAGACGCCGACGACATGGCCGCGAAAGCGCGCACGTATCTGCACGGGGGTACGCGCCTGGTGTGGGTCGTGTGGCCGTGGAGCGGTCATATCGACGTGTGGCGTCCTGGGAACCTGGCTGCTCCCGCGACGACGCTCCATGCCGGCGACACACTGGACGGCGAAGATGTGATCCCCGGCTTCAGGCATCCCGTCGCCGCTGTATTCGCCGACCCGCTTGCCTGACCCTACACCGGGGTATTACTTTGGTATACCGGCAAACAAGGGAGGGCGCCGGTTCATCCAGGCGCGCTTCCGGGTGGTCCCGCCGGCGTTGGGGCAGCGCATTGCCGCCGCCGATCGGGCGACGCTCGATCAGCTGGTCGAGCGCGCGGCCGTCGTGCCGACCGTCGACGATCTATACCGTGTCGGATAGTCGACAACCTACTCTTCTCGACCGACGTCCTGGGCAGTCCGGTCGGTCTCTCGCCGCCGCCTAAGTTCTTGCGGTTATGGGTTCGCGCGTAGCATGTCGTTCTCCGTCCGCGCCAGCAGGGCGCGATCGAAGAGCGCATCAAGGTCCGTGTCCGAAGCGGTGTTGTTGATCAATTCCTCCACCTCCGGCGTCACATGGCCGAACCGGACGTGAAGCGCCCGCCTGATATCCGCGCGTTTGGCCCGCCTGGTAGCCTCGAGCTCGACCTGGTCTCGCCACGTCAGTTCCGTCGCTTCGATTACCATCACATCATCTCCTTGTCCCTGTGCCTCTAATTGTACCCGCAGGGCCGCACGATCTTCAACGTTGACCGGCAAATACGTGTCGATCACCGCGCCCAGCAGCCGCGTCGTCGCCTGATTCACCACGCCAGCTTGCGCGGCCTCCAGCAGGCGTCGCAGGCAGTCGAAGTACAACTGGGCGCGCCTGGTCCCGCGCAGTGACCGCCCCATGATGCTCGCCAGCGCGATCGCTAGGATGTTGCCCGTGTGCAGATAGTCGTAGGCGTGTGGGGCCAGACGCGCTAGGCTGATCTGTAGGTAGCGGAACATGACGATGGTGTGGCCGAACAGCGTCTCCTCGTACACCTCGTAGGCGACGCCCTCGGCTGTTTGGTAGAAGAGCAGGGCGACGGGGATGACCGGCTCATCCTCGCGCAGCGTGAGCGAGATAAAGTAGCGCCACATCCGTCGGGGAAAATCCTCCTCCTCGCGCTCGCGCTGCACCTCGACATGCACGATCACGAGCTTGGGGACACCGTCGCGCGTGCGGACCTCGGCCACGATATCCGGAACGAGCAGTGCGCCCTGTGGGAGGTCGGTGAACGTCTCCGCGTCGCGGAAGGTGACGCCGGCGTCCAGATCCAGGCCAGCGGCTGTGTCGGGATCGAACAGGCGCAAGAAGTCGGCGAAGCGCTCCCGCAGCGCCTGCTTCATGAGTTGATCGTGCGATGTCCTACTCACAGACCTTCCTCTACTGACGCTCTACTCGGCATGACCAAGGGTGCGTAGCGCGGCCGGCCGCATGATGGCGACGGGCTCGACAGGCCCTCCCTGCTCGTGGCGCACGAACACCAAGACCTCGGGGGCGGCGCGCAAAGCGTAGAGCGGTTCCGTACCTGGAACGCGCGAGCCGTCCACCTCGCCATGTGCGAACGCGCGGACGGCTCTGAATACACCCTCCCGCTCGTCCTGCGTCAAGTGATCGAGCGCCACCAGAACTTGACCGGGTAGGTCCGCGATCGGCCCAGTGTGCCCGTTCAGGATGATCTGGGCCCCAAAGGGCGGCTGCCCAGACATCTTGATCGTGAGGTGACCCCACTCCGGGTCCAGGATGTGGAACGAATAATGGTTCACATACGGCTTCTTGGCGGCGAGATTCCTGATCGCGCCGCGCGTCGACCGTTGGACCTCCCATACTGGGGCCTGCGCCCGTGCCACCAGGATCATGGAAAGCCCGCAGACCTCCGGATGCGTGGACAGGTGCTCATCGGCGATCTCGTGTTTCCGGTCGCCCCGTGCACAGTCGATGACCGGGATGCCATGCGCTTTGGCGTACGCGCGCACCCGTCGGCTGAAGCGACCGGCCATGCGCATCAGATGGGCATTGTCCAGCATGTCCTCCTGCCCGTTCATCAGTTGTCGCCACCACTGGCGAAAACCACCTGGGGAGTAGCACAGCGTGTGGTACGCATTGAGAACGATGCGATCGACGCAATCGTAGCTGCCGTCCAGAAGATCCGCATCGTATGTGCTCAACTCGTCCGCCATTGTGCCGCCCTCCCCGCCCCTCTGCATACCACGCTATCATAATAGAGAGGCTACATCGCACCGGCCGCAGTGGCAACTGCCCCGCAGGGGCCTCTTGTTCCGAGCGGGTCTCGGAACAAGCGTAGATTCTTGCGCACACCGTCGATCCGCACGCGCACGAGCGCCGTGTCAGTGTCAGCCGTCGTCGTTGTCATGTCCTGTTGCTCCTCCCATAACTCCCAGAGCGCCTTACGCAGCGTCCCGCGCGCCTTGTGCAGCCGGGTCTTGATGGCGCCGGTGGCGATGCCCAATTGGGCGGCGGTCTCGGCATGGCTAAACCCATGCAGGTAGAAGAGCACGACAGCTGACCTTCGACCTATGCAGTATCCCGCCGCGCCTGCAGCACACTTTTGCGCACGCTGTCGAGCACGACGTTCATGATGGTATCGCCGTTGTTGAGCGCGGCGGAAACACGGGCATGGCCGTGCAACACGGTCGAGTGGTCACGCCCCAGTTCGATGCCCACCTGCGTGGCGGTGAGGCCGGCGTCCTCGCGCAGCAGGTACATGGTGACCTGGCGCGCCTGCGCTACGGTCATCTCGCGGCTCTTGCCGAGCAGGATGTTCTGGGGGATACCGTAGTAGTCGCAGACGGCGGCAAGGATACCCTCGACCCCGCCGCGTCCACGCGGCTGCCGCGCCGAGCGGTTGAACTCGGCCGCCACCTGTGTCGCCAGCGGCGCCGTCGCCAGCGTCCCGCGCGCCGACGCCTCGTCGGAGAGGCGCGTTAGCGCCGCCTCCAGGTCGCGCACGGAGCCGCGGATGCGGTTGGCGAGCACGGCCAGCGCCTCCTCGGCGATCAGGCCGGCCTCGCCCTGTCCGCCTAGCACGTCGGATACACCCGGACCCATCGCGAGCAGGCCCAGGTCGGACGCCTCGCGGCGCAAGATACCGGCGCGCGTGGCCTCATCCGGCGCGCCGATGGTGGCGACCAAGCTGGCCCCCAGGCGCGAACGCAACCGCTCGGGCAGGCCGCGCATCGTGTTGGGGCGCTGCTCGTCGGCGATGACGATCTGCCGGTTGGCCTCGCGCAGCGCGTCGAACGTGTGTACCAGTTCCTCGGCGGCGGCCTCGCGGCCGGCCATGAGGGCGATCCCGTCGATGAGGAGGGCGCCGGCGCGGCGGTAGCGCCGCCGGAAGGGCAGCATATGCCCGCGCCGCAGGTGGGTCACGAAGTCCTGTGAGAACTGGTCGGCGCTGACCATGATGACCTCGGCGCCGTCGAGGCGCGGGCGCAGGTAGGCGGCGATGGCGTGCAACAGATGCGTCTTCCCGAGCCCGGATGGTCCGCTGAGGTAGAGCGGGCTATACATCGTGCCGGGGGTCCGCGCGACGGTAAGGGCGGCGTTGTAGGCCAGGGCGTTCTGAGGACCGGTGACGAACGTGCGGAACGTTTGCGGCAGGGACTCGGGCGACGGCAAGGGGTTGTGTAGCATGCGTCCTCCTCTACTCAAGATGATCGCTATGCTACCACCCTATATAGGGGGCTGGCAACGAGCCGGCAAGGGCTTATCCACACGAGAATGTGGAGAGTTATGAGACCATGTGGACGGTTATCCACACGCGTTATCCCCGTCCTATCCCCTGTTATCCGCGCCCTATCCACCGTCTCCCCCTACTTGTCCACGACTTTTTCGCGTCGATGATCCACAGACTCTGACGGGGGGAATCGTAGCACGGACGTTCTAAAAGAAGCAACGAGTTATCCACGCGAGACAATACCGCAGCTTATTTTATCCCTTCAAGACGTAGCCGACGCCGCGCACCGTCTGGATGTAGCGGGGCGGCCGGTCGCCGAGTTTATCGCGTAGGTAGCGGATATAGACCTCGATGATATTGTCGTCGCCCACGAAACCGGGTCCCCACACAGCGTGCAAGATGGCCTCGCGTGTCAGGACGCGGCCCGAGTAGCGCATCAGATAGTGCAGCAGGTCGAACTCGCGCGCCGTCAACGTGATGACCTGCTCGTCGACCGCGACCTCACGCGACTCAGGGTCAAGCGTCAGTTCCCCCACGCGCAAGACATCCGCTGTCGGCCCCTGCGCGCGACGCAGCAGGGCGCGCACGCGCGCGGAGAGTTCGGCGAAATCGAACGGCTTGGTGAGGTAGTCGTCGGCGCCGCTGTCGAGGCCGTGTACGCGGTCACTCACGTCGTCGCGCGCGGTGACCACGAGGATAGGCACGGTGCTGATCTCGCGTAAGCGGCGGCACAGCGTGAGCCCGTCCATGCCCGGGAGCATAAGGTCAAGCACGACGAGGTGTGGCGCGAAGGTGCGGAAGTGGCGCAGTCCCTCATTGCCATCCGCCACGACCTGGACGGTGTAGCCCTGGTGCGTCAGGCCCAGGCGCACGAAGTCGGCGATGGCGCGCTCGTCCTCGACTACCAACACTCGTGTTCCCTCGTGTGCGCTCGACATGTTGCTTTCCCCTTCCTGATTCCTTGCTCCTCATTGTACGTTTCGCGGCGCCCCACGCTCCATATCGCGTTGGATCGGGTGTGCGCCACTTTTTCGCACCGGGTCTCTACTGGGACCGCCGCGGTCCCCGCGGCCTGCCGCCGCGGGCGACCATGGTGCTTGTGGCCGACGCTGTGGGCGCGACCGTGTGCCGCCGGGACGGCGGCGGTCCCAGTAGAGACGGCCAGCAAGCCAGTTACCGCGAAAAGGTGGCGCGCCGCGTCGGCCCGGCCACCGAGCCCTTCGCCTACTTCACAGTGTGACGGCTCAACCTGAAAGAAGACTGAGGGCACGCTGAGAAAAGGCTGAGAATACATGCGGTCTCAAGGGCTATAGAGCACGCCGTCGCTACCGGGGATGCCCGAGGCCGCCCCGGTACAGTCACGCGCCAAGGCAACACGGAGGGTAACGTCGCCCCCGCTCCGCGGAGGGAAAAACCGCGTGATGATAGGGCCGATAGCAGGCAAGGCATAGACGCGGGATAACGGTCCCGGCGTCGGCGCGACCGCAGGGCGCATGTCGGGTGGGACCATGATGGTGAGGTGGGAGCGCGCTGTCCCTACCTGCGCCCAAAGTGTCTCCGTCGGTGAGCATGTGTCCAATCCCGGCGCACGGCCACCACATGAGTTGGGCGTGCTCAACCAGCGCACGATCGCGCCTCGCACCAGCAAGGGATGTGTGGTCCACATGCTTGGATCGTGCCGCATGCCGGCTTGCACGTCGCTTATCGGATATGCCCGCTCGGCCGCATTGACGCTCCACAGCGCGGCGACGGCAAGCATGGCGGCCACGCCGAGAGCGAGCACGGCAGCCACAGTCAACTTCATACCCGCACTCTAATTCACTCCATATCGCGCGAGTGGCTGGACAATGAGCGGCTTCGTCACGGCCCGAACGTATTGGGCCAGCGCCGCGCGCCGTGCATTACCGCTAGGAGTTCGACGGTCGCGCCGCGCACTCGATACGGGATGATATACGGCGTCCCCGCCACGACGAACTCGCGCGTGCCATTGACGCGGCCAGGACGACCCATTCCCGGCTGCGTCGCGAGGTGGAGCACCGCCTCCTCTAGGCGCGCTTTCACCCGTTGAGCCGCCTCGGGGTTGTCCTCGGAGATGTACGCGACGATGTCGCCCAGGTCTATCTGGGCACGATCCGTCCACGCGAGATCCATTTAGGAGGCGCGCGCGTCCTGTCGCGCGCGCGCCTCGGCGATGATCTGGTCTAACCCCGCCATCACCTCCGCGTGTGGCGTTAGGCGGCCGGCGTCGGCGTCGGCGATCCCCTCCTGGATATGCGCGATTTGCCAGCGCTGCTCGCCCAGGTAGGCGGCGATAGCCTGCGCGATGTGATAATTGCGGCTGCGTCCGGTAGCTTTGGCCAGATCGTCCAACTGGCCGCGCTCCTCCTCGGACATACGGACATTGACGACGACACTGGAGCCAGTGGTAGTAGTCATTACCTATTCCTCTTCCCCTTCAACGTACACCACAACATACCACAAAAGGCCAGGTCTCGTCTCACGATCGGGTGTACGCCCGATCGTAAGTTCCACACATTGGGCGTGAGGGGAAGATGCGATAGACTGCACAAGAGGTACGCTGTAGAGGCGCCCTCTATGGACGCCAGGCCAGTGAACAATACGAGAGGGGACGGCCACGGGCCAGTCATGATCGCGGATACGAATACGAGGACGGACAGCACGGTCGCGCTGTCCCCTCACACCTCGGCTACCCCGATGCGGACGCGCCTACGCGGGTTCGACCTGATAGCGTGGCGCGACGCGCTCGTCGCGTTCGTACTATCGCGCGTCCTGCTCGTCCTAGTGGGGCTGCTGACGGTGTTCTACCTGCTGCCCCTGCTGAAAAGCAACCTGACGCACTACTCGCTCGCGGCGAATACGCGCCTGCCGCATGCGCTATGGCTGATGTGGCGCCGCTTCGACAGCGGGTTTTACGTCGACATTGCCCGGCATGGCTACTGGTCGGCCGCGACGCTGCGCCATATCTCCAATTGGGTGTTCTACCCGCTGTACCCACTGCTGATGCGCCCCATCGGGTTCCTGCTCGGCGGGCGCGACACGGGGTTCAACGTGGCGGGGCTCGTCGTGTCCAACGGCGCGACGATCGCGGCTTTCGTGCTGCTCTACAAGGTAGCCGCCATGGAGTTTGGGCGCGCGGCCGCCGTGCGCGCGCTCGTGCTGTTGGCGCTCTTCCCTACCAGCTTCTACCTTTCGGCGATCTCCCCGTTCTCCCTATTCCTGGCCCTCTCACTGGGCAGCCTCTACGCCGCGCGCCGCGGACATTGGACGGTGGCGGCGCTGTGTGGCGGACTAGCCGCACTCACACGGGCGCAGGGCCTGCTGCTGCTCGCCCCACTGCTATGGGAGTATTGGCAGGTCGTGAGCGACCGCTACGCGCCGCGACAGGCGACAGACCAAGGGCGACGCGCGTCGGCCTGGGTAGAGCGGGCCAAGGATTGGGTGTCCTCGCGCCTGCGTGGCCCGGCGCTGGCTCTCCGCGACAGACGCAACGCGCCGGCCTTCCTCTCCTTCGCGCTCGTGCCGCTGGGCGCGCTCGTGTTCATGGTCTACGCGTGGGCCAAGACGGGTGATTTGCTGGCATCCTCGCACAACGAGATCCACTGGGGGCGCCACTTCGAGCCGCCCTGGACGTTGCTGTGGCACTCGCTGACGCACCTTTCGCTCCCCAATGCGCTGGACTGGAACTTCTGGCTGCTCAACAACGCCGCGGCGGTCCTCTTCCTGCTTGCTACTGTATGGGCCTTCCGTGCACTGCCCATCATCTACGCGCTATACAGCCTTGTGATGGTCCTTTCGCCGCTCGCCAGCGCCAGCATGCAGAGCCTCTCACGCTATTACGTCGTCGCGTTCCCCGCGCTGATGCTGCTAGCCTTGTGGAGCGGTCGCGAGGGACGCCTCGGCCGTATGTACCTGTTAGTAGGCCTGTTCAGCGCGCTGCAGGCCGTGTTCATGGTGTTCTTCGTGCTGGCGCTGCCGGCTATCGCATAGTAATCAGTTGCCAGTTGCCAGTTGCCAGTTCTAGTTGTCAGTAACTGCTGATCCCGGCATGGCATGTGCACTATTTTCCCACACACCTTCAACTGGCAACTGGCAACTGGCAACTGGCAACTGGCAACTGACTACTGGAGCCACCATGCGCCTCGGCTACGCCTGCCTCAACGTCACGCTTGGCCGCAAGATGCGCGGGCTGCGGCTAAAGACGCTGCGTGAGCGCGGTATCGCCTACCTGCAGAGTCTCGTCGACGAGAACCTGGCGCTGACGGCCGACATCCTGCGCTGGAACCGCGCGCATGACATCGACATGTTCCGTCTCTCCTCGGATATCGTGCCGTTTGGCTCGCATGAGGACGTCGACCTCGCGCTGCTCGATTTTTCACTTGCCCGCGACATACCGTCGCTGGCCGAGGGGATGCGCCTGTCGCTTCACCCAGGGCAGTTCACTGTCATCTCATCGGCTGGCGCGGTGTGGGACAATAGTTATCGGGAGTTGGTGTATCACAACAGCCTGTTAGATATCCTGGGCGTCGACGGCGACATCGTCGTACATGGTGGCGGGGTCTATGGGGACCGGGAAGGGACGGCGCGGCGCATTGTCGAGAATATCGCCCTATTGCCCAAGGAGATCCGCCTGCGGCTGCGCTTGGAGAACGACGAGCGCGCGTGGGCGGTGCGCGATCTCCTGCCGATCTGCGAAGAGGCGGGGCTGCCGCTGATCGTGGACAACCTGCACCATGCGCTCAATGGCGCCGAGCCGCTGGCCGATCTACCGTGGGCGCGCATTGGGGCGACCTGGGGTGGCCGCTTGCCCAAGGCGCACTATTCGGAACAGGACCCCACGAAGCAGCCGGGCGCGCACAGCGCATATGTGACCGCCGGTGAGTTCCAGCGCTTCCGCGGTGATATCGGCCTGGAGGATGTCGACGTGATGCTGGAGTGCAAGGCCAAAGAGCAGGCTTTGCTGCGCCTGCGCGCCGACCTCACAGGCATGGCGGACGCGCCCGGTCAACGAACGATCACGGCGACAGCGGCAACGGTAGGCGACGTTGTTTTAGACGAGACCGGCCGATGAACCGGGATACTAGTGGCAAAGGAGTGGTCATGCGAGTCCTGTTGATGATCAGCAACAGCAACGTGTCGGCGCGCGAGCTCTACGGACTGGTATTGCGCGAACGCCACCCCACCTGGGGCGTGTCGCAGATGAGCGGGCTGCCGTCGAACCCCGCCCCCATCGTCCAGGCCTACGAGACGCTGGTCTACGAGATGGGCGCGGCCAACGACCCCAAGCGTTACAAGGCGGTGCAGGCGCTGTGGGACGAACTCAAAGAGTCGGGGAAAACGCGGATCATCACGCACATCGAGGGACCGTTCCGCGAAGGCGTCGTGGCCGAATTGGAGAGCCAGGGCGTTGTGTGTGTGGACGCGCCCTTCACGCCCGAGACCGTCGCCGCCGCCTTCGCGCGCGTCGCCCCCGCACCGAAGCAACAGCGCAAAGAGCGGAAGGAATCATCCGATCGAGACAAAGCCGAAGGCGGGCGCGGCCTATTCGGGGGATTGTTCCGGCGCCGAGAGTAGCGTTCTCCTCTACGCCCAAGCCAAGCGCTTCCCCACAGTTTTATCACTCGGCTGGCGGCCGGCGCGACGCATCGCGCGCGAAGGTGAGGAAGGCCGCCGCGGCGGCGGAGCGATAGCGCACGGGGGACCACGCCAGGGCCACGGTGCGCGTGAGCGCGGCGTCCAGCGGCGGGACGGCCACGGGCGGCCCCTCGGCCAGCGCGTCGGAGCGCGGCAACACCGCCACGCCCAGCCCCGCCGCGGCCAGTGCGCGCACCGTGGCCGTCCCGCCGCTCTCGAAGGCGATGCGCGGCGCGATACCCTCGGCGGCGCAGGCGTCGAGCACCGTGCGCCGGATAGCCGACCCCGGCTTGGACGCGATGAAGGGTTCCTCACCCAACTCTTGCAGCGACAGGCGTTCGCGCGCGGCGAAGCGATGCGCGGGCGCGACGATCGCGACGAGGTCTTCGGTGAAGAGTGTCTCAAGCACGATATCGGCTGGCAGAGCCTCGGCGCCGTCGCGATGCAGCAGCGCCACGTCCGCTTCGCCGGCGCGCACCAGCTCCAGCAGCTCCGTCGTCGTCTCCTCGCGTAAGAAAAGCTCGATACCGGGATAGAGCGCATGGAAGGCGGCCAACAGCGCGGGTAGCTGTCTCTCTGCCAGGGAGGGCAGGCTACCGATGACGACGCGTCCCCGCGCCAGCCCGGCGAACTCGGCCATCTCGGCCCGCGCGCTGTCCGCCTCGGCCAGCAGGCGCTCGGCGCGGGCAAGGAACGCCTCGCCAGCGGCGGTTGGGCGCACGCGGTGGCCGCTACGATCGAAGAGCGCGACCCCCAACTCGCGCTCAAGCAGCTTGATCTGTTGCGAGAGGGCCGGCTGCGCCACATGGAGATCAGCCGCCGCCGCGGTGAAGTGGCGGCGGCGCGCTACGGCCACGGCGTAGCGCAACTGGCGCAGTTCCATTCTTAATACCCTACCCTTACCCTATCACGATACAAAAATCTTATCATCGTTAGATAAACTATGTCTTGGA
>JAABUL010003559.1_pt1 | contig 22865 bp, 22 predicted proteins | sample 5559151 | NCBI WGS metagenome assembly JAABUL01 (sample SAMN10711876, study PRJNA513368) | rock metagenome | isolation source: Antarctica rocks | place: Antarctica: Victoria Land, Pudding Butte sud | reverse complement strand
GTCATTTTGATGGTGGGCTGGTCGGGTGAGGAGGGTGGATGGGTTGGTGGTGTTGGATAGGTGGTATTGGGGAGGTGAGGCTTGCTGACGGGGGTACAGCGGGCTTCGACAGATGAGCGCAGGATAGAACAGTTCTAAATTGAAGCAGTCAGTGTGTTGCAGGCTCGATGATAATGGAATCGTTGATGGTTTCGAGGTCTGGTGAGGAATGTGAAGGTTCCGAACGCGAAAGGCTGGATGGAACAAATCGGGTTTAGCGCATCAATTGTCAGCAGTTGTGCTCACAACAACAATTTCCTCAGGCTTTGAAAGGGCATTTGGTTGTTGGTTGTCGCTTCTTATTAAGGTTCTCGTTTCAACTTTATAGCTAAAACGTCCCTCACAGAAGTAAGGTTGGGCAAGGACACCAGCTTCCACAGGCGAAGCTGAGGTACGGGGTAGAGCTACCTTAGGTACTATGATGATTGTTCAACCCAATACAACTAGAACAAAAAGGGAATACCCCCTCCACACCCTCCCAGGTCACGTGACTAAAATGACACCGAGAGAATGGTACGCCAGGAACGCGGCATCCCGGGAGTCGACCAATTGAGATCGCCCTTTTCGGTGATGGATATTCCAGCTTGCAGATGGTGTGGCACGCCTCATAACATTACTTGGCCATCTTCGCTGCTCCTCATGCATACAAGAAGCCATCGGCGCGTCCGCCTCGCATCGTGGAAAAGTGTGCGGCTACGGTGAGCCCATTCACCTTCCTTGCAGTGATAAGCCTTCCTCAGGTACAGGGGATTTGGCAAGCAATCATCAAGTATGGTTCTTTCTTCGAAACACCGAGATGCTGACTCTTGGTACACATTAGAGCCCCCCACTTCCTGTCAGGGAAGACTTCCTGACGGACCGAGGCGATTCTCTTCGAAACATCGGGCTCAACCTTCAACACTGAACGCTCAACAACGAATCAGCACACCCAGAAGAATCTCCTGCTGTACGGTAGGGATTATCTTCCCGTGGTCCCGAGGGTAACGTTGATATCGCAGATTCTTCAGCATTGCATGAATATCATCAAGTTGCAAGGCGACCAGCTGCATGGCCATTCCTGCTGAGATTTATTTTGTCGCAATCGTGCATGGACCCTCATGCATCAGAACAGGTAATTGGGTAGCCTCAGCGGCGAAGCGCTGGATGGAGAAGACTCCCTCAATGCCAGCGTATGCGAGTGAGATGTCTGTCGCCCGCTACGACCTGACTCTGAGAACGAATGACAGCATTGCGTTTAGACCTCAGGGACACTGGCCTGCGACGGTGCAAGTAAGAGCCCAATTTTTCAGTGCTTACCCTAGAGGTTCTTTGCTCCGTCTTGCGTTGCCTCACGAACTGGCGAATGAACGGGTGTTGCTGCGAGCTTGTCACCTGAATGGGCGACAAGACTGCGACCGCGCGGAGTTGGTTTGCACGGGCATCTTCTACTCCGTCGAGTCTCGTGCTTGTGCTCCGTAAGCAGATCCCGCTAGGCGATCAAGGCTCGCTGTCGCGACAAGAGCACCTGACTTCAAAAGACAAGAAGCAGCTGATTCAGAGTGTAGCTGCCTCGCTCGCTGTCTCGCCTTGGAAAAAGCTTCGGGGTCTGAAGCACGAGCTAGGAAGAGGGCTAAGGAGGGTCTAAGATCTTTGCAGGCCAAGTTCATTCGCGGCGGGCTCTTTGCCCCCAATGGCTCGCAGCGTCCAATGGGGACCCTGGTCGCCCATCTTGCCCTCCCGTGCGGCCGTCGGTACCAGAGTTTTTTAGGTCAAGTATCGTGCCACCCCTCCCCCAAAATTGAAGGGCCATCGCTGATTCCCCACCCAAGCCAAACATACTCTGTAAAGTCTCGTTGACGTTTTATTTCTTGTATCATTTATCTACATTTCCAAATATTCGTTTTAGATCAGGTTCACGAAGCCATCTGCCTTGTCAAAAGAATCTTCATCCTCACCGCGACTTGTTCCATTTTTGGCAACAAGTGGACCTGTGGCTGTGCATCTAGTCTTTCTGAGTTGTCACAGAAAGGTTTTTCGCCTGCTTTGAGGCAAAAGGCCGATCCAAATTGTGCCATATAACTTTCCTTTGACCACGTGAATGTCACGGGAAATCTACACACCATCTTCGAGGACTAGGGAGATGCTATCGCCCGCCATTAAATGAGAACATGCAAATTGGTCAAGCTTAACGCCGAACTTTTCTAACAACTGCGCAGGCGCTTCTGCTCCACATGTACACGAAGGCAGTCGCGGGTCGTCCCTCATGTTGCTCATAAACACCCTCGCTTTCTCTCATCCAGCGCTGCCGCGAGCCAAGCAGCAACAATGGCTTCGCGGGGAGCCTTTGGCTTTCGCGCTGCCAAGCAGACAGAAAAATCAACGGACTCACAGGAGCGAATACCAGTGGCACCATCGAGAAGATCCTCAATAACATCTACAACATCGAATACCTCGAAATTGCCCATGCAATCCACATCCTTTTTCTCGCGAAGCAAGAGTCGGGCTAAAGTGGATCCTCCGACGTCGAGAAGGGAAGCCCCTTCGGGCATCCCAGTCGGTAGACTGCAGGACCCGGCCAACATCGGTTCTGGGAGAGGTGAGCATGGAGCAAGAAGTATGGTGGAGCCAGGACGAAGTGCGGGTCTTGGAATATCGACAATGAATCAAATCACTGCAGCACAGCCGCCCAAGTCTGGCAAATCAACGAGGAATCTGCTGAGGCGAAAGGCTCCTTTGGACCAGCGTGGAAGATATGCCCGAACCGAGTCTTCGACCTCCTCCTACGAGCTAACTCCCTCGAGGCCCTCGCGAGAAATCGCTAGTACTCCAGAAACGTATTCAGATTATTTCGCTGAGTCGGTACTCGGAATCACCGTGCCGGCTGTCTCTGCCGCCGCAGATCCATACGACCCTCCTGGTACGGGCCCTAGCTTCGAATTTGCTACTTCAAGCTCTCTCATGGCTAGCTTCAACACTCGCAAATCTCCTCAGCCATCATCGACACCCAACCTTCCACACCCCACACCTACATTCGTCCATGGCAGCGAGTCGTCGACTCGTCGTTCTGAGTCACCAGGTAACTTTAGCAGGACTTCAACGCCAACAACTATGTCATCACAATCACCAGGAGTGGGAACCCCGATCAAGGCTCCGTTGAGAGGGCAGATGAGCCCAACAAGAAGCCGGCCGCCAGTGACAAGGAGGAAATTTCCTGCAGATGAGATCATCCCCTCGCAGAATAGGGGTCTCACGGCAGTGAGAGAGTCAGCAACCTCATCATCGTCCTCATCGACCATCAAGGCTTCCGAGCAGCGACGAGACGGGTCACAAGCTCGCTCAGATCGGGATACACCCCTTCCCCCGAGCCCTCCTGCGCGCCAGTCTTCCCGAAGACCCGTGCATTTTGAAGATTTCGGCCCAAGGCAAGAGACATTGAGAGGTGTTCCAGAACGGAGTTCAAGAAACGCATCTGTCAATCAGACTCCACCAAACCTACTGCTTACGGGACAGAATGACACTTCTCGGCTCAATAGACTCCGGAGCCCCCCTCCTCGGCCTAGTCGTGAAGGTACTCCAAGACTTGACGATGCATTCGAACCCTCGCCAGTGATTCACACCCGCTTGCCCCCACTACAAACAAGCGGGCATAGACGTCGACTGTCTCACGATAGGGACATCTCAAGCGCGGAAAGCAAATCTGGTGTATCTTACTCGGGCCGTACTGCGTTAGGACGCTCCCCATCGATTGCATCGTCAACCTCTGTCAAGCCGTCTCGGATGCCTTCACCAAACCCACTCGTTGCAAAGTCATCAAGAACGACACCCGGAGATTCGTTCAGAGCTCCAGCTGCCCTACCAGTGGACACCGACGTTAGTGGCCTTCGCTCGGCCAAGGAACCTAGTCCGCTGAGCGCCAGTTCGAACAAATCTCTGGGGCGCTTTGGTCTATTCACGAAGCGCACCAAGTCTCCCTTAGAAGTAGCTCCAATCGAGAGCGCTGACAAAGCCGCAAAAAAAGGTCCTGCCGCTGGGACTGGCCATGAAGGTTATGGCAAGTATTCTCGCCGTGGACGCAGTGGCAGTACTAGTACAAGTGCTAGCAGAGGTAGGTCGACAAGCACCGCTAGCGCCGGTCGTACGCCCTCGAGCCGAAAAAGCAGCTTCACCAGTCGGGACGAGCCCATGGACGATTTCCTGTCCGCGAGACTCGCTCCTGTAGTCATCCCTGGTGGCGGTCGAGCGGCCGACAGTCCCTTCCATGGCTCATCACACTATCCATCTAGCAGCGGCGAGAGTTTAGCGGCAATGACATCGAGCGACGATCTTCTATCGAGAGGGCCCACCCCTTCACAGCAGCCTCCCACGGCCTTGAGCACAGAGACCTCCGGTATACATCATCTTCGTAGAGACTATCGAAAGCTTCCTCATAGGCAGGGAGATTCGGAGTTTGCGAACGAGCAGCAGCAGAGAGAATTTGTGAATGCCCGTCAGAGAGGATCTACTTTAGCTGCACGACGCTCGGCCCATAGGTCACGAGCCTTTGGTGAAGAATCAGAGCCATTGAAGCTCCCAGCTCCAATTGACGTTAGAGCTCGAACGACTTCTCCTGGAATGGACAGCCGTGATACCGTCCAGTCCTCCATCCGTACAGACGTAAGCGATATCTCTGAAGGCCGCGAAGGCAACTGGCTCCAGTCGCGGCGAACGGAGAAGCGTGTGCGATCCCCCAGGAAATGGAATTTCTTTCAGAGAGCACAGGCTTCTCCCAGGAGGCTTCCCGATGCAATTGTACCCAGGCCAGGTGATGATCAGGTCATCGTTAGAGAACTTCCTGCCACTGTCTTCGAGGTCCCAGAAGCCCGTTCCGTCCCGTTCTACGCACTGCTTGACGGCAGTGAACTAGAGGGTTTGGATCGAGTGGCTTCGTCATCCGCGGCAGAGACCACGCAGCCCAGCGCCGATAACAGCGCAATTTCTCAAAGCCGAGACAACAGGCTGTCTTCACTTCTGCCCTCTCCTCCAACGCACACGTCGGAATTTCCCAATCAGCAGCGTCCACTGCATCCTCCCGTGGTTCTACCTCCGCCAGAACTTGATCCCGAACCGGAGCCCACGGCAGCTCCGGAGCCTAAAAAGCCGCGACTACAGCAGGTTGGCCGTATTCCGAGGGTCATTTCGAAACGCGATCGTCCTCACAAACCACCGCCGCAGTCCTTCTCGCGGCCTTTTGCTCGTCATCCCGCGCTAGGCGCGGAGCCTGCTTTGGCTCCGGTGCAACGAGCGGCAGAAACGGAACGACCACTTCTTGGTATTCAGACCGATATCATTCCCTCTGATCGTTGGGGTAGCCAGGACGCAGCTAAACCAGCTAGCGCGCCCGTTCAGCAAAGCGAAACATTCACCGGAATGGGCAAAGACGAATTCCTATCCTTTCCTACACGAATAGGCTCTCAGGTATCTGGGGTATCGGGCTCGAGTAGTTCCGGACTTCTGAGCCTTGCAGCCACTACTGCTGTTATCCCTCATCCGGGCACTGCACCCGAGGAGGACGAAGTGTGGCACGAGTATAATGAATTCCTTGACACTGTTGGGTCGTCTCCTGCCCAGCTTTCCAACGACTCCAGGAATGCACAGGAGAAGAATATTCAAAAGAATCAATGGGTACCCGCACCTCTCCAGATTACAAAAGAGCCGTCAATGACAGAGTCTCCGGAGAAAATGTCTTTTGATATTCCATCCTCGTCAGCGCCTACGGGACCTTTGCCCAGCCCCCCGGATAGGTCGAAACTCTTGGCTACTGACTTGCCGTCAACGCCGGGGACCATCTCGGATCTCCTGGCTGGCTATGGTGATCGAAATAGATCTAGTGGCATTAGCCAGCGCAAAAGTGGGTACACCGCCAGCCGATACAGCACAAGCTCCATCGAGTCCGGTGCGGACTCGCTTGCCCATCGCGAGGGCACTCAGGCCACAGTCGTGCCTCTTTTCCAAAGCAATCTGAGATTCAACGCACTCATGACCAGCCGCTGGCTCTCGTTCGATCGTGTTTTGTTCAGTCCAGCCCATGTGGAGCTCGACAGCGATCGACTACTTGTGCTTGATGGGATAGGCAATGACGATTGGTCATACTACTGTGCAGAGACTTACAAAAATGCCAGCATCTTCAATTTGAGCCCTTCTCCATCTAGGCCGCAACAGCAAAACGCAGCCCTTCGATTGCCAAAGAACCACCGCCAAATTCAATTGGCGAGCCTCGGCAATCGCTTCCCCTTCCCACCAGGGTTCTTTTCGGCCGCTGTTCTTCGGTTTCCTTCTGCGACTACGGAGGTCGGGTATCTCAATGCAATCTCCGAGTGTATGCGAGTACTACGCCCAGGAGGCTACCTAGAGATGAGTGTTCTCGATCTTGACATGGTCAATATGGGTAACAAAGCACGGAAAGCACTTCGTGAGCTCAAAGTCAGAATGCAGGTTTCTCAACCCGGGGTGACGATAAAACCCCTCTCCGACACCATACAGAAAATGGCCAAGCGAAGTGGTTTTGAGAATTTGCAGAGGACTCTGATCAACATACCTGTTGCTGGCCTTGTCAACGATTCCCGATCGAACTCTATAGATGCGAAGAATGGATCTTTGGAAAACCTGCGTAAGGAGGCTTCAGGGAAGGGAGATGGTGGTCTTGCCAAAACCCTGCCTCAAGTTGGGCGATGGTGGTTCACCAGATGCTACGAATTGGGCTCGATGCCTTATGAAGACACAGAGAGGAGCATCTGGAATGACAAGGCACTCCTAGAGGAGTGCGAAAAGAAAGAGACTGGCTTCAAATTGCTGCTGTGCTGTGCTCAGAAGCCAGCGATCCCCACCGGCAGTTCTGCTTCGCGCTCGAAACTTACGAAAGTCCTACGAACCAAACATTGAGTATGACAGACAACGTCTTGACGACAATTCTCCCTTTTTGGGATTGCACCGTTTTTAGCGACTCATATCCTAGCGTTCTTGCTGCTAATTTAGCGATGCATGTCATTCTGGAACGAAGCATTCACGAAAGATTCACCAGGCGCAAGCCTATGTATGATTACGATTATGATGACGAGCAGACATCAGGCAATGGGCTCGAGTTGTGGACTTTTATATAGTGTGCTTGATTGCACGGGATTGGAGACATAAGGCAGGCTGGTATATACTGCATTACATAATTCTGGATTTATAGAGAGGACGAATGAGGATCATGTTTGATGATGAGGCCTTGACGCTTTCGCAACTAGAGTGCATGAATCTCCTGTTGTTTCAATGGAACGAGTCCAATAGATGTTGATTATCTGTTATCAATGCTTTTGTCAGAAGTGGTGCGACTCAATTAGGCAAGGCGGCCGCAGTCCTGTTGCCCGAACTTTACCCATACGTGGGGCCCTCCGCCATTCTTGCTCTACACCTCTACAACATACTCGAACAGCGCCAGCACAGTCATGGGTAGCACACAATAGCTGATCATTGCTGCTGCAAATCTAATTGTCAGTACCGCCAAAGCATGCGCTCACGCACTGGCTGGTTCGTACTTTCTAACAATTGTGTCCACCAAACACTAACCTTTACACAGCATGACTTGCCGTCAGAGGAAGCTCAAGTGTGACGAGCAGAAGCCTGTCTGCGGGCAGTGTACCAAAGGCAACCGCCATTGCCAGCCCAGTGGCGGCCTTACATTCAGACATCAGCACAATGCGTCTATGAATGCAAGTCGAGGAAGCTCACCCACCACCCGCAATCCTTCCCTCAGTAGCTTCTACTCTTACAAGAATACTTTTGATGCCAACACTGTCTGGTGCGATATTCCTAGGCAGCGTAAGTACCTCAGGCAACTTCATAGGGGTCTCCATTCTGAGTTGCCTTCAGTCACCTTCTTCAATACCACCAACCCCTACCTCGATCCTGGGACACCTGAGATTGACGGCCAGATGCGTTTACCACGCCAGATCTCTTACGCTCAGCAGCATCAAGCCCAATGGAACGTGGACCAGCAATTTGATACGCGGCCTGAGCTGCATTCTCACGGTCTCGAAGCACTCTCTGCGGCTGCCCTATACTCTCCTCCTCAGGCCAACACAAAGTCTCAACGTATGTCAAATGAGTCAAGTCAATTTGACCATCCATTTGATCCTTCTCCTCCTGTCCAACATGATGATCATCATTCCACCTTGCCTGGAGCCGCAATGTCCTCAAGCAACAATCTCAACTTTCTCCTGAACCCTGCTTCTGCCATTGACTCGCCAATAGATCCAAGCCTGATGTCATCTGGCCTCGATCAAGCTTCTCCCTCCAATGGAACGTCACATTCACCCAAGACCAAGCACGAGAAACGCGCTGATGGTGAAGCTGAATCCGAGCAAAAAGTAGCTCATCTACTGAGGCATTTCTCTAAATCGCCTGGTCAATGGTGTGCAGGATAGCTATGTCCACGCAGAAATCGCCAGCATCAAGCTAAAGAAGGATGGACCTTTCGACCTAGGTAATTATTTCGGGCCTTATATGCCTGTTCAGGCTCGCTCTCATCCGCTTCTCAAGCATGCTGCTTGTACACATGCGGCAGGATGACCGAGTCCAGTCAAAGGCGCAAAAGCAACTTCAGCAACACCAAACTCCCGTAGAGGTCTACCACGATCCCTGGATCAATTGAGAATAGGAAGGGATCACCATTTCCGCAGGAGTGTTGCTCTGCTCATGGATACAATGTAACAGGATCCGGGTTAGCTCCCGACCCGTTGCTCATACTGCAATGGCACCCTCGTCCGGATCCCCTGCTTCCTCCTCGGATGAGCAGACGTCAGACTCAGTCTTCGATCGGGCAAGTCCGCAGAGTTGTTACATCAAGAAGCCATCTCGCAGGAGGATAGTGCAAGCCAGCCGTAGCTGAACGCGCCCAATGGCCGGACTTCCCCGTGGGATTTCCCATGAAAGATGTGTCGGTAGGCTCTCTATGCTCACTGTCTCTATCCTCTTCACGAGAGCATAGCGCAGAGGACCCTTCGACGACTGCATTTTCGGAAGTGGAGGTATGTCACCAGGCGCTCTCGATGCTGGCTTCCTATTAACCAGGGCTTCGGTTACCATGATTGGCATTTCAGCCCTACGCGATAAACATCTTTGAATCACTGGGAAGCAGAGTGTGGGCCAATGAAGCTACTGACAGCAAAGGTGATGATGGATGTAATATTTACCATCTTCGACCGCCTTGCAGCTTCTTTCCTAACGCGCACACCGTCCGGGATAAGGATGACGATATTGCATACTCTGTCTTGAATCTCTTCTCTATCTTTTGGGAAAGCGAATCCGAGACTTGTTACATGATTGGGGCAGAATTTTTCCCGGCTAGCCGAAGTCTGATGAAGTGGCCGCCGCTGCAGCGATACTTTGTGTATATGACTTCATAGGTGCTACGGGTGTCGCATCGTCGCGTCGTCTAAAGGACCGAAGTTGCTACTAGACATCTTAGAGGCTAACAAGATACCGATGAAAATGCCTGCTCTTAACTTTCTCTCCATCCAGAGTGCCGAAGTCCATCCAAGGGTAGAAGGACAATGTTCCGGAGTTCTGCTTGGCGAGACTGTATTGCATTTGTGAGCTCCAGCCCATTTCAGTTTTGACTAAACATCTGATAAGGTTCCTAGTTGTCAATCAGTGCCGAAAAGGAATTCATACCAACTCGTCAAGTGACCACGACGCGAGTTTTACACTTCATCACCTCACCTGCTACCTCGGCGGCGTCGAAGCTGGCACGAGCTTCGAGCCCGCTCGCGGATAATTCGACGCCAGGTTCCATATCTAAATATATAGTGATGAGGGCCGAGTCTGGACTCGAGAATGGTTCGCAGTTGTGGATCTCTGTCACTGTTGCTTTGTACTTTCTGGGTGTTTCCATGTTGTGACGAATGCTCGGTCTGCTGCAACGGAGCGGATGTAGTCGATATTAAAAGTTGTGCAGGTTTCAAGGTGGGTGTAGCGAGTCGCTGGATGATGGTGGCGGGTGTGAAAGTTGCTTCTGAGCTGAGGCTGGGGTCTGGAAATACTTGATGGCGGAGTGGGAGTAAGCTCTTATACATCCTGTTTGTCTGTATCAGTCGCGGGTTTAATTGTTCCTGTGGGTGTCACTTCATCCAATAGACTCATCTACATTATATCGTGGAGAATTCTGTCGCAGCTATCTGCCTACTACCAAGATCTCGTACACGAATACAAAATTCCTCATTCCATCGGCCTGCGCTGTTGAATTTCCGTCTCGGAAGCGGACGAAAAGCAATACGGTGCAAGCATTGGGGCACTGTTAGATGATGATATCTACAACATACAAATGATGGAATAAGAGTATCGGCAGAGCCAGTCACGCTTTATAAGTCAACCCGGCAAGATTTGACGAAATGATAAGAGTATATACACACTTCACGATAACGCTTTTCACACACAAAAAAGATCAAACGCAGCACGTTGCAGTCTACTACGTCCGGTCTCTTGTTGAGCGTGCATCTGTAGGTAAAGCATCCTGCCACAACTTCCAGTGACGGAATTCATTCAATACTATATGTGCTACCCTGGGGATCTGGGTCTGGATCTGGATCTGGGTCTGGGTGCTATATCGATAGCGCGTGCTTGTAGGAGGATAGTGGCATGCTGTCATGATGCTAGGGGGGATGTAAGAGGTGTGGGAAGAGGTGTGGGAAGAGTGGATGGGATTTTTAGGGGGCTAGACTGCTGGGTGCAGCCGCCTCGATGGGAGGGCATGGGTTGGTATGGCTTTTTGTGCGGGCATGGAGGGAGGTGCTGGGGGGGCGTATTCTCCATGGGCACGGATGTATTGGGATGGATGGGTTTCTAGGGAGTTTTTAGGTAGCTTTGGTGTTGATGGCGCGTTTGTGTACCGTTGTGTCGGGTATGGACACTATCGATGTTAGTCGTGGTAGCTGGACTGTAATGGATTGGAGTACGTGTCACGGATCTGTCAGGGTCCTTTGGTTTGTGAAATATTTTCAGCTTCGCTATTGCTACGCATGCGATATGGTTGCGGTGTGATTCCAAGGGGTATCGTTGTGAAAGCGCACTCCTCCCTCCCTCCTCTCTGCGATTGCAACTGGATGATCTCCTGAGACAGCTGCAAGGGGTTGTGCAATGTACGCGCTGTGTAATGCTGTCATGATGAGCCAGTGCCTGTTTGGCCCAAGATGAAAAGTGGCCTAGCGATGTCGATTGCAAAACGTTAATTCATTTCGCGTCGTGGACAGCTGTCGTGGTTTGGAGTCGCTAAGGTGGTTTTTCTTGATGTTCGATGGTCCTGCATGAACCACTTGGGACACATGTTATCCCGAAATTCGCAAGCCTCAGACATTGGTCCGACCACCACCAAACTTCGACCTTCAGCCCTCCCATATCGTCTCCAAGCTCAGGTCTCCCCTCCTCTCCGCTCCACAAACACTCCATCTCTTCCTCTTGTCTCTACTCCCACCCTTTACTCCAGCGTCGACGGTCGCTCTCCTCCTCAAGCCTTCCTCGCTCTGATCTTCCCGGTCAGCAGCGGCCTTCAGCCTGGCAATATTCTCTGCCTCCAATTCTGCATCTGGTGAATCTGGGATAGTCTCAAGAGAAGAGATGCTGGGCGACCGTGATCGAAGCGATGTTGGAGTTGAGGGCATTGATCCCGGGGACGAATATGAGTAATTGGGGGGGTAGATCTCGTTATACTGACTCGCCGCAAGCGAGGGAGTAGAGGTGCATGCACGTAAGGTATTCTTCGGCACGGGTGTCGAAAAGGACGTTGCCGACATTTGGTGCAAAGGCGATACTGGCCGTCGGCGGCTGCGGGGGAAAGTCTGGTAGTTGTAGGGCGTGGGTGACGCTGAGATGGAGTCAATGTCCGTCGTCGCTCTCGGTGTCAGATCCAGTTCCGAATTCTCAGATATGGTCTGATCTATGTCCAGCCCCCCACTGAAGAGTGGAAACGACTCGTCCGAGGGTCTCCTCATGGGACTACGGTGCCGGCTCGGAGGCCCAAGAGCAAGAGGGCTGGAAGGCCGGTTTATCAGAGGTCGGCTTGTAGTGTTTGGCATGGGAGAAGAATGTGCTCGTGCCATTTGAGGCGCTGACAGAGAGCTACCGGACGATCGTGAGCGGCTGTGACCTCCCATGAAGGGTGAGCGCGCATGTGGGCGGAGTGGTATTGTTGACGTCGAAGGGGGGGAGAAAGGAGATTCAGAGTCAGGAGCTGTTGCCCGTCGTGGAGTCTCTGGTCGTAAGGTAGCAAAAAGAGAGGGAAGCGGTTTGAGTGGTGCGTCGACTTCGTCTGGAAGAGGTGGGAGAGGCTTGAGGGCAGGACTCCCCCGGACCTCGACAGTGGGGGTGATCATGGTGACTGGTGGTTCCGACACACGAGGAACCATCGTCTCCTTTATATGTGGCCAACTGAGCAATACGATGGAAAGATGTCAAGCGGCTATCATGCTGGCGGTGAGGTTGAGGTGTTGTCCTGAGTAATCCCTTGGTATGTTAGTCATGGACCCTCGAATTCCTGACTGCTTCCACGTTGCTGGGGGCGCCCTCCTTCCTATATCTACCCCGACAAGGTTCCCGAATGGTATGTGGTGTGAGAGAAGGTTTGAATCAAGCTGGGGCATATGATTCAGTTGGAGCAGATCACCAGATCACTTGTCGGGAGGGTTATCGGGGGTGGGGGGCCTGGCCCGCAAGCGCTTGGGGGCGGAATCGAGTCTCGAGGGAACCTAATGACGTCCGGTCGTTCGGTTGGCCAGCCCGAAGAATTATCCGCTCCAGGTGGCTTTATCTCTTCACGCGGCTTGAATGGCTTGCATAATGCATGCAGCCTTGCTCCGAGAGAAAGAAAGTATTAAAGAGCTACAGATATCTACCAGGATTACAGCTCCTGGAATCAGCGGAGATCGGGATCATATGATTCTGGAAACATTCTGTTCAAATCCTAATAGACCTATATTTGATATCGTAGAGCCCGTTTGCAAGACATGGATGAAAGAGCAGCAATGTCAATAGCCGCATCCTATCAGAGCGCCTGTAGAGACAGACCAAGGTTCTGGAGCACTTCCGTAGCGAACACTCTATGATCCTTCCCTCACCGTCGCCGTTCGAACAATCGTCATACAATCCACATCAGCCTAACTGTCGACGGCTTTACTTGCCATTCACTACCGCTTCTTCTTCTGCAGGATGCTCCTCAATGACAGCGTGGCCATCAACAGCGTTTTGCTCCATCATCTGAACTTTGGAAGCCTTGTTGGCTTGCCTCTTCATGCCATGCTTGACCGCGTCCAGGACCGTATCCACGGTCGTTCGGGGGGCAAACCTCGGCTTCGTGCCTTCCCTGAAAACGCCCGTCCGGACAAGGATCGAGTACCAATCGTTTTCCGCCAAGCCTGATTCATTGTATTCGTTAGTACCACGGATGTCAGACTCAGGTGTATCGCCCACGAAATAGACCGTCTCTGGCGGCTTGTTGATGCCATGAGTGTCCTTGCGCCACTGCTGCAACAGTCGTGTGGCAAATTGGAATGTGCCGAGCTGAGGTTTGCCAAAGGCTGTGGACACCAGTGGTTTGCCTGTGATTCCCTGATAGATAGATTCGATCATTGTGCGAAGGGCTCCCATGCCAAGCCGCGTTTGCTCATGCTCTGCAGACCAGATCATGTCGTTGTGAGAGAAGTAGATTGGAGGGCCCTCATCGTAATTCTCGGATCTTGTGCCCAGTATGCCGTTCTTCGATGTGAGCAGATCGATGATAATTTGTGAGTCATCACCCCAATGACGACTATCAGCGAACACAAATATCGCTTCGATCTGAGTCTTGCCAAAGTTTCGCTTTCTCGAATTCTGGGTCTCCTGGTTCGTCAGCTTCCGAAATGGTGTTGTTCGCTCGTTGTCTTTCATGATATCGCCTGGCGTGACCACATCCTTGAAGCCATATCCTTCCGCAACCTGTCGGCATTTCTCGCCTTCACCTCCTACAACGAGAACAGTGTTGTATTTCTCTGCCATCTCTCTCATGGGTGTATGACCGCAGATAAACTGGCCGGGCGAGATCTCAAGTTCGAGTTGCTTGCTAAGTTGCACGCAACGCTCCTGCTCAGTCTTACCGCCGCCGTTGGTTAGGAAAATGTATGGACTGCATTTCATTAGCGGGCTCTCGATCTTCTCTAGGCAGAATACCTACACTTTAACACCGTACTCATTTTGACCATTGAGGACTTTCATGGCTTCGATGGCCTCTGGTATTGGCCTTCCACCTCGAATCAAAACTCCATCGATATCAAAGGCGAACGCGTAGCTATCGGTAGTAGAGGTCTCGGGAGGGGTGCCAGGTGTACTCGTGCCGTCGCCAGATACACTCAGACGGTGCTTGGCCATTTCCAGCGCTGCGGCTGTTTCGTGAGCATCGCTGGGCTTATGCATGTGTTGTGGCGGCACCACGACGGATGGCCCGAGTGAGAGGTCATTCAAGCTGGCCGTTGCCGAGGAAAGACGACGAACCGCTGGGCGTGACCCAGGCGAGAGTGGCTTGCCCCCATTTCTGGGGCTATCCTTCTCTTGTGATGTACCGTTCCAAAGTGATGGTTTTGAAGGCTCTTGCACCTCCTTGGACCAGAGATCAGGCATGATGAAGTGAGTATGCAAGGTTGATTTGGCGGACGATGTGGAATGAAGTTGGTATTGGGGTGAGTTGGAAGGGTGGATCAGGAACGCCGTGAGGTCAACGTTATGTGTGGATGACACTTCACTTTGAGTGCTATGGCGTAAACTCCGCTTTGCTGGGAACTTCTTCGAGTAAACTTCTTCGAGTACGGCAACCGTCAAGCGTACTATCAGTTCAACACTGTCTCGCAGAGCCTGAATGTTTGCTTCAAGGATGAAGAATGTTGAGTTCCAAACCATGGTTTTACAACTTATATGTATCCTCGTCATGATGCTAGGCCTTCGGACCCATCTCCTAGGGACCAATGACTGGACCCTGGCCTGGGCGTTACCCAATGGCAGCGGCAGTTCCCATCAGCCGGACCTTCACAAAGGCCATTAGCCATACACCTAGAGAATGAGCAGGGAAATACGCCAGAGGACATGATGGGCTGGTCGATCGGCGCCGAACCTACATATGCCTCGGCGGGACTATAGTATAGCGTCCTCCATGGTTGCACTAGCCAAGTGCGGTTTGGGCTCCAGCGGGATGACGAACATCGTGCGTATCTTGCCTTGCCGAAAGCTGGGGTCAGTGAGAATATTCTCCGGAGATCGGCTGAGTACGGGATGGTTCAACGATCATGATAGGGTAAACGATGTAAGGTGAAGTCGATCATGTCTCTCGCACGGGCATTCGTTGGCATGGGGCGGAATGGCGCGCCGGCATTGCAGTCGTACACCGCTATCAAGTCCTGACCATTTGTATCTGATAGGAGGGCAGCCATGTTTGCCTTGAATATCAACAAAATATATTTAGTCACGCTGTGGCCGCGAATCGACCAGTCAACGTGCAAGATCGGCCATCATCGGTCTTGTACACTCCGACCAATGGCTTCTTGAGCGGTCGAATTCTTCATGAGATGCTTCGAGTACAGCTCAGCGATTTATTGCGCCTTCAATGGCGATGTGTCTACGAGTAAAGCGAGGCCGCCGCTATGTGGATCACAGTGCTGTCAGTCCGTCTGCCACCTCCAAAACATCTCGCAGCTTTTCCTCGATCTCAATCAGCTTCAAAGAAGACGTGTTGCTGGCGCCGCGCCCGAGCTGCAAGCCGATGGCAATTGATCAAGTTCCAGCCTCGTGGTTTCCGGTCCCCATAGACTCGAAGACGCTTTCCCCCAAGACCTAGCTATCATGCGCACAGCCTGTAAGATTAGCTTAGCGAGAGGTCTCGAGATGGGTTTCGCTTCCATGAGTCATGGTCTGATAGCAATGGCCAATTGAGCTTTCACCGTAGCACACGGACTAGGAATACTTCATCGTAGTACCATCCTAAGGCCAGAGAGTATACTGCAACGAATACAGCAAGCATGCCATCAAAGGCGTATAATATGGAAAATGACAGTTCCAATCTTTCCATTATTCTGTCGTTGTTATATAAAACCTACACACCTTCCCATGAGGAAAAGCTCAACAAAGAGGGCTTATGTAACAAAGTATCTTCGATGAGGTATCGAAGCGGTACTATCACCATGTTTGCAAAATCAAATTTGAATCTCCCAACATTCAAATGGCACCTCCAATCTTCTGTGGACCTTGTATCAAGCATCCTAAACTCACAATCGCCTTCGCCAATATATGTCAACTGTACTTCGATAGCGATGGACTGTACGCTCAGTCCTCATTGCATTCTCAGCATTCTTATATCGGCCCCAGCTCATCCCTCACCTCAAGACAAACAGGCTGACCCATAACCTGGCCAGCTTGGCGATATGAAACGTATCGCGGCGACCTTCGCTGACTGAGTGAGTGTCGAGAAGGAGATATTCGATGGTGTGAGCGATTTTCATAGGGCTGTTGCGGACGAGATAGACTGGGGAGGTGTAGGACTTTAGATGTTAGGAATGTGGAAAGCGCTGAGGATGTGGTGAGGTTGGTGTTTAAGGGCGTGGAAGGGGGAAAGGACAAGATAATGTAAGAATTGATAATATGTACAAGGAGCATAAGAAAAGTGCATAAGGCATGGAAAGGAAGTCGAAACGTCGTCGTCCAGAATCTCATCTTTCTGTTGTATGGTAACAGGGTGTGGAGCGGAAAAGGGGCACGGTAGAGTGAAATTCGATTGGATACTATGTATGAGGACGAAGATAGTAATGCATGAGGGTCTGAAAGGAGTCTGAATTCTAGTCGTTAAGATTCTCATCGTTCCGTTGCATCGTTCTAGTGTGGTGACACTCAACCTTCTTCTTCTGTACCTCAATGTTGAACACGTCATAGTTTAAGCACCGGCAAAGTACGTGATTAGGCAGGATGATCGGCCACTCCGTTGAGATGCTTCGTGCTCTGCTCCAAGGGGTTCGAAGCCGCGTCACCTTACATCCATTATGATGCCTCCCTGCAGTCCCAATCAAGGCCGGTAGCCATGAACGGCTACCATACTACCCCCAACATATTTCCATAGTCCACCCCTGCATATCGTCTACTTCTGCATTGAACTCCCTCCTCACACCTCCTGCCAACGTTCATCTACGCCACCCCTTGGGTAACACGGGGCTATATCCCCTTTGGAACTCTTCTATCACAAGGAGAGATCAAAGTAAGCTCACGGGATTGGCCCACAGTCTCCTTGCCAGCTCCTTCTTTGGGTCAAAGAACAGATCGACACTTCCCGATAGATAGTTCATTGATTGTCTTCCTTTAGGAATCTTCGCGCTGTTGTCTGTAAATACCGCGTCACCGTTCACTTCACTCAAAGCCCTGCAAGCGTCGTAGATGTCAATGATGATATCGGTGGAGGCATAAAACACTGGGATCGTTGGAGCCGAGGCTTCTGATAGGAAAGGGCCGGAGAAGCTCCTAAAGGGTGAGGCACATGAGGGCGTGGGGAAACTTCTGAGCGTGATGCGAATGACGACTGTTGAAGAAAACGAAAGTGTCAATTGGTGGGAAGGGAAGGCCGGGCGTACAGTGACAGATGAGGTATTTTTCGAAGTTTCAGTCCTGGGTCGAGAACCGATGGTAAAGTTGGAATGATGAGCGTTAGTGCTTTGGGTGGCGCTAAGGTATGCAATCAAGCCCGAGTTAGAAGTAGGTGGTATGTGGTCAATCGGAAATTAATCATAGTAAATGCAGTACGTAAAGCCTCGGGATAGCCGTGGGAAGAATGATTCGTGAAGGAGGTAGCCTGCTGTTTCATTATCGGACAGCTCCACCCTCATACGCCTACAACCGCGTAGAATTTCTGCCTCAACCTTCCCTCACAATGACCCACACTTCTACCCATGACTCCTGAACAACCTGCATCATATAGATCGGGATCAGCAACGTTACTACCAAGAATGGACAGCAAATTTGGGATATGAGCGCAGTTGTTGGAAATGATGGCGCATACCACAGTAGAGATGTAACCCCAAGCCAGCGTGCACATGTAACCACCGGACAATACAAAACTGCGAATTTGACGTGGGGGCACCAGCGAGAGATGGTGCAACATGCAGTGACCAAATCACCTATACGCAATGGGCGAACATGCCGGGGGTGACTGAAATTGAGGGTGTGATGGCCAATATTCAGAACATCTTACCCCAATGGCCAGAATTGGTGATTAGGAGGCAGACCAGAGCAGTGGAACAGAAAGCTTAAGCGAGACCCCGCACTGGTCCCAGAGTCGAGGTCAAGTACTCCACTTGTCAAGCCTAGAACGAACAGTTCGGATGTCAATGATGTTGTTGTTTGGATGTGTGGTTCTTCGAATCACAACGTAGTAATAGTCAGCGGCCCAAAGCGGCTAGTCCTAGATCCAATAATGCCTTGGCAAACGCTATCTACTTCTGTCGTAGCGAGCCGGGCAAAACAGCGCCGATGTCATAAGCAGCCCAGAATAAGCAAAGACATTTATAGCCCTGCGGCCGCCCCAAATTTATCGAGCTGAAATCCCACATCATACTATTCGAGTGAACGTTACAGTCAGATAAGGGGTTCCGCAGCCAAAGGCTTCCCAAACTCGGAAATATTGCGAGATGGGTTGGGGGCGCGGTCAGCGCTGCGAGCTGCGCAGAAGGGCAGCCATGGCCAACCGAGTCCTTGGGTCAGCAATACACAGCAGGAATTCTCCGAAGTGGCTTATGCGGACTACGGACAAGTGCCCACGCAGTGCCACACGGCGGTCTCACTCTACCATTGGGCAATCTGTGTACCCGTACTATTTATCTGGGTGCCGGGACACTGGCGTGCATATGCAAATTTACCAAAGGGATACTGATCGCTAACCCTAGATGCTCCAGATCCTTAGCGCCAACATAGGATTCGCCAGATCGATCCCGAATACTCGTCTCCAGACCACCAGCAGAAATCGATGTACTACGTGAACATTGTTGGATTAAGCCGCTCTGCAGCGCCACGTGAGCGAAAGCGTGACATGGGTCGACGGCTGTGCATCAGCCGGCATTGCAATTCGTTGTCAGCACTCCGTGTCAGCATGGAGCCTACCCTAGCTCTCTGTAACTCCGTACCATTCCCACGAGTAATGTAGCAGAGGCGGGTTTAGGCTACCGCATATAGCCAAAACCCCAAATTTCCGGCCGGATAACGCCCCTCGAATCTTTCCACGTCAGAAAATCTAAAACTCCGACAAGGCTACTCCTCTGACTGATATCCTCTCCTTCGAGGCGTATATTTGAATACCTGCGGAATGGTGGACGACTTCAGCTCATGGACCACGGAAATTCTGAAGTCAGCAGACTGCTGAGCGCCCTCTACTACCTACGAAGAGTCATACGATATCCATGAGGATGTATACCACGGAGCACCGTCTGCCACCCTCCAAGAATCTTAGTCTCAGCTGAGCAGGTTTGACGTGACGGCAAGTAGTTTATTTGCCTCATAAGCTTTACCAACACCAGATCCTTTGCTTCTTTCATGCGTGTGAATCACATCATTACCTTTTCAGCTCATTTGGGGCTGGAATCCTGAAGGCAGCATATCACAGAGTGCAGCCTGCTGCAAATCAATGATCCGAGGTTTGAGCAAGTAGGTGTACCGAGACGGCCACTAGTCCATTTACTTGCTATCACCCTCCTTTACGAGTTTCTTTGCTTTTCTCGTACGATGGGGCTGAACATCTACTTTCGAAGGGACGATCTTTTTCAAAGTGGCATCCTTAGCTTGGCGGCATCTGGCACGGCCTCGACAGCGTGTGCATCAGATGTTGCTTTTGTCGATAATGGATGTCAAGAACCCTCATATGTCGGCAAATATTCCTGTTCTGGTCTAGTCCGTATCTTCACGTTGTATCTCTCCCGTTGTCTGTCATGTCACTCGAAATTTGATTGTAGGATCCTTCCTGCTCTCTTCGGCATCTGGCTTATAGCAATAATTGTGTGGTAGCTGAAGATGTGCCCGGTCTGATTCAGTCATGTGCTCGTTAGTCTGAATCCTTTGGTCTGCACAGCCTACACTGAAAATATTCTTTTGATGAGAAGTTACGATATGGAACAGTCATGCTCTATAACTGTTCCTCCAGGAACCTCATAGGGTAAGCTGACATCCGGAGCCTGACCACCCATTATAGTGTATCAGATCTGCGTTCAGGAGTATGCAGCCGCATGCGACCCTCCATGATCGTGCGACCCTCCACAGTCGCTAGGCCGCACGCAAAATATATCCCCCACTCGTGGCTAAGCTCATGCTGGGGTCCCTTTGGCTTCTACAAAAGCACGATGTCCCAGTTCCTAAATCTTCTCACCAAGCAAGAAAAATTTACTCCGTCCTACTTATCACCTTCGAGCTCAAGATGGTCTTGAAAACTTATCTTTCCATTCTTTTAACATGCAGGCTGTTTGCATACGCAGCAGTATATAACTGGGACGTCACGTGGGTCTCCAGGAACCCAGACGGCCTAAACACACGACCTGTGATTGGCATCAATGGACAATGGCCGCCTCCTGCACTCACTGCAAACGTTGGCGAGCGTGTTACTGTACATCTCACGAACAAACTCGGGAACGAGACCACTTCACTTCACTTCCATGGCCTATTCCAGGAAGGAACGAACTCGATGGATGGTCCTACTGGAGCCACCCAATGCCCGATTGGCCCTGATGAAAAATTCACCTATGACTTTACGGTATGTATACATTACGTTAACGCGTGCGCACATTAGAGCGCTAAATTTCCTCAATAGGTAAATCAACCCGGCACTTATTGGTATCACTCGCACAACAGAGGCCAGTATCCCGATGGCTTTCGCGGTCCACTTCTGATTCACGATCCGCAATCGCCATACGCAGCTCAGTACGACGAAGAGCTAGTCCTCACTCTGTCAGATTGGTACCATGACCAGATACCAGATCTTATCCCAGGTTTCTTATCTATCACTCAGAACGGAAATGGCGCAGAACCTATCCCGAAATCTGCAATACTCAACGACAATGCCACGACTACGTTTCGTATCAAGCCAGGCAAAACCTATATGGTCCGAATCATCAACGTTTCCGCGATTGCAGCGTTCTTAGTCAATTTCGATCAACATGAAATGACTGTCATCGAGGTAGACGGAGTGTACACGAAGACCCAGAAGACCAACCTCATCAGCCTCTCCGCTGGCCAACGCATGAGTGTACTAATCCATGCAAAGCCCAACGCGAACCAGAACTTTGCATTTGTAGGGGCTATGGATCCCTCGATGTTTGACAGTCTTCCTGCTGGACTCGACCTCAACGCTACCGGATACCTTGTCTATGACGACAGCAAGCCGTTACCACTTGAAGCTCCAACTTTCAATTCGTACGACGGCGCCGTTGATGACTTCGGTCTTGTCCCTTACGATGGCTTGGCTCTCCTCGAGCCAGTCAGCCACCAGATCCTGTTCGACGTCAACCCAGGGGTGCAGTTCAATCAAAATCGGTACGTCGATAAATGAGGCCTGCAGGTCCCTAAGCATACGCTGACCTGCTCGTGTCCAGATATTCTCTCAATAACATTACCTATGTGGAGCCTAAGGTTCCCTCCCTATACACTGCATTGAGCGTAGGGAAGGCAGCTACCAACCCCGATGTCTATGGAAAGCACGCGAACGCTCAGGTCATCAATTACAATGACATAGTGGAGGTGGTAGTCAAGAACCATGATGCGGGTGCCCACCCAATACATATGCATGGCCACAACTTTCAGATGGTGGAGCGCTCCGGGCCCAGGGCGGCTGCGTACAGTGGCACTTCCAATGGAGCCCCTAAGACTCCGATGCGTCGGGACACCATGAAGGTGAATGGAAATGGATACCTCGTCTACCGCTTCAAGGCAGACAATCCAGATAAGTGCCCCTCGCCCCTCTGTTCAGAGACTGCTTTGCTGACCATCGCTGCACGCGTCTGGGCTTTCCACTGCCACATCGACTGGCACCTCACTGCCGGCTTCTTCGCCACAATCGTGGAAGCACCTTTGCAACTCCAGTCCCAAAGTGTCCCTCCGGACCAATTCAAAGTCTGCAAAGACCAAAACCTGCCCTACCAAGGCAACGCGGCTGGTAATACGCAGAATTTCTCTGATTTGACTGGTGCAAACGATGCCCCGCCTGTCAACAATCGAGGGTACGGACCATTCCCTTCCCTTCCGAGCCACATACTTACATTTTCTAGTGCACTCATCACGTATTGAAGTGCATTCCACTAATCCGGCTTTGTGTTATTGGAGGGAGCCCAGGCGGGTTCAACTGCAATGCTGTGTAATTCTATATCCTGAAGGAATCCCAGGCGAGTTCTCATATAATCCTATGTAATCCTATCTCCAAACATATAACTTTCTATTGCCGTGGTCCAGACTCTCATGATTTGCCATCCGCACTGGTCCGTAGAATTTGACATAGTATCTCCGAGGTCTCGAAGAACTATATGGTCCATGGCAATTCAAATCGGATGCGTCCGTCGCCTTTTGTCGATTCCCTCATGAACCGGATAGTTGCATTCACTGAAATTTTGTCTGTAAGAATACACCAAGTTCACCAGGAACATAGCCCATGTCCCTACTAGCCAAGATATAGCCCTGCGATCACCATACGGGCCGGCATCGCCGCATCTAAGGCACTGTTTCGAGCGGTTTCTAGCGTACTTTAACCTTTTTAGGCGTGGCGTTCTAGGCGCACTCGGCGCATGGCTGCCCGGAAGTGTGAACGA
>JAABUL010003558.1_pt1 | contig 22868 bp, 19 predicted proteins | sample 5559151 | NCBI WGS metagenome assembly JAABUL01 (sample SAMN10711876, study PRJNA513368) | rock metagenome | isolation source: Antarctica rocks | place: Antarctica: Victoria Land, Pudding Butte sud | reverse complement strand
TTTTGCATTATCATTTGAAGCAATATCTTTTTGATCACAACAGATAATTCTCTGTTTGTTTCAATATTTTGCACTTGCTCATTCTTTAATTAAACAATAACATTATCAGTTATTGTCTTTGATTCAAGAGCTTGAATAAAATCTTAAGTCACAAGATTGATGATGTGAGTTAAGCAATTAATGAAATTCTGTGTTTTGTCTTATTGAAACTTGTCACGATTCTAGCCTTGTCAGACTCAGTCTTCTAGTCTTGTCAGATCTATTCTCGCTTCGTCATCTTGACTAGTTTCTATTGAGTCTAGCGTCGACTGAGAAACACATATGTAGTCAGCTTCTTTTCTGTAGCTATCTTTCTTTCTTAGCATTTATCTTCTAGTTAAATGACATCTCTATTCGACTCGCTCTAGGCAGACTTCTAACATTAGATAAATGCTCATCAACTACTCTGCTATCGACGTGTAGACGATACGAAATAATCTACTTCGTTTATTCAGAAAATTCGCAAGAAATTCTTCGAATTTGCATCAAATCAAAACATCAACCTCTCATCTATCTTTACCTCAACAACTTCTACCTACTATCATCATGACACGCGACGTCGAGTCAGTTGAGCCTCGAACAGCTCGTCTGCTTAAAAGCACTGTCAATAGAAGAGTCTCACTTCTACTCATTAATGCTTCAGTCGAGACTGAAGAAGCTACAACATCATGAAACATAAAGAACAAGAAACAATTGTGTCAATGAGTCGCAAATCAGCTCGATCAGATTATCGATATGCTGAACGAGCTTCGAAGTCAGCGAGATCTGACTCTACAGCTCAACGAGCACTGAATTCTCGTACAAGACGATCACAAAAAGAGAGCGAAACAACTAGAAGTTGCTTTTGAAAAGAACGATGAGCTAGAAAAAAAGATCAATCAGCTGCAAAGCGAGCGATTGAACTTCAAAGCGAAACAACGTCAAGCTGATCAATCTATGTCTCGTCAAGAGACTCAGTCAGCCGAGCATCGAGTCAATCAGAAAGAGGCTTCATTGATCTCTGAAGTCGATCAACGTTCTCGAAGCTCACGAGAGTCATTCACTCTATTCAATAACGAGAACTATCATTGCAAGTCAATCAAATTTTCGAATTCATCTATCTTCATCGACACAGATGAATCTACTTGAAAGAGCTGAACCATCAAGATATCTGACAAGCTCGACGTCAACGCGAATCATTACTCTATCGAAAAGCTTCGTATCGTCTATGTGACATTCAGACTAGGTGACGATGCTGACAAGCAGATTTATGCAAAGCGTCGTATTGATGCTTTCTCATTTTACCTATCACTGACGAAACTGCTGAAACATTTGAACGAAATATATGATGATCAGAATAGAAATCGAAAGTGTCGCTGCGAATACAATGCGTTGAAGCAGAGCAATAAGCCGTTCAGCTTCTTCTACTTCAAATTCACAAAGATATTCAGCTTTCTTGACTACGATAATCGAACTCTGATGAACGATCTACAGAATAAAATCAACAATCGTCTTCAAAACGCGTTGTCAGTTTGCCTCATAGAGTTTAGCTCGCTTGATAAGCTCAAGACTTTTCTTCAGAGAGTGAATAATAAACAACGAGTCAATTATCAGCTACGTGACGAGCAATGAACAGTCAGATCGATAGCAGTCTCGAAAAAACGTTTTGTTTCTTCGTCGACATCAGCATCAGTCTCGACTACTAGCTATGTTCGACTTGCTACTTTTTTCACCCTCAAACCTGAACGATCAAGAATGTCAATCATCTGCTTCAACTGCAAAGTATCGAGTCATCTTTCAAAGAACTGCTCTCAGCTGAAGACTAGTACTTCGACATCTCGTGCATTCACCTCTCGCCTCAATGAGATTGTCATGTCGAAAGAAGAGAAGAAATTATTTACAGAGAAATCAAAGAATGAGGCAAAAAACTAGTGACTTTCATCAAAGACGCGATGAAAAATGTGTTAATTTCTTCAACAATGAGTTCATCAGATGATCTCTTTGTCTTGAAACCTTTGACTATTGAATGTGTACTATCTAGTAATGAAATTAGTTACTCATTAAAGTCATTGATTGACACTGAAGCAGCTGACTATTCGTTCATTGATGAATTAATCGCGCAGAATGTTTGTGATCATTTGCAAATCAAATCGTTGTCTTTAATCAAGCTCAAGCCAATAAGAAAATTCGATGATCATTATGCAAAAAAGCTCATTACTCATGCGATTTATTCAAATCTGACTGTTCAAGATCATATGAAACGTTTCGCTTCTATGCTGATTACTCGATTGAGTCAGCATCAGATGATTCTCGAAAAAACATGAATGAATAAGATCGAGATAACGATTGATATGAGAAACGATCGCCTTCAATTTTCTGATTCAAAGACTCATATTGATGCTAGCTCGATTCTTCTTCCTGTCATCAAGAAAATCGCGATAGAACAGAAGAGTTTAATCTCTACTCAAATACTAAAGAGATTTATCTCTTCTGTTGTCACTCGACTCAGCGAGAAGTCATCTTCATTCAAAATCGTGAAACCATCTAATTCAGTCAACTTCGCTTCGTCTTTCGATTCAATGAACATAGCAATAATAGAGACTGCAGCATATAGATCGCTAGTCAAACGATCGAATGTAACTACTTTCGCGATCATCATCACGAAAATCGATCAACTTCTAAAAACAGCTAGAAATAAACTTGAAGATGTAGATCTACAAGAGCTTTCACACGAAGAGATCTTGAAAGAAGTCAAAGCTAAGCTTTCTTCGAAATATCATGACTATCTAGACGTGTTTGATTGAGCTATGACTGATCAACTACCTTCTCATCGTCTCTATGATCACAAAATCGCGTTGACAGACGAGAAAATGTCTTCTCAAAGTCGTCTCTATCATATGTCTGACTACAAGCTTCAAAAGATGAAGAATTACCTGATCAAACATCTGAATAAGAACTTTATATCTTTTAGCTCGATCTTATACGCTTCGCTCATACTATTCGTCGAAAAGAAAGACGATAGTCTGCGTTTCTGCGTCGACTATAGAAAGCTCAATGCTTTCATCAAACGAGATCGCTACTCTCTATTCTTAATAGACGAAACTCTCGCTCGTATTCAAGATAGCAGATATCTGACTCGATTGAATATAATAGTCATCTTCAACAAACTACGCATGCATTCAAGTAGCGAAAATTTGACTATCTTTATTACCTCTTTTGACTTTTACAAATATCACGTGATGTCTTTTGAATTAATCAACGACTTTTCTTTCTATCAACATTATATGAACGACGTGCTGTTTGATTATCTACATCAGTTTTGTCAGGCCTATCTAGATGACATTATCATCTACAGCAAAACACTGAAGAAACATAAGAAACACGTACGACTAGTTCTACATAGACTACAAGAGATCGACCTACAGATGAATATAAACAAATGCGAGTTTCACGTTCAGAAGATCTTCTTTCTGAAACTATTGCTATTCATCGAAGAACTAAAGATGAATCTCAGGAAAGTACAAGCAGTAGTCGAATAATCTACTTCTACAAATCTCACTCAGATGCAGTTCTTCGTCGACTTCTGCAACTTCTATCGACGTTTTATAAAGAACTTTTCGAAGATTGTTCATTCTCTGATTCAACTAACTCAAAAAGAGATAATATTTGAATGAAATCAAGCTTGTCAAACGATCTTTGATCATATGAAGAAACGAATGACTGAAGTCTCTATTCTTCGTCATTTTGATCAGAATAGAAAGACTATTCTTGAAACAGACTCATTCAACTACGTCAACGATGACATACTTTCTCAGTACAACGACAAAGAAACATTGCATTCAATGATCTACTACAGCAAGAATCTGAGTCTCGCTGAGTGCAATTACGAGATCTATGACAAGAAACTACTAGCAATCATTCGTGTCTTCAAGCATTAACGACCTGAGCTGAAATTGACTGAGCTACTCATCAAGATGTTCACTGATCATTAAGCTTTAACGTCATTAATGAAAGATAAAGAGCTAAGTAGACGTCAAATGCGCTGAGTACAAAAGCTCGTCGACTTTAACTTCAAAATCATGTATCGCTCAGACAAACAAAACATCAAAGTTGATGCATTGACTCGTCGAGCCGATTCAGTTTCTAGAAGCTCAGAAGATGAGCGCGTTCGCTATCAATGAATCACTATTCTGACTTCGAATCGAATGAAAATTGCTGATCTAAAGAAAAACATCGAGAAATCAATCTATAAACAGATTCTTGAGACTAATGAAATCGACGAGAATTGTATGCTACTTCGCGAAGCAATAGCAAGAGACGAGACATAATATGAAGATATCAAATTGAAGAATTGTCAAACTCAGAATGAAATCTTGTATCATGATAGTCAGCTATGAGTTTCTTTCAACGAGCTTCTACAAATGAACCTGATTTGTGAGATACATGATCAATCATCAGTTGATCATTCTGATATTCTTAGAACTGTGAAGATCATAAAGCGAAACTACTATTGATCATTCATGCGAAAAACGATAGATCGATATATTCGAAACTGCTATATCTGTCAACGTTCAAAGACATCTAGAGATAAATCAAATGACTTGCTTCAATCTCTATCAATATCTGAACAGCGATGACAAGACATAGCAATGAACTTCATTATTGATCTATCTGATTCAAGCGAGTACAACGCTATTCTGACGATCATCTGCAGATTGTTAAAAGAAAGACATTATATTTCTTGCATCACTGAGAATGAAGATATCACTGTCGAAAAAACAGCTGAAATGCTGATTCAATGAGTATATTGAACTCATGATCTATCAAGCTTCATAGTATCTGATCGAAGTTCGCAATTTACCTTCATTCTATGAAAGTCGCTTTGCAAAAGACTAGGCATTAATCTTCGACTGTCTACAGTCTATCATTCTCAGATCAATGATCAAAGTGAACGAGTCAATCAGAACGTCGAAAGATATCTTCGATTCTTCTGTTCATATATGCAAGACGACTGATTTAAGTGACTATTCATAATTGAGTTTGTCGACAATAACGTCTTGTTCTCAGTCATCTTCTTGATTCTCTTCTTTATGAACAAGAGCTTTCATTCTCGTATGAGCTTCAACTCTGACATCATCGAGTATGAAAGCATTCGCGAACGCTTGCAGATTGATCGAGTCAAGAATATATCTGAACAAATAAACAAGACATTGATCTTCGCTCGTGAAGCTTTGATCAAAACACGAAAACAAATGATGAATCAAACTAACAAGCATAGAAAGAAAATCAATTACAAGATCAAATCAAAGATGTTTCTGAACGAATGAAACATTGTTACAGCGAGATCTTTCAAGAAGCTAGACGACAAAATGCTCGATCTCTTCATCAATTTAGATCTTGTCGACTCGTCATATAAGCTGAAATTATCAGAGACTATGCATGTTCATGATGTATTTCATTCTGACATGCTTCGTCTTGTCGTCGACAACTTCTTGCCTGGTCAAAAGAACGAGCTCTTCGAGTCAATAATGATAAACGATGAAGACGAATGAGAAATCGACGATATATTGAATTTTCGTCGATATCGAAGACGACTTCAGTATAGAGTCAAATGAAATGACTATGACAATGATCTCAATTGATACAACGCTGATGACGATGAATTTATGAATGCTCAGAAGGTAGTTGATGATTTTCATATTCAATATTCGAACAAATCGCGCTAGAAGCGCTTTCGACTATTCAGTCAATCAACAGAATCGAGCAGAAAATACATTCATGCGAACATGAATCGTTGAAGAAGAGAAGATAATGTCACGATTCTAGTCTTGTCAGATCTATTCTCGCTTCGTCATCTTGACTAGTCCCTATTGAGTCTAGCGTCGACTGAGAAACACATATGTAGTCAGCTTCTTTCCTGTAGCTATCTTTCTTTCTTAGCATTTATCTTCTAGTTAAATGACACTTCTATTCAACTCGCTCTAGGCAGATTTCTAACAAAACTTGCGATGACTCATGATCTTTTCAAGTTTCTCTTTTAAGATACTATTATTACTCACATTATTAATAACAATTTCAAAAAGCTTGTTTTTAATAGCGTAGTTCTTCAGAATTTTCATTAATTTCATCATCAATTGACAATCGATATGCTCAATATCAAAAGATGTAAATTTAATAAAATGTTCACGAAACTGAAATTCAACATCGACTCAGTATATCAACACTTTCAAGTATGCTACTCTTTGAGAACTAGATCATGTGTTCAAAGCAGTAAAGACATGTCGTGACTTTGTAAAATTCAATCTGATCTTATCACAAATCTTTTTATAGTGTAAGAGAATCATGATTGTCATCTTTGTGCAATGTGCAATCTGCAAATTTAAACAAAGCATTTGTAACAGCTTTTGAAATTGCATGTTATCAACAATTTGAAAGAATAAATTCAAGTCAACAAAAATCTTGCATAATTGATCTTCTCAATTCTCTTGATTGAAGACAGAAACTAACTTGATATGACTTTTCTTTTAATAGTTTGTCAATTTTGCATTATCAATTTGCATTATCAGATATGACTTACTCATTCAAAAGTCAATTCAATCTATGATTGCAAGTGTTCACATTTTCACTCTGTCGCTGTGCAAAAGTTTGATTCAAGATGCTTTTTCATAACAAACGTGTTAAAGCTATTAAAAGTTGTTGAATGATTCATAATTTTATGACAGATTATGCATGAGATTTTAGACAATTCTTCAACAATTAAAGTCAACTGTATAAAGTAATTTCATATATTGAATTGCTTATTGTCTTTGACTTTTTTGAATCAGAATGAATTAACTATCTTTTTTTGAGTCTTGTTTTAAATACTTTCGACAATAAAGATTTGAAATCATCATCATAGAAAAAAGTCATCTGTATTCAAAGTTCATTGAACATACTTGCTATTCTCTCTTATCTTGAGCTGTGAGAAATTCTGATGAATTTTGTTCATTGCTTCTTATTTAATTTTCTTCTTTTCAAAATGATGTAAAGAATTTATAAATCATTGAACTTGACTTGTAAAATCTTCAGAATGAAGACTATCTGAAGATGAACTATGCAAAATGCTTTCGTTAAACAGAATGAAAGTTGTCAATGAACTAAACATTTTATAAAATAATTTGTATTAACAACAATAGTTGTTAATAGCTTGAAGATAGTATATAAACGATGTAATGAGTAATGCAAAAAGATAATGCAATATATAGATGATGCAATGAGTAATGCAAAAAGATAATGCAAAGAACAAGTGAACATATTATTTTATGTTTCTATTTTTAGCATTCTTGACATCAAGTTTGAGTTCTTGATGAATTAAGTTAAGTTGACTCAATTTCTAGTTGAGTTGAGTCATGTTAAGTTGAAAATATGAGCAACTTGACTTGATATCAATTTGAGTTTAAAATGTCAACTTAAAACTTAACTCAACGATCAATCTATCTGACATTATATTAAGAATTCATTAATCACATGATACTGATCTCATTACTCATTCAACATATTCATTTAAACAGAATGAGTTTAAAGAAATTCATTATTTAATGATTAATGATAATTAAAAGATAAAATAACATTAGAAAATTAAATAAAATTAACAACAAAACTGTTTAAATTGCTATACTACTTATTGCTCATTAAGTACGCAAAGTTCACTCAATTATGAGAATCACAATAAAAAATCTTCGTGAATTGCTTAAGAATCAAATCGATTAATAGATTCAACGATAAAGAATCTTTGTTGTTTGCTAAAGAATTAATCAAATCAATTAATAAACAAATCTCATTTTCTTTGTTGAAGATTGAATCTCATTTTATACATCTTTCTTCTTCAATCATTGAGCATCATCATTCATTCAATTTTCTTTTAAATAAATTTCATCATGTTTAATTAAACTGATCATCAAGTTAAGTTTCAAGTTAACATTTTGAACTTGAATTGAGATTGAGTCAAGTTACTCACATTTTCAACTTAATTTAAGTTGAGTTGCTCATATTTTTAACTTGACGTGACTTGACTTGACTGAAAATTGAGTCAACTTAACTTGATTCATCAAGAACTTGAGCTTGATGTCAAGAAAACTAAATATAGAATTTTTTTCAATTTTTGACTTTTGCATTATCTTTTTGCATTATCTTTTCAATAGAGAGTCATGAAGAAAAACATGAAGATCATTTGATAAAAAGTCATGATGAAAAACATGAAGAGAAACATGAAGAGAAACATAGAGAGAAACATAGAGAGAAACATGAAGAAGAACATGAAGAAAGTCATGATGAGAAACATGATGAGAAACATGAAGAAAAACATGAAGAAAAAACATGAAGAAAAAACATGAAGAAAAAACATGAAGATCATTTGACTTTGATAGAAAGTCATGACGAAAAATCATGATAGAAAGTCATGAAGAAAATCATGAAGACTGTTCAATTAAGCTATTTACATTTATTTAATATCTTGTCAAGTTGAATCGAGTTTTTAAGTTGAGTTATTGAATTAAGCTTTTCAATTCAACTTGAGTGCTTGAGTTCAACTTCTTAACTCAACTCAACACTTGTTCAAAAAAATTTCAACTCGACTCAACACTTTTTGAGTCAAGTACTTAACTTGAACTCAAGTATTCAACTTGATGCGATTAATCTATGTTTAATCATTTGTTTATTGAAGAGCATTCTGAAAAATTTCAAAATCATTTCTCTCAAACTTCTGATGTTGATTCATTGAAATCATGAATGCATTTGCAGTTTGAAAAGTGAACTGAATTATTAAGTTTAGCTAAAGAAACATTTGTTGCTTAAAGCGAGATAAAGTTGAAATTTTAGCTGAACTCATTTGAATGTGATCTGATTTTATGAATAAAATCTGCAATCATTTTATATGTCGTTGAACTGAATCTGCGTTTATTTATATGTCATTGAACTGAATTACGCTTTTGTTGCTTTCATCACTTTCATCACTTTCATTGCTTTCGTTTCTTTCGTTGCATTCAGTTTACTACTCATCTATTTACTCTGTCACGATTCTAGTCTTCGTTTATTCTTCAACTAGTCTTCGCCTGGTTTCATTCTAATCGAGTCTAGCGAGAATCTGATCTAGAAGTGATGTCATTGAGTCTCTGCATCATATGTGTAAGACGTCAACTCAATTGAGTCTAGCACAGAACTGAGAAACACACATATAAGAATCGAGTTCTTTTCTATAGTTACTTTTCTTTCTTAGCATTTATCTATTAGTTAAATAACACTTCTATGACTCGCTCTAGATCGATTTCTAACAGTAGATAAATGCTAATCAACTATTTTGCTATCGACGTGTAGACGATACGAAATAATCTACTTCGTTTATTCAGAAAATTCGCAAGAGATTCTTTGAATTACTTTCATCAAAACACATCTGCAAATTTACTCAAATTTATCAAATCAATCATTCAATCTTACTACAATCAAACCTACTCTTATCTTTCTTACAATGACACACGACTCTGAATCAGTCGAATCACGAACAGCTTGTCTGCTTAGAAGCACTGCTAGTAGACAAGTCTTTCTTATTTCTGTCAATGCTTCAGCAAGATCTCAGAATGTCGCTATCTCATGAAACATCAACATGAGTCAACAACTTCGTCAATGAGCTATTGATCAGTCAGACGAGATCATCAAGATGCTGATCGAGCTAAAAGATCAATGAGACATGACTTTGAAACTCAATGAGCAATGAATCGATGTTCAAGTCGATTACATCAAGAGACTTGATGAGCTAGAGATCAATCAAGTGACAATAAACACTCAAGAAGAGACTATCATTGAACTACGAGAGAAAGTCTTGAGTCTAAAAAAGAAACAGCGTTCAGCGAATCAGCTTCGATCTCGACAGTCTACGAAATCTTGAGCTTCTATCAAGAACTATACTCGACGAGAGTCGTCTGCTTCATTCGACAATGATCATCACAAGTTCTTCAAGTTTTCGAACTCATTTATATTCACTGATGAAGATGAATCAACATGAGACAGCTGAAGAGTCAAGATAGATGACAAGCTTCAGACAAATGTCGATCACTTCGATAATGAGAATATCTGTATTGTCTATGTGATATCTAGACTAGAAGATGATGCTGCTGAGCACATCTTCGCTTGATGTCGACATGACGCTTCGCATTCATACATCTCGATCGACGAGCTATTTGAGCATCTGAAAGAAATATACGATGAACTGAATATAAATCGAAAGTATAGTCGCAAGTACAATGTTCTGAGACAAGCAGAAAAGTCTTTCAATGTCTTCTACTTCGACTTTATGAAGCTATTCAGCTATCTTGAATACGACGATTGCACTCTAATGAATGATCTTCAAGATAAAATCAATAATCGCTTGCAGAACGCTCTATCAGTCTGTTTAGAGAATTTTACTTCGCTCACTCGCTTAAGAATCTTTCTTCAAGATGTGAATAATAAACAGCGAGCTAACTATCAGCTACGCAGTCAGCTTCGCACTGTCATCGTCAAAGTCACTGTCGTATCTGATAAACGTGCTGCTACTTCATTGTCAGTAACGACTTTGATAATCGATTATGTTAAGTCTATCATCTTCTCTATTTCTGAGTCAGCAAGATCATCTATCATCTGTTATACTTGCAAGATCTTGAGTCACTTGTCAAAGAACTGCTTTCAGAACAAGATCAACACTTCTGCTTTTCATACATTCACTTCTCGTCTACATGAAATCGTTATTTCGAAGAATAAAGAGAATGAGAAAATGTCTTCTTTCGAAGATAGCGAGGCAAAAAACTAGAAACTTTCATCAAAGATGCGATGAAAAATGTGTTAATTTCTTCAACGATGAGCATGTTAGATGATTCTTTTGCTTCTGAATCTTTGATTACTGAATGTATACTTTCTAGCAATGAAATTAGTTACTTATTGAAGTCATTGATAGACATTGAAGCTGCTGACTATTCGTTCATTGATGAAGTGATCGCGCAGATTGTTTGTGATCAGTTGCAAATCGAGTTTCTGACTTTGATCAAAGCGAAGTCAATTCGAGAATTTGACAATCATTATGCTAAGAAACTCATTATTCATGCCATTTATTCGAACCTGACTATTCAAGATCATACGATTGACACAGCTTCTATGTTGATCACTCAATTAGATCAACATCAAATGATTCTTGAAAAAACATGAATGAACAAAATTGATCTAGTAATAGATATGCAAATCGATTCTCTTTGATTTTCGAATTTCACTTCTAGTCAGAAATCGATTGTTCTATTCTCAAGTCATAGAACAATCACGAAACAGAAGAGCTTGACTTCTACTCATATACTAAAGAGATCTTTCACTTTCGTTACATCTCAATTCAGTCAGAAATCACTCTCTTTCAGTCAAAAGAAGAGCTCAATCGAACAGTTAAAATCGCGTGACGCGACTTTAACTAGCGTCAAAATTCCTAAATCGACGTCACATTCAACGAACATAGCAATGATAGAGACAGCGACATATAAAATGTTAGTCAAACGTTCAGACGTCAAGATCTTTGCTGTTATTGTCTTGAAAATCGATCGACTCATAACTACAGCTGAAAACAAGTCTGAAGAAGTGAATCTGCATGAGCTTTTTCACGCTGAAGTTCTTGAGCAAGTCAAGGTCAAGCTTTTCTCTGAATATCACGACTATCTAGATGTTTTTGATCGAGCAATGATCAATCAGCTATCATTGCATCATTTCTATGATCACAAAATCAAGTTGATCGATGAAGAAATGTTCTTGCGAAGCAGACTATATCAGATGTTCAATCACAAGCTTCAGAAGATAAAGAAGTATCTGATCAAACGTCTGAACAAAGAGTTTATTTTCTTCAGCTTCGCATCATACGTCTCGCTCATCTTGTTCGCTGAAAAGAAAAACGAAAGTCTGCGTTTCTGCGTCGACTACAGAAAGCTCAATGCTTTGATCAAACGAAATCGCTATTCTTTGTTCTTGATAGATAAGACTTTCGCTCGTATACAAGAAAGCAAATATCTGACTTGATTGAACATCATTGTCGCGTTCAATAAACTGCGAATGCACTCAGATAGCGAAGATCTGACTATCTTTATCACCTTCTTCGACTCATACAAATATCATGTAATGCTCTTTGAATTAATCAACGAATCGACGTTCTATTAACACTATATGAACGATGTGCTGTTTGAATATCTTCATCAGTTTTGTCAGATCTATCTAGATGACATTATCATCTACAGCAAGATCTTGAAGAAACACAAGCAACATGTACGATTGATCTTGAATAGACTACGAGAAGTTGATCTACAGATAGACATCGATAAATGCAAGTTTCATGTTCAGAAAACCATCTTTTTGAGACTTTTGATGTCAATCGAGAAACTTAAGATGAATTCACGAAAGATACAAGCAGTAGTTGATTGATCTACACTCAATAATCTCACTCAGATGCAGTTCTTCATTGACTTCTGCAATTTCTATCGACGCTTCATCAAGAACTTTTCGAAGATTGTTTATTCAATGATTCAACTCATTCAAAAGAAGATCATATTTGAATGAAATGAGACTTGTCAGACTGCATTCGATCACATGAAGAGATGTATGACTGAGACTTTTATACTTTGTCACTTCAATCAGACTCGTGAGACTATTTTGAAAACTGACTCATTCAACTACGTAAACGACGAAGTTCTCTCTCAATATGATGACAAAGAAGTACTACATTTGATTGCTTTCTATAACAAGAACATGTCTTCTGCTGAGTGCAACTACGAAATATATGATAAGAAACTGCTGATCATCATTCGAGCATTTGAGCATTGACGACTCGAACTGAAGTTGACTGACATTTCTATCAAGATGTTCATTGATCATCAAGCACTCATTTCATTGATGAAAGACAAGAAGCTGAGTTAACAACAGATGCGCTGAGTTTAGAAACTAGCTGACTTCAACTTCAAGATAATGTATCGATCTGACAAACAGAACATTAAGATCGATGCATTAACTCGTCGAGCTGACTTCATGCCTAGAGATCTCGACGATGAACGCGTTCAATATCAAAGAACTACTATTCTGACATTGAATCGAATGAAGATTGCTGATCTAGAGAAGAATAATGATCAATCAATCTATAAACAGATTCTTGAGATTAATGAGATCGACGAGAATTGTACGCTACTTCGCGAAGCAATAGCAAGAGACGAAGCACAATGCAAAGACATCAAGCTGAAGAATTGTCGAGTTCAGAATGAAATCTTATACAAAGACAGTCAGCTATGAGTTTCGTTCAATGAACTTCTGCAACTGAATCTGATTCGTGAGATGCACGATCAATTCTCAATAGATCACTTCGATATTCTTAGAACGATGAAGATCATCAAACGAAACTACTATTGATCATGTATGCGAAAAACGATAGATCGATATATTCAAAACTGCTATGTATGTCAACGTTCAAAGACATCAAGAAATAAATCAAACGACTTGCTTCAATCTTTATCTATATCTGAACAGCAATGACAGAACATAGTCATGAACTTCATTATTGATCTATCTGATTCATATGACTACAACGCTATTCTGACTGTCATCTGCAGATTGTTGAAAGAAAGACATTATATCTCTTGCATCACTGATGATGAAGATACTACAGTCGAAAAGACAGCTGAAATGTTGCTTCAATGAGTATATTGAACTCACGATTTATCAAGCTTCATTGTATTCGATCGAGATTCTCAGTTCATCTTCATTCTCTGAAAGTTTCTTTGCAAACGACTGAGCATTTCTCTTCGATTGTTCATCGTCTATCACTCTCAGATCAACGATCAAAGCGAAAGAGTCAATCAGAATGTCGAGCGATATTTTCGTTCTTTCTGTTCATATATGCAGAACGACTGATCTAAGTGACTATTCATGATCGAGTTTGTTGACAATAACGTCTTGTTCTCAGTCATCTTCTTGACTCTCTTCTTCATGAACAAGAACTTTCATTCTCATATGAGCTTTGACTCTGACATCATCGAGTATGAAAGCACTCGCGAACGACTGCAGATTGCTTGAGTCGAAGATATATTCAATCACATGAATAAGACACTGATCTTCGCTCGCGAAGCTCTGATCAAAACACGAAAACAAATGATGAATCAAGCTAAGAAGCATAGAAAGAAGATCAATTACAAGATCGAATCAAAGATGTTTCTGAACAGACGAAACATCATTACAGCGAGACTCTTCAAAAAATTGAATGACAAGATGCTCGATTCTTTTCAGATCATCAACTTCGTTGACTCATTCTATAAATTGAAACTATCTGAGACTATGCGTATACACGATGTATTTCATTCAGAGCTTCTTCGTCTCGTCGTCAATGATTCTCTGTCTGATCAGAAGAATGAATCTTCGAGATTAATAGTGATAAACGATAAAGACGAATGAAAAATCGATGATATACTGAACTTTTGACACTATAGAAGACGACTTCAATATTGAGTCAAATGAAAGAACTATGACAACGATCTCAACTGATATAACGCTGATGACGACGAATTTATGAACGCTCAAGAAATAGTTGATGACTTTCATATTAAATATTCAAGAAAAGCGCACTAAGAAACAACATTCATGCAAACATGAATAGTCAAGAAAGAGAAGTAATGTCATGATTCTAGCCTTCGTCTATTCTTCAACTAGTCTTCGCCTGATTTCATTCTAATCGAGTCTAGCAAAAATCTGATCTAGAAGTGATGTCATTGAGTTTCTGCATCATATGTGTAAGACATCAACTCAATTGAATCTAGCACAGAGCTGAGAAACACACATATAAGAATTGAGTTCTTTTCTATAGTTACTTTTCTTTCTTAGCATTTATTTATTAGTTAAATGACATCTCTATGACTCGCTCTAGATCGATCTCTAACATACTCACTCATTTACTCACTCATTTACTCGCTCATTTACTCATCTATTTACTCGCTCATCTACTCTTCATTTTACTCATCTATTTACTCGCTCATTTACTCATCATTCTACTCGCTCATTTACTCTTCACTCTACTCACTCATTTACTCTTCATTCTACTCATCTAGCTACTCGCTCATTTACTCATCATTCTACTCGCTCATCTACTCTTCACTTTACTTGTCTAGCTACTCACTCATTTACTTATCACTTTACTTGCTCATTTACTCTTCACTCTACTCGCTCATCTACTCTTCACTCTACTCATCTAGCTACTCGCTCATTTACTCATCACTTTACTCGCTCATCTACTCTTCATTCTACTCATCTAGCTACTTGCTTATTTACTCATCACTTTACTCACTCATCTACTCTTCATTTTACTCGTCTATCTACTCGCTCATTTACTCATCACTTTACTTTCTATCAAACTCTTTATCAAATGCTTTATTAAACACTTTATCAAATGCGTCAATCAAGTGCACAAAACACGTCAAACAATGCTTCAAACAATGCTTTCTACTGAGCTTTTCACTGATTTTTCTACTGATCTTTCAATCGATCTTTCTATTGATCTTTCTACTAGTGAGCTTTCTACTGATCTTTTGATCAAGTCATTTAGTAAGCTTTCTACTGATCTTTTGATCAAGTCATTTAGTGAACTTTCTACTGATCTTTCAATCAATCTTTCTATCAATCTTTCTATTGATCTTTCTATCAATCTTTCTATTGACTTTTCTATCAATCTTTCTATCAATCTTTCTATCAATCTTTTTACTGAGTTATCTACTGAGCTATTAACTGAGTCTTTTATCAAACACTTTATTAAACATTTTACATGCTTCAAAATACACATCAATCGAGTGCATAATATGAATTAAACAATGCTTTCTACATGACTTTCTACATGACTTTCTATCAAGCACTTTTCATGACTCTTTATCAAGCATTCTTCATGTTTCTTTATCAAGCATCTTCACTGATCTTTCTACTGATCTTTTGATCAAGTCATTTAGTGAGCTTTCTACTGATTTTTCAACCGATTTTTCTATTAATCTTTCTACTAGTAAGCTTTCTACTGATCTTTTGATCAAGTCATTTACTGATCTTTTTACTACATGACTTTCTACATGACTTTCTTCATGACTCTCTACATGACTTTTCATCAAGCTTTGAATTGCTTCGTAATCAAGAATCAAATTTGTTTTCTATCAAGCTTCAAACACGACTTTATCAATCATTCTACATGACTTTCTATCTCTCTAGTTTACTCATTAACTTTCTCATTGACTTTCTCATTGACTTTCTTGACGCATATATTAAATAGCTATTATTTAGATAGTCAAATCAATCATTAATTATTCAACGTTGCAACTATATATCAATGTTATAAATGTTAAAATAGTCATGTTTATTGAATTAAATGATAAAGACGCATACTGCGCTCATGAAAATGCTAGAAATGCTAAAGATGTTGAGAATATTGACGCTTTTATGAATATGCATCAGCTAAAAGTGACGCAAATCTGAGACATGAGATTAAACAAATATTTGAAATATTGATCATTAAAAGCGCTAAAATCTGTCTCTGTCACTTTTTACAAATTGCAGATGTGAAATCATCAAGTGCTGCATCATTCATTCATAAAGATGATGAATCATTCGCTGAAATGATAATACTTCTTATGTTCTACAAAATCTGAAAGACTTGAAGTCTAGTTCTTAATGAAGAAACAGATCAACTCTATGAGTTAAATAAACAACAAGAAGACGAAATCAAAGAGTTGAAGACTAAACTTTAAGCTAAAGAAAACACTTCTTCTGATTTCATCTACTTTAAGCGTTCTAGATCTTAAAAAATATCTGATTCTTTGCTGTTTACTGATGAAAAAGATTCTATTTGAGAGAATTGATATGAAAAAATTCAGAATAAACTAGAGATCAACGTTGATTTCTTTTCTAATGAATGAGTCAAATTGAGCTATATACATTCTAGATTATTCAATGATGCAGCTGAGATCATTCAAGCTAAATGCAAACAAGACTGTGTCAATCTTTATAAAATCATCAACGATCTTTTGAAAAAGCTAGCTCAATTGTTCAATGATTCAAATAAGAAAGTCAACTTTCGTAAAAAATACTACAACTTGATTCAAGAATTCAAGAAATTCAATGAATTTTATACTCAGTTTCAACGTTTATTTTTCTATCTAGACTATCACAAAAAGCAACTGATCATTGATTTGAAAGACAAAATACATTCTCATCTTCAATTCATTTGAGTAAATCAACTAGTTCAATCTGATTTTCTAAAAGAAATTTATTTCTATCTGATTCATTTGAATAATGATCAACGAGTCATTCAAGAAATCAAGAACAAGATCAAATGCATCAATGATGTTTCTAAAACTATCTTTCATAAAGTGACTATTATCATTCAATCAGTTGATCACTTGAAGTCTGATCATCTAAAGTCACGTGACGCGATTTTAACTAACATCAAAGAAGCAGACATTTTAGTTGAAAGCTGTTTCATATATCATAAATCAGATCATAGCTTTAAAGAGTGTCTTGATCAATCTACTAAAATTAATGCAGTGAACAATGAATATGATTGCTTCAATTTCAATTTGAATTTCGATTTAAAAAACTAGTCATTTCTTCTAAAATCATTAAAGAGATAGAGATTATATCTTTGTGCAAACTAGACGAAATTCTATTGAAAGAGAATTACTTTGAAAAATTATTTCTAATTGATGCTCATTTCATCTTTCAAAAATGATCTTTCAGTCTTTGTTCTTTAATAGACAGTAATTCAGTCGTTTACACAATCATACATTTCAATCTAGTCAATAAAGTAAGTGAGAAACTGAAAATTCAATCTATATCACTGACAAAAGAGAAGCTAATAAGAGATTATGATGAGAAAATATTTAAAAAGATAATCACTCATAAAATTCTACTCAATCTCATCATTAAAAGTCATAAGAAATTGACTGTATCAATGTTAATAGTTAATATCAATCATCATAAAGTCATATTGAGTAAGCTTTGAATGAATAAAAACGAAATATTACTGAATATGTGAAACAACGTCATTGTTTTTTCGAATCAATTGAATACTTCTATTTCGATTTTTTCAATTTTCTTCAATTCAAAGCACTTAAGTTGATCATGATCATCTTTGTTCTTTTCAATCACTCAGACTAAGATTTTTATGATGCTTAAATGACTCATTTCAATCACTGCTCAGAAAGAGTCATTCTTGATTCAAAGCATAAACATCATCTCATTTAAAACATTGTTAAATAATTTAAAGAAGAACAAGATCAAAGTCTTTGCTTTATTTATGATGAACATTAATAGAAAAATCACGTATAATACTTGATGCAATTTGAACGTTTTAAACGTCTTTTTAATCAATGAAATGACTTAGAAATTGACTATGATGTCAAAGTCATGAACTTCTCTGTTGATTAGAAATGATTTCTGAATTTTCAATGATTTTCTGATGTTGTACTGCAGTATTTGTAGAAAAGATTATTTTATTATAAAGTTATTTGTAGCTGTTGTTGACTTTGCAAAGAGAAGACTCTTTGAATGCTCTCAGTCATTGAGAGTTTGTCTCATTTTCTGATTTATCGTTTCTGACTCTGCTTAAGCGACGTCTTTTCTGAGTCACTACTCACGCAAAAGAAATGATTGACATGTCTTTTCTTGACTTCTATCATCTGTCATGTTGATTCATAAGCAACTAGTCTGCGTGTTTTCAGCACAACTGTCGTTGAGCTCAACGAGTTCGTTGAACTGAGAGAGTTTGTAAACTTTGAAGAATTCGTTGAATTCAAAAAGTTCATTAAACTCGAAGAATTCATTGAATCTGCAAAGCTTGAAGACAGTAAAGAGTTCAAGAATTGCAAGAATGTGCAACTGTATTTAGATGCTTCTGAATATTTGAATGATCTATTTCTATAAATTTCAGATGCTTGTTTCATCTGCTGTCATCATTTGAAACAGATGCGTCTTCAGAATTCGTGATTTTCATTGCAGTTAATACAACATCTTCTATTCAAAAACATCATGCACTTTTTAATGTGATGTTTGTTTGCACACTTGATGCAGCATTGATTCTTTCTGCAGAATCTGATCATGTGATCAAATTCTTAACATCTGAAGCACTGTGTGATGTGACAGTTCTTCTTGAACAGCTCACATGCACATTCATGATATGCATTTAACATATTCACGTTCATCAGTTAATTTATCATTGCTTCAATTACTATCTTCACAATAAGTAATGAATGAGTCTTTTTGCTCTTTGCTACTTTCTTAAGTCAGACTATTCTTAGAATCTTCAAATTCTCATGAAGTCTTACATTATTCTTTATCAGCTTTCTAATGACTTTCTTTTGATTGTTTATGTTAATTGTAGTGTGCACTTCATGTGTCAGCATTGTGAATGTTCATCGCAATATGCACGTTGAGTTTGCAATTTCTTTTGCTCATTCTTGAGTCTTTTTCAGATTTGCTCATGCATCTGAGCTGACTGCATAAAGAGAAATGTCTTTGCTATTCAGCTTACGAAGAGATATGATCAAATTTTGTTGACTTGTTAACATGTTTGCTATTTTTTGAAGAATTTGCTTAACAATCTTCTTCTGCATCTTTTTTATTTCTTCTCTGTTTGCTATCTTTATCATGATTTCACATCTTTTGCAAAGCAATGATGACTTTTCTTTGAAACGTTGCTTTCTCATTGATAATTCTTCTCTTATCATGTTTGCTTATGACATGATTTTTGATGAAAGACGCATATTTCTCTGCATTTATAACTGCTTGCTTAGCAATTGAATTGATGTTTTCAATTTCTGTACATTCTTCGCAATGAATGCATTTTAAATCATATAATGTTTTTCTTCTGAATTAAGTTGAAGATGATGCATCAGCTTTAGTGCTATTTCTTTTCATGAATAATTTTTGCTTATCTCTTTTTTTAACATTAATATCTTTATTAGTAAATTGATAATGTCAACTATTTTCTCTTCATCATTTGCATAAGTATTATGACTTTGCATCGCTGTTTTCTTGTGACATGTCAACGTTGCTTGCAATCATCTTTGAACTTGCATTGCTGCAACTCATGCAATTCATCATCATTTGATCATTCTTTAAATTTACTCTGTTTTGTATGTAACGCTCTTTTTCAAGATTTGTTGCATGCATGTTGTGATTGTTTTCAATTTAGCATATCATCTTATTGTATGTCACAACAATTAATTTAATTTGAACATTGAAATTTGTTATTTTAAAAGTAAGCAGTTAATCAGCATTTTACAAATTTAAGTCAAGTAAGATTTGCAAAATAAAATGAAAGAACTTGAATTTAATTGTTACATCAATGATCATTTTAAAGAGATTCATGAATCAGAAATTAGTGAATAAATTCATTAAATCTGCTTTCATAATAAAGCAAAGCACTTAAGTTGATCTTGATCAACTTCAACTTTCTTAATTAATTAAAGTAAAGAAAATCATTAATATTATCATGATTGAAGTTATTATATATTGAACTTTAGTTAAGAATAAAAAGATTAAAATCTTTTCATTGATTATTAGCAAAATTAATAAAGTGCTTAACTCAGTTGAAAATTTCACAAAATTGAATGAAATAACATTAATCATGTTGAATAAACAGATTAGAAAACAACAGAAATTGATTAAAACTTTGATTTACATCTTTACATTCATCAAATCTTTTAATTAAAGACAGAGCACATTATTAACATGATGTTCATGCTTTATTCTGATCATCAAGAGCAAATGAGAAGCATCATTGACATAACATCAATGAGTGAACAAAAGATGATTATTGCTATCTTGCAGAAGAATTCAATCAAGACAAAAAATATACAGAAGAAATTACATAAGTTGCAAGTACTTTATGAGCTCAATGAATGTAGAAACAACGAGCTGATGCTTTGAGAAAAGATGAAAAGTTTAACAGAGATGATAAAAAAGCTGATGCATCAATGCATCACTGTGTCAACTATCAATCAGCGCATGAAGAATCAGCTGAAGAGATTGAAAAAGATAATGAGCAAACTTGAAAAAGAGTTCATGAAGAAGAGAGAACACGTCGACAGCTGAACAAAGAGAATGAGCATGAAGTCAATGACATCATTTGAAAATCATCTTATGTTCAACGTTAACATATCATCATCAGTGTGAAATTATTATGAGAAATTTGAAGTAAAAATCTTCATCAAAGAGAAAGAAGAAATAAAGAAAATCATAATAACAACAATAAAGAATATAGTGAAATAAGTGAAAGAAATTGACATCGACAAGATGCTGTCAACATGCAAAAACATAAAAATGATGAAGAGATGATTGAAACTGCTGATATTTTAAGTTAAGATGAAGAACAGTAAAAGAACATTGAAGAAAAACGATTTTTGAATCAAAGAGATATCATTGAATGCATGTTTGCACGAAGTTAGTTTTGAAGTAGTGATACATGAAATTAAAATTAAAGAAATGTCTAAGAACATAAAAAAGAAAGAGACGAGAACGCTCATCAAGATCAATAAAGATATACATTCAAAGATGATGATCAAGAAGATTGAGTAACTCACAAAGAAAAGTGAGCAAAAAAGATATGTCTTGCTAATGATATGCATAATCAGCATTAAGATGATGAACAAGCTGATTAATGAGAAAGTATATCATGAGATTGACATAAAGATCACATAGTTCTATGACTTAAGCTGCAGAGTGCATCAGTGTCTAAAGTATCAAGAATACAATCACAAGATGTATGAATGCAAAAATAAGCAGAAATGCATTTATTGCATGCTGAATCATTGCTTGAAGCATTGTTTTTACAAATAGACTTAAAACATGTGAAAATGTGAAGCATGTCAAGACACACATAGAGTCTTTGACTCTCAATGTCATAAATAACAAGCTGAAAAAGAAAGAATAAAAAGAATCACAAAGCACAGATCTTTATATCATGTCATATGAAATCAGAAAGAATTAAAGACAGTGATGTCAAAGATATTCACAGAAACATTTATCAGTTTGAAATCATTAATGAACAACGACTTGAAGAGAAAGCAAAGATGCTCAATGAATGAAAGTCATCTGCTCAGCGCAGTCATCACATCAAAAAACACTATACTGAATTACTTGATCAAAAAGTCAAGATCAAATGAATCAAAGTTAATGTCAATTACATTGTTGTCAATGTCATCTTCTGCTGAGAATCTTACAAGTGAAGCAAGCATTTTGCAAACACTTAAGAGAATATTAAACAATTAAGAATGTAAACTTTAATGTTTCAGCAAAAAGAGCTTTGAATACTACAGTACAACGTTCACAAGTTCAGAAACAAAATGATGATAGCATTACTACATAAGAAAAAGATAAAGAACTATGACATTTTGATTCTTCAAGAACTCTGATGATTTGATGATATTTTCAAAGCATACTGCTCAGCAACTGTTGATTTCATGCTGAAGAATAATGAAGATAAAATCTGTTTCTACATAAACAAGAAAATTGACAGTAACATCTGATACTCAACATGACACTTCAAAGATGTAAACACAATTATGTTATAAATATTAACAGATGATGCACAAATGATTCAGAGAGTTATACATATTCATGAAGCATACAATTTGTCACTCAAACATCATGAAATCATTCATGAAAAAGAAAATCTTTCAAACATCAAAAAATGCTGCACATGTTGAAAGAAAGCATTCTTGTAGAAGACTTCAATCTGCATCACTTCACATGAGAAGAATCATTTTATTCAAAATAACATTTATTGTTGAATGAGTTAATTAAAA
>JAABUL010003557.1_pt1 | contig 22869 bp, 18 predicted proteins | sample 5559151 | NCBI WGS metagenome assembly JAABUL01 (sample SAMN10711876, study PRJNA513368) | rock metagenome | isolation source: Antarctica rocks | place: Antarctica: Victoria Land, Pudding Butte sud | reverse complement strand
GCGAGAAAATAGGCGTGTAGAGTGGGACTTACTCGTCTGGTGGGTTTGGGATAAGATCTAGCTTTTCGATGGTAAGAATGTCGTCTTTTGGGTCACCGTTGTAGTGGGCTGGAGAGTCTCCAGGGACGTTTTGACGGCAGTCGTGAAAGCTTGATGGATCTGTGAGTTTTTTTTATCTGTTGAAGTGGTTCTTGAAATTCAATTGCCACTGATATGGCGACAGGACGGAGTAGTGCCAAGATCCAAATGATCGTTGAGATGGAGGTATGCATTTTTGCTTATTGTTCCACTCGTTCCCTCGACCGTGCGATACAACTTGAGAGAACAAGAATCGAGAAACTGTTCTGGTAATCAAAGTACGTAAATCCAGGCAGCCGTCTGAATTCTAACAGCAAATATAGCCGATTCGTCGACCAATAGTGACTGGTAAGGGGGTCCATCTATCGATCAATCTGTTGACGGATTCAGCAATGCCGGAAATCCATTTGATCATCTGATCTATCGTCAACCCATGCTAAGTTTTGGCTGGATTTTCTTGCGCTGTCAATCGGAGCGAGATGTTGCTGGCAGCAATCGCACCTAGCCCCTAAAGCTTTCGTAAGTAGATCAATCCATCAACCCCTTTAATTCATGGGGTAAGGCTTGGCTATACAGGCCAACTTGACATGTTGATCGAGGACTAAAACTGGTTGTTGACCCTTCAATGTTATCCAGTGCACATCTGACACTTCCCGACAGCAACATGTCTGAAATATTAGCGTATGCAGAAAGCTCTGCAATCCTTGACATTCGTTTTTGCGTTTACCCCACATCCCTTTTGTATGGGGAATTCGAAAATTCAACCTCATCGCTCCCCAATTGCCCAAAATTGAAGCTATTCAGACCTCTTTGTTTATTGATGTTCTTGTAATCGTTTTTATTCGAAATTCCTCAACGTCGAAGTTAAAATCTATCTCTAGATGACTCTCTCACTCTCTCTAGAGCATTCGAAAGACTCTATTAGAACTGAGTCGTTAAATAGAATCAAATTCCTGATTTTCTACCTTCAATTCTCGTTTCAAAGCTCTGATATCTGTCTCAAAAATATAGTCTGAATGCTTGAAGTGCTGTCTTGAATATCTATCACATTCGCTTCGTTCAACAGCGTAATGAAGAAAGTCATCAAAGATGCCTTCAAAATGAGGTCATGTCTCGTCAAAATGCCTACGAACTCAGATCTTTAATACGCTGAAGATGAGTTCTATGAGGTTGTAATTCGACGAGTAGAGAGGCAAATATCGCACCTGACATTTGTGTGAGATGATGAGCTCTTCAATTCGACTATTGCAATGAACACTTGTGTTATTCATGATGATCACACTCTTCGAGGTCAAAAAGAAACTGCATAGAGGTAGCAGCTGTCACGATCCTAGCCTTGTCAGGCTCAGCCTTCTAGCCTTGCCAGGCTTATTCTCGCTCCGTCACCTTGACTAGTCCCTATTGGGCCTAGCGTCGGCTGAGGAACACACATATGTAGCCAGCTTCTTTTCTGTAGCTACCTTTCTTCCTTAGCATTTATCTTCTAGTTAAATGACACCCCTATCTGACTCGCTCTAGGCAGGCCTCTAACATTAGATAAATGCTCATCATCTACTACTCTGCTATCGACGAATAGACGATACGAAACAACCTATTCAGTAAGGAAAATTTGCAAGGAATTCTTCAAATTTGCACCACCATTTTAGGCCGCAAGGGATTCTTCGATTCTACACCCATTTTCACCATTCTATCCGCAAGGGATTCTTCGGATAAAGCACTCAATTATTACCTGAAATTCACAAGGGATTCTTTGAATTTTCACTCACCAAAAAACATCAATCCAAAACATCAACCCCTCACCTACCCTTACCTCAACAACTCCTACCTTCTCTCACCATGGCACGCGACGCCGAGCCAGTTGAGCCCCGAACAACTCGCCTACTTAGAAGCACTGTCAGTAGAAGAGTTTCACTTCTATTCATTGATGCTTCAGCCAAAGCTGAGAAAGCTGTCACCTCATGAAACATAAACATCGAAGAACAACTGTTTCATTGAGTCAGCAATTAACTCAACGAAGTCATCAATATGCTGAACGAGCTTCGAAGCCAGCGAGACTTGACTCTACAACTCAATGAACACTGACTTCTTGTACAAGATGATCACAAAAAGAGAGCGAAACAACTAGAAGTCGCTTTTGATAAAAACGATGAGCTAGAGAAAAAGATCAATCAGCTACAAGGCGAGCGGTTAAACTTCAGAGCAAAACAACGTCAAGCTGATCGATCTATGCCTCGTCAAGATACTCAGCCAGCTGAGCAACGAGTCAATCAGAAAGAAGCTCGCTTTCAACGAGAATCTTCTACTCTATCTGATAACGAGAACGATCATCACAAGTTCATCAAGCTTTCGAATTCACTCATCTTCATCGAAATAGATGACTCTATCTGAGAGACATGAAACATCAAAATAGCTGACAAGCTCGATGTCAACGCGAATCATTGTTGAGACCGTGCCTAGATCATTCAACCAAAGGGACTCGAAGCTGGTATGTATGTATTGCTCTTTAGAGGTAGCTATAACAAGACATTAAGAATACAGAAGAGAAAGAGTGCGAGCTCTTCTATAAATAATGGCTTGAGGCTGCGCTAGGCCCGATACAGATGTGATGTAATATGCCAGGTGTGTTTGCCTAAAAGGATGATGAAAGAGATGAATGAAGAAAGTGCTGAACAACGGGAAGAAGTGCTGGGAATGGCCCGAAGGGTTCAATAGGGGTGCGCTAGGTTCAAACTAGGCATAGCGTCATCTGAACCCTGGTCGGTTCAGGCATGTTTGTAACATTACCTTCCTCTTCGAACATTCATGTCTGCATGAATAGAAAAGGAATAAGAGCAAAAAATTCATCGTGTTTCCAATTTAGTGCGACTTATTCGGGTATAGCTTGTGAAATTCGTTCAGAACTTCCTTCGAGCCATCGAATTTCCCTTTATCGGCATAGTATCATTCGTCGTCACGATCTACCTCGATTCATTTGACCTTGTATTGTAGCCTTTCTCTATATCGTCTGAAGTTCAATATATCGTCTACTTCCCAGTGCTCTTCATTCTCTTCAATGATCAATGATCTAGGGAACTCAGAGTGTTGTTTCGATAGAGGGTCGTTTGATGAAGGTCGTAGGCACTTCGAACTGAACATTGAATGTATATGCTTCATGCTTCTAGATAGCTGAAGGCGGTAGAAGGTCTCAACTTTGGCTGTGATTGAATAGAGATCGAGCTGCTTGTCTTTCAAATTCTTGCATGACCTAGTGATTTTGATGTTTTCGAAGACTAATCAAACTTGATCATCTACTTCATAGATGACGTCTCGTCTATGCTTGTTCACCTGAGCTTCAGTGATCTGCTTGATCTTTTCCAATTGTTGACGATCAAAGATAAGAAGCTCGCTCATTCAAGTGACAATGTCATCGACCTTTCTAGCTTCAATACGTTGACGAATCATTTCATAATCAGTCGTATCTGAATCGAAACTCATTCGAGGGTGAAAGTCTTTATTGAAGTAGAAAGAGATCATCAAGATAGTCGAGAATGTATTGAAATTGTCACTGAATTTCATCATTGAAAGTCATTTAGCTCAGTCATTCTGCATGTAATTGCAGTAGATTCGAAGTTTGCATTCAACATCTTGATTAGCTCGTTTCGACTGATCGTCGATCTCTGAATGATAGACTGTTGATAGATTGACTTTGATCTTCAGTCGTTTGCAAAGACTTTGTCACATGATTGATATGAACTGAGAGTCTCTATTCGAAACGATAGAACTGAGTAGATCATGAAGTCGATAGACGTTTCATAGCATGATTCATACTGTTTCTTCGATTGAGATGTCATTGTCTTCTCAATGACAGGAAACATAGTGACGTTCTTTGAAGAAACGACATATGATCGTGCAAATGATGTTATAGTTTTTCGATAAAGATAGCTCAGTGATGAAGTTCATAGCTATATCTTGTCAACGCTGCTGAGAAATCGATAGAAGCTGAAGCAAACCATTTGTATCATCTTGAGATGCTTTGCTTCGCTGACAGACATGACAGTTTCAAATGTATTGTCGAATAGTTGCTCAATGATCTGATCAATAGTAGAAGCGTTGAACTAGATCAATCATTCGTTTAATGTCAGAGTGCAAGATTGATGATTGATCGTGAATATTTCGAAGCAATTTTGTATGCATTTGTTTCAACACTCATAGTAGACTCTTTTTGAATAAAACGTTGTCAATGATTTGACAGTTCTTTAGCTTCATGTCATGAAGCTTCAGTTCATCTTTGTTCATAGCTTATTGATACTCATTGCATAGTTCATTCTTCTGATTGACTAGACGTACGCATTGATAGAGATTAGTCTCGTATTCAGATTCGATTTCAAACTCGATCAATAAAACGTCTATTCAATTCAAGATCAGTATAGTCTGAAAACAATCATCTATGTCTTTAGTTGATTCAAAACTATCAATCATCGATATTCTAGTTAAAGCATCGACTTTGATGTTTGTTTTGCCTGATCGAAAGATAATCTGAAAGTTAAACTTCGATAGAATATTCAGGTAGTTCACTTGTCATCGAGTCAGCTGTTTGTTTTTCATAAAGATCTTCAAAGTCTGATGATCAGTAAACATCTGAATAGATAACTCAGTATTCTCTAGTTCAAGTCATCAGTGTTTGAAACATCAAATGATAGTTAGCAATTTCTTGTCATAGATGTGGTAATTGCATTCAGCTGAAACCATGCTCTTGCTATAGAAGACTATCGAGTGAAGCACATTCTCGTCATCGTACTGAGATAGTATGTCATCTTTTACATAGTTGAATGCATCGATTTTCAAAATAGTTTGACGTTTGACATCGAAATGACGTAGAACTGAGATCGAGCTGATCTGCTTCTTTAGATTGTCAAAGACTTCGTCGCAGACTTTGTTTCAAACAAAAGACGTGTCTTTTTGAGTCAACTGAGTGAACGACTTGACTAGTTTCGAAAAGTTCTTGATGAAGCGTCGATAGAAATTGATGAAGTCAACGAAGTCTTGTACCTCTTTTAGATAAGTAGATGTAGTTCAATTGACTATAGCTTTCACTTTGATAGAGTTCATGCAAAGATCTTGTTCTGATACTATGATCTTTAAGAAGACTGTTTCTTCTATGTCAAATTCGCACTTTCAAATATCTATCTGCAGATCAGCGTCTTGTAGATGATCTAGTATCATCTTGACATGTTGTTTATGCTTCTTTTGAGTCTTGCTGTATATGAGAATGTCGTCTAAATAAGCTTGACAAAAGTCATTTAGAAAGTCTCATAAAACATCGTTCATATATTGCTGAAACGAGGTCGAATCGTTTGTTAATTCAAATGATAAAATCTTTGATTTGTACGCTTTCAGAGCAATAATGAAGATCGTATAGTTCTCACTATCGAGATGCATATGAAGTTTGTTGAAAGCGAAAATTATATTCAGTTGAATCAGATGCTTGCAGTCAACGATTTTGTCAATCACCTCATCTATGAGTGATAGAAAGTAGCGATTTCTTTTGATAATGACATTGAGCTTTTGATAGTCAATGCAGAAGCAAAGATCATCATTGATCTTCAGAGTGAATAGAACGAGTGAGAAATATGAGATCTTGCTAGAAGTAATAAAATTCTTTGACAGATTTTCGTTCAGATATTCTTTGATCTTCTGAAGCTTGTAGAGTGACATTCGATAAGCTCGACATCTAGAAGAAGTGACATCGTTAGTGAGCTTTATCTTATGATCATATGAACGATGAGATGATAGTTTATTGACTTGAGCTCGATCAAACACGTCGATGAAATTCTGATATTTCGAAGATAGCTTGATCTTGATGTCTTCTAGATTTTGAGCTGATGCATCAATGAAAGCGACGTTTAGAACGTTCAGTTCGCATTGAATGTTGTAGACTATTTCTTTATCAATATCTTCGATCGACATAGCGAAAACCTCGATGCGATTCTTCTTTGATCATTTAACCAGTGCATGAAAAGATGCAGCTCTCACACTGAACATAGAAAAGTTCTTTTTCAAAGCAGTAGAAGCTGATCGTTGAAGCACTTTGAGAACTGAACTGATAGAAGAATTTGATGATCGTGATCATTTTGAGTGTGAAGCTCTGACTGACATCGAAAAAACAGAAATGAGAGCTTCTAATTGATTTGAAAAAACGATGACATCGTTTCGCATATCTAGTAGTATTTCATTTTTGTTCATTCAGAGCTTTCTCAATATGACGTCATGATGATTTATATCAGCTATTAACATTGAAACAGTCAATTTCTTATGACTTTCGACTGTGAGATTGAGTAGAATTTTATGAGTAATGATCTTTCTTGTCAGCTTTCCGTCATATTCTCTTATTAACTTCTCTTTAGCTAGTCATATGAGTTGAATTTCGAGCTTCTGACATATTTGATCAACTAGCTTTGTATGAATCAAGATGTAGATCGTCAAGTCACTATCTATCAGAGATCGTAGCTTGAAGAATTCGCCTTGCGAGAATAGAGTGACATCGACTAGAAATGACTTTTCGAAGTAGTTCTCTTCGATAGGTGAAATTTCGTCGATTAGATTGCACAAAGAAATGATCTTTATCTCTTCAATGACTCTGAAAGAGATGATTAGTTTTTTGAATCAGACTCTGAATCAAAGTTCGAAGAATGATCAAACTCGTCATTTAATGCGTTAATTCTGAAAGATCTATTCAAGCACTCTTTAGAAGTATGATCAGACTTATGACATAGAAAGCAGTTTTCAATTAGTAAGTCATTTTCTTTGACGTTAGTCAAAACAGCGTCACGTGATTTTGACTGGTCAGTCATCTTCATTTCTATGATTCTACGAGTAGCTTTGACTGATTCTTCAGCGTAGATGATCTGTTTAGTTGTTTGAGCTTTGATCATTGCTTCTTTATTCTTGATCTCTTGAATAGCTTGTTGATTGTTATTCAATTGAATGAGATAGAAACGAATTTCTTTCAGAGTACTGAGTTGAATCAATTGAGTTACTCAAGCGAATTGAAGTCGAGAGTTTATTTTATTCTTTAGATCGACGATCAGCTGTTTTTCTTGATAGTCTAGATAGAAGAATAGTCGTTGAAATTGAGTATAAAACTCGCTGAATTTCTTCTGTTCTTGAATCAAGTTGTAGTAGTTTCTACGAAAGTTGACTTCTTTATCTGAGTCATTGAACAACTGAGCTAGCTCTTTCAAAAGCTCATCGACGATCTTGTATAAGTTGAAACAGTCACGTTCGCGTTTTGACTGAGTGATTTCAGCTGCATCATCGAATAATCTGAAATGTACATAGCTCAGCTTGACTCGTTCACTTGAAAAGAGATTGACGTTGATTTCTAGCTTGTTCTGAACTTTTTCATACCAGTTCTCTCAGATAGAGTTCTTTTCATCAGTGAACAACGAAGAATCAAGTATTTTCTGAGATCTAGAATGCTCAGAGTAGGTTGATGATGACGAAGTAATCTCTCTAGCTTGTAGTCTAGCTTTCAGCTCTTCGCATCGTTTCTTCAAAGCTTTCATAGTCATAGAAGGTGTTATGATTTCAGCGAATGAGTCGTTATCTTCGACAATGAAGAATGAAGCTTCGAAACGCTCTTTGAAGAGACGAGACATGATGAAGAAGAAAGAAGAGGTTGAATTGAACGAGTGTTTTAAAAGAAAGAAATCAAGCGAAGAGCGATGCTCGACAATAGAAGATGAAGTCGTTTTTGTTGTTTGATTTGAGAGTTGATTGATTCTCTTGATCGATTTGATTCTCTAGCAATCAACGAAGATTCTTTATCGCTGATTCTATTAATCGAAATGAATGATGCGTACTTAATGAGCTGTAAGTCGTCTAGCAATTCAATCAGCCTCGCTGTTGATTCTATAGATTTTCTAGTGTTGTTCTGTCTTTCGATTGCGTCGATCATCAGGTAAACGAATTTCTTTAGACTCGATCTGCCTGAACGAGTATATTGAACGAGTAATGAGTATCTGTATCGTATGATAAATGAGATTCTTAATGTAATGTTGAAATCATGTCTAGATCATTCAATCAAAGAAACTCGAGACTGATATGTATGTATTGCTCTTTAGAGATAGCTATAACAAGACATTAAGAATACAGAAGAGAAAGAGTGTGAGCTCTTTTATAAATAATGGCTTGAGACTGCGCTAGACTCGATACAGATGTGATGTAATATGTCAGATGTGTTTGCCTAAAAGAATGATGAAAGAAGTGAATGAAGAAAGTGCTGAACAATGAAAAGAAGTGCTGAAGATGACTTGAAGAGTTCAATAGAGATGCGCTAGATTCAAACTAGACATAGCATCATCTGAACTCTGATCGATTCAGGCATGTTCATAATAATCATTACTCTACTGAAAAGATTCATATTGTCTATGTGATTTTCAGACTAGAAGACGATGCTGATCAGCAAATCTATGCAAAGCATCATGTTGATGCTTTCTCACTCTATCAATCACTATCAGAACTACTGAAACATCTGAAAGAAATTTACGAAGATCAGAATCTGATTTGAAAGTGTCATCATGAATATGTCACTCTGAAGCAGCTCAACAAGTCTTTCAGCTCTTTCTATTCAGAATTCACTAAAATATTCAGCTTTCTGAACTACAACGATATTATTCTGATGAACGACATTCAGAATAAAATCAATAATCATCTTCAAAACGCGTTGTCAGTTTGTCTCATAAAGTTTAGCTCACTTGATAAGCTCAAGATCTTTCTTCAAGATGTGAATAATAAACAACAAGTCAATTATCAGCTACGTGACAAGCAATGAACAGTCAAATCAATAGCAGCTTCGAAAAAACGTTTTGTTTCTTCATTGACATCAACTTCAGCCTTGACTACTAGTTATGTTCAACTCGCTACTTTTTTCACTCTTGAATCTGAATGATCAAGAATGTCAATCATCTGCTTCAACTGCAAAGCATCGAATCATCTTTCAAAGAACTGCTCTCAGCTGAAGACTAGTACTTCAACATCTTGTGCATTCATCTCTTGTCTCAATGAGATCATCATGTTGAAAGAAGAGAAGAAATTATTTACAGAGAAATCAAAGAATGAGGCAAAAAACTAGTGACTTTCATCAAAGACGTGATGAAAGATGTGTTAATTTCTTCAACAATGAGCAGCTCAAATGATTGTTATGAGTCTGCATAGAGCGAATCATATGAGTGTATTTTAACTAAAAGTTCAAAGCTGAAGAAGAAAGAAGATGCAACACGTCGTGAGTTTTACTCACGAAGACACGCTAGATCGCTAGCGTGTCAACATCAGCTTTATACTAGTCTATGATAGTCTGACATGATCTATGTTAGACTAATTTGAAGTACATGATTGCAACATTACTTTCTCTCTTCATTTAGCAATGTTCTCATTGCTGCAGTTCAGTTAATCTTTCTTGAGTCAATTTCTATCTTGACTTGTTCAAATAATGTTCATGAAAGTCATTGATGACTTTCAAGCAATCTTCAAATTCACTTTCATCAACGTTGTATCAATGTAGATCGACATCATATTCTTTTCAATTGACATGATATTGTAGTCATTTGTCTCGTTCATAGTGTCTGAAGTTCAATATGTTCTTCACTTTTCATTCATCTTCATCTTCAATCACTATAGAATCAAATGATTCATTTCATTGTTCTTTTAAAGTGTTTTTTGAATCTAGTTGCAGCAGATTTGACGCAAACTTTGAATGAATCTTCATAGTCAACAACAGTTTCAGTTGATATGCATGTTTGATCTCAATCAGAATCTTGAAGAGTTCTAGCATCTTATCGTCTAACTTCTTTGATGATCGTAAGATCATTATGTTTCTAGAATTCAGAAACATCATGTCATTTATCTTGTAAATCATTTTCTTTTGATGCTTATCAATCTGTTTCTTCATTGTGATTCTGACTCTTGCTAAGACTTGCTTGATCAATGCTAGTGATCATTTCATGTGTTCAAATATATTCTTTGCTTTGTCTGCTTCAATTCTAGCTTGAGTGATCTCATATTCAATTGAGTTCAAATTGAAGCTTATATGAGAGTGAAAGCTCTTATTCAGAAAGAACGTTGACTGTTCAATTGATGACGAAATAGCATTGTTATCAACGAATTCGATCATAGATAATCAGGCGAATCAATCATCTTGCATATATGAGCAATAACTTCATAGATATTGTTTCACATTCTGATTCGCTCTTTCTGTTTGATCATCGATCTGCAAATGATAGTCTGTGAATAGTTTCATCTTGATGTTGAGTTTCAGACATAAAGACTTTCAGACAATTGATATGAATTGTGAATCACGATCAAACACTATTGATCTTAATAGTTCATGAGTTCTGAAGACTCATATCAACAGTAGCTTGACTGTTTGTTCTGCGAAGATTTCTTCGTCATCTGATCAACACGATATATAATGTCGTTTCTTAGACAATCGATCTATGACTGTCAGAATCGCGTTGTTTTCATCACTTTCTGATAGATCAATAATGAAGTTTAATGATATGTTCTGTCATTGCTGTTCAAGTATGAGCAATGACTTCAGCAGTTCATTGATTCGATCTCTCAATGCTTTTGACCTACGACAAACATAACAGTTTTGAATGTAGCGCTTGATCATCGTTCTCATCTTCGATCAGCAATATGATCATCTCAGCAAGTTCAAGATTCAATTCATGTCAAAGTGATCATTGATCAAAAGATCATGTGCTTTTCTTATCAATCAAGTGATCATTGATTGAGAAACTTATAGTCTATCATCTTTTCAGAGTACTTCATCAAGTACTTTGCAATTGTTTAGATTAATATCTTGATAAGTTCTTTTGTTCTGTTTCATGACTATTTAAATATCGAAGCACAGTTAATTCGTTTGATTTTCGACTATAATTTGATTCTGAATAGAAATCATCTCTTCGATTGAATTTTCATTAACGTTTGATTCTTGTTTTGAATCTGAGTCAGATCTGAGCAAGATCTGAATCAAATCTTGATCAGCTTTCTGATCATCTTCTTGATCAGCTTCTATTGACTGCAACTTAAATTTGTCTTTCAACAATAGCATCTGATGCTGATATAGCTTTCAATCATTGTTTGCTTCAACTGACTTGACATCTGACATTCTGATCAGCGCGTCGACTTTCAGATTCTGTTTTTCCGACTGATATATGATCTTGAAGTTATATTCAGATAACTTCTCAGCTCATCTAGCTTGTTGTCGAGTCAGTTCTTTGATGATCATGAAGTACTTCAAATTCAGATGATTGATGAAGATCTTAATTGAAATATCTGTACATTTCAATTCAAGACATCAATGTTTCAAACAGCGAATAATGATCAGCAGTTCTTTGTCATAGATCTCGTAGTTGCATTCTGCAAGAATCATGTTCTTGCTATAGATGATCACTGAATGTAGAATGTTTTCATCATCATATTGAAACAATACTTCGTCGTTCACATAGTTCAAGAAGTTCGTTTTCAGAATAGCTTCTCTGATTGAGTCAAAATGCTTCAGAACGAAGACTGTCATCATTTGTTGCTTTAATTCTTCAAAGATTGTCTGACAAATCTCTGTTCATTCAAAAAGATGATCTTTTTGAGTCAGCTTTATCATAAGTTGAATGATCTTTGAGAAGTTCTTTATGAATCATCGATAGAAATTGCAGAAGTCAATGAAGATCTGCACATGAGTCAACGATCATGACACTTTTCAGCTTCGAATCACATTTACTTTTCAAGAATTCATTTGTAGATCATTGATGAATATCAGTAGTTCAAGAAACAAGATTTTCTGAATTTTGAATTCGCACTTGTCAATGTCTATCTGCAAGTCGACTTCGCGAAGCTTGTCTAGCACTTCTTTCACATGAGTTCTATGTTTCTTCAAGATCTTACTGTAAATAAGAATATTATTCAAATATGTCTGACAGAATTTATGCAGACATTTGAACAATACATCGTTGATATAGTGCTGAAAGAACGCAGATTCATTGATCAATTCAAAGAGCATTACTCTATACTTGTAAACATCGAAGAAAGTAACAAAAGTAGTTAAATTCTCACTTTCTGAACTCATTCGCAGTTTATTGAATGCAGCGATAATGTTGAGTCGAGTCAAATACTTACTGTCTTGAATTCAAGCTAGTACTTCGTCTATCAAGAATATTGAATAACGATCTTTTTTGATCAGAGCATTCAGTTTTCAATAGTTTACGCAAAAGCAAAGACTATCATCTTTCTTTTTGACAAATAGTATTGACGAAGCGAAGAAAACTTTGCTGAGTGTAATAAACTTCTTCTTCAAGTTCTCTTTTAGATACTTCTTGATCTTCTGCAACTTGTGACTCAACATGAAATACAATCAACTTCTAGAAGATTGACTCTCATCTTCTAATTCAATTTTATGATTGTATGATTGATGCAAGAACAACTGCGTTGTCTTTTCTTTATCAAAAACATTCAGAAAGTTGTGATAAACTATTGAAAGCTTCTTTTTCAGTTCATTTAATGACATGACAGAGATCATTTCATTCAGTTTCGCGAAATCTTCAACTGAGCTAAGCGCTTTGTTGATTTCACTAATGATCAAGAAGAAAATCTTGATCTTCTTATTCTTGATTAAAGTTCAATATGCAGTGACTTCGATCATGACAATATTAACGAGTTTCTTTTTCTCAGTTGACTGAAAGAAGCGAAGTTGATTGAGATCAACTTGAGTGCTTTGCTTTGCTATGAGAACAGATTCAATGAATCAGACAGATTCAATGAATTTATTCACTGATTTCTGATTCAAGAGTCTCTTCAAGATGATCGTTGATGTAACAATCAAGTTCAAGTTCTTTCGTTTTATTTTGCAAGTCTTGTTTGACTCAGATCTGTGAAATGCTGATTGACTGCTTGCTTTTAAAACAACAGATTTCGATGTTCGAATTTTCAACAATGATATTAATCGATTGTTTGCAGAATTTATCAAAATTTGATTTCTTTTCAATCAGAAATTTTCAATGATTATCTTGTGCTGATCTAGACAAGTTATCAATAAAGACATCATTTCATTCTTGTATTCTTGAATCATGATCGATGTATACAGAGCGTATGTAATCGACTTTCAATCAGAGATTTCATCATACAATCAAATTGACTTTGATTTTGACAGCGATATTGACTGAATATCAAAGCGTTCACATAGCTCTGACATCAAAGATTCATCGATGAAAGTCATGTCAGTGACTTCAGTATCTATCAGAGCAAGAAATTTGAATATCTTTTTTAAACTACTCAAGATGACGTCAACAGTAAACGACTTGAAATCAAATGAATCATCAGACATGCTGATGAAACAGAATATGAGTATATCGCTCTCAATCACTACTTTGATGAAGACAGGTCATTTTTCAAATTCGCAGCGATCTCATGCACTTGAGTCGTTTTGAAACAGTCATATGCTCTATGTTCTGACTTCTTGCATTTGAAGCAGAGTTCTTTCTTAAACAACTCTTTCTGAATAGAGTTGAGATTCAATCTTCTGAGTTTCTTTCACGCAGAAACTGATGACGTAAATCGAACAGACGAAGTGCTAGCGACAAAGCGAGCAGCTGAAATCGCTGAGACTTTGATGATTGATCGAGCATTCAATTCAGTCAATCTAACATCGACTTGCATGCAGATGTTGATAAACTCGTTCAAATTCGTGATTTATTCATTGAGCGTTGCTCGTTGAAGATCTGAGCTGATCTTATGCTGAAGATCATTTAGTAAAGTCTCATTATTGTATTCTAGTTTTGCGTTGAATTTTTGAAATTTCATTCAAAATTCATGAAAGAAAATCTTGTTCTGATACAGCTTCAAGTACTGTCGTTGAGCTGTGTAATGATGATTGAAATCATCGTACATTTTATCAATGATCGATAGTACTTCTTCGACTTCTAGAAACAAGTTCAAGAAGATATCTTGCATGCGAGAAGCTATGTGCTTGATCGCAGCTTCACTGACTCGACTTTCAATGTAAACAATCTTCAACTCTTCGATAGAAAAGTAATTCTTGTTTATCTTCAGCTTATTTTGCATTCGCGATAGTCAATTGTTTACATTCTGCGACGAATCTTCAAATAGTGAAGAGTTCAATAATTTAATCAATTTCGAGAAACAATCTTCAGAGATCAAAGTGCTTTGTCGACTTGATGCAGTTTTTAAATGATGTATAATCATGTTCTTGTTTCTCATCTCTTTCTGCAGACGCGTCTGCGCAGCTTTCAACATGATGTTTGTCTCGTTGACATCTTTTAACATCTGAATCATGTCATTGTGAATCTTGATTTCGATGTCATGCTGTTGACATATGTACTTGATAAAGACAACAATGTCGTCTGCTTCATGAGTGTTTATTCAAGCATTCAGTTCAGTGCTGATGCTGATCTTGATCATTTTGTGATCAAAAAGCAACACGTTCATGTTCTCTTCTTCTGTATCTAATGATGCATTTGTGCCTTCTTCTTCTGATGCTGTTCAATTCTGTGATAGAAGTGATTCTCTTTTAACATTTTGAAAGTCATAATGAGCAATGCTCACTGATTCTGATTCTGTGCTTCTAGTCATGATATGAGTAGAAAATTGCTGATTGAAGTTTTGATGTTACTCTATTAAACTTTCTGAGTTTGAGTACTGCTGAAATTTCTGATTTCTGATGATGAGTTCAATAAAGAGTTAGTCAAGAACAACGTGTTCATATTCTTTGATTCTGATTCTATTGAAATTTCTGATTTTGAATCAAGATTTTTCTTTAGAAATTTCTGATTTCTATTGAGCTTTCTGAGCTTGAGTTCTGATTCTGCTGTCAAAATTTCTGATTTCAACTTCTGATTTGAGTTGTGTAACTTGTTTTTATATCATCTACACATCAATAACAAGATTAATGAGCTTTGAACTAATGTTATGAGTCTGCATAGAACGAATCATATGAGTGTATTCTAACTAGAAGTTCAAAGCTGAAGAAGAAAGAAGATGCAACACGTCGTGAGTTTTACTCACAAAGACATGCTAGATCGCTAGCATGTCAACATCAGCTTTATACTAGTTTATGATAGTCTGACATGATTTATGTTAAACTAACTCGAAGTGCATGATTGCAACAATGATCTCTTTGCTTTGAAATCTTTGACTATTGAATGTGTATTATTTAGCAATGAAATTAGTTACTCATTAAAGTCATTGATTGACACTGAAGCAGCTGACTATTCATTCATTGATGAATTAATTGCACAGAATGTTTGTGATCATTGTAATTGTAATTGTAATTGTAATTCATACACTCTTGTGACATCGATTTAGACTCAACTCATGAGAAACTCTATGCTATTTATATCAAGTGAACAAAACTCTCTGAGAGAGAAAATCACTTGTCGTCTATATGACTGCTTCATGCAGTCGAAACAATGAGATTGACACTGTGTTATCAAGTAATGAATCTATAGCTTCTATTCAGCGTGTGACGCTCAAGTAAACTCTTGATGAAAGTGTCTGTGCTGTTTGATTATGACGCATCGTTTTTGCTCTGCTCTTCATTGACGATATTTTATACAACGATGTTTTGATTTGATTCTCGATTCGAAGACGAAAGACGTTTTCTTTGCACTCGTGATGCTCGTGATTGTAACGTACGTAAAGCTGTGTTCTCTTACTCAATGATTGTCATTCATTGAGCAGAGAAATATGTGATGAAAGAGAGATGCACACGATGAGAAGATAAAGTATGATTGTACTGAGTAACTCTTTTCTTCTTTTGATTTGACTTGTGTCACGTAGACGTTGAATGAATTGTTAGTATAAACATGCAATTGCAATCGTTCAATGTTTGACTCTGATCGATGAAAGAGAATGCGTTCTGATCGTTCTCTTGAGCTCTCGATTTTTCACGTGAATAAATGAATGACTTGACGTCAAGTAAAGAAGATGAGTTCAAGTCTCTTCAGTATATCAGCATGATCAACGAGTCACTACTTCTTCAAGCACTGTAGTCACGTCTCTCAATACTTGAAATGACTATTCTACCTGATATCTTTTCATCAATTACTCGATGACACTGTCAATGTGATGAAGACGTTTTGATATCAACGCAGTCAACAAGTCGCAAATTCTTCAATCACTTGTAGTCACAACTTGCAGACTCTTCATCTGAGTTGTCTTTTTCACTAGTAGTATCTTTTCATCTCTTACTGACATTGACATGTCATTAATCTTCTTCGTAGATTGATTGTGACTGTTAGAAGAGATGTTGTCGTGTGAGTGAAAACTCTGCATGACAACTTTTCTGATCATGCAATGTTCTAACATTGTTTGAACTGCGTTGAATTGAGATCTCTTGACTCTTTTGACTTCTATTCAAACACAGAATAGAATCAAAAGATTCGTAGTCAACATCACATATAGATGAATCTCATTGTCAGTCATTTGTGATCATTTGCAAATCAAATCTTTATCTTTAATTAAGCTTAAATCAATAAGAAAATTCGATGATCATTATGCAAAAAAACTCATTACTCATGCAATTTATTTGAATCTAACTGTTCAAGATCATATGAAACGTTTCACTTCTATGCTGATCACTTAATTAAATCAACATCAGATGATTCTTGAAAAAATATGAATGAACAAGATTAAAGTGACTATTGATATGAAAGATGATCATCTTCAATTTTCTAGTTTCAAAGCTCATATTAAAGCTTTTATCAAAGTTCATTCAACTGTTCTTTCAAGCAAGAAAATCGCGATAGAACAGAAGAGTTTAATTTCTACTCAAATATTAAAGAGATCTATCTCTTCTGTTGTCACTCAACTCAGCGAGAAGTCATCTTCATTCAGTAAAATCATGAAATCATTTAACTCAGTCAACTTCGCTTTGTCTTTCAATTCAATGAACATAGCAATGATAAAGACTGCAGCATATAAATCATTAGTCAAATGATTGAATGTGACTACTTTCATGATTATCATCATGAAAATCGATCGACTTCTAAAAACAGCTAGAAATAAACTCAAAGATGTAAATCTACAAGAGCTTTCACATGAAGAAATCTTGAAAGAAGTCAAAGCTAAGCTTTCTTTGAAATATCATGACTATCTAGACGTGTTTAATTAAGCGATGACTGATCAACTACTCTTTCATCATTTCTACAATCATAAAATTGAGTTGATCGATAAGAAAACATCTTCTTGAAGTCATCTTTATCATATATTTGACTACAAGCTTCAAAAGATGAAGAATTATCTGATCAAGCATTTGAATAAAGACTTTATATCTTCTAGCTCAGCTTTATATGCTTTATTCATACTATTCGTTGAAAAGAAAGATGATAGCTTGCGTTTCTGCATCAATTACAGAAAGTTCAATGCTTTGATTAAACGAAATCACTACTCTTTGTCATTAATAGACGAGATTCTCACTTGTATACAAGAAAGTAAGTATTTGACTTGATTGAACATCATTATCACATTTAACAAACTACGCATGCATTCAGATAGCAAAGATTTGACTATCTTTATCATTTTTTTTGATTTCTACAAATATCACATGATGTCTTTCAAATTAATCAACGACTTGACTTTCTATCAACATTATATGAATGAGACTGACAATGAGATTCATCTGTACATGATGTTGACTACAAATCTTTTGATTCTATTCTGTGTTCAAATAGAAGTCAAAAGAGTCAAGAAATCTCAATTCAACGCAGTTTAAACGATGTTAGAACGTTGCGTGATCAGAAAAGTCATCATGCAGAGTTTTCACTCATACGACAACACTTTCTCTAACAGTCACAATCGATCTACGAAGAAGATTAATGACATGTCGATGTCAGTAAGAGATGAAAAGATACTACTAGTGAAAAAGACAACTCAGGTGAAAAGTTTGCAAGTTGTGACTACAAGTGATTGAAGAATTTGCAACTCGTTGACTGCGTCAATATTGAAACGTCTTCATCACATTGACAATGTTGTCAAGTAATTGATGAAAAGATATCAGATAGAATAGTTGTCTCAAGTATTGAAAGACGTGATTACAGTGCTCGAAGAAGTAGTGACTTGTCAATCACGCTGATATACTGAGAGAGCTTGAGCTTATCTTCTTTACTTGATGTCAAGTCATTCATCTATTCACATGAAAAATCGAGAGCTCAAGAAAATGATCAGAACGCATTCTCTTTCATCGATCAGAGTCAAACATCGAACGATTGCGATTGCATGTTTATACTAACAATTCATTCAACGTCTACGTGACATAAGTCAAATCAAGAGAAGAAAAGAGTTACTCAGTACAATCACACTCTATCTTCTCATCATGTGCATCTCTCTTTCATCACATATTTCTCTGCTCAATGAATGACAATCATTAAGTAAAAGAACACAGCTTTATGTACATTACAATCATGAGCATCATGAGTGCAAAGAAAACGTCTTTCGTCTTTGAATCGAGAATTGAATCGAAACATCGTTGTATAAAATATCGTCAATGAAGAGCAGAGCAAAGATGATGTGTCATAATCAAACAGCACAGACACTCTCATCAAGAGTTTACTTGAGCATCATGCGCTGAATAGAAGCTATAGATTCATTACTTGATAACACAGTGTCAATCTCATTGTTTTGACTGCGCAAAGCAGTCGTATAGACGATGAGTGATTTTCTCTCTCAGAGAGTTTTGTTCACTCGATATAAATAGCATAGAGTCTCTCATGAGTCGAGTCTAAATCAATGTCACAAGAATGTATGAATTACAATTACAATTATATGAACGACGTGTTATTTGACTATCTTCATCAATTTTGTCAGATTTATCTAAATGATATTATCATTTACAGCAAAACACTGAAAAAACATAAGCGACATATACAATTAATTCTACATAGATTATGAGAGACTGATCTTCAGATGAATATAAACAAATGCAAGTTTCATGTTCAGAAGATTTTCTTTCTGAAACTATTGCTATTCATTGAAGAATTAAAGATGAATCTCAGAAAAGTACAAGCATTAATTGAATGATCTACTTTTACAAATCTCACTCAGATGCAGTTCTTCGTTGACTTCTGCAATTTCTATCAACATTTTATAAAGAACTTTTTGAAGATTATTCATTCTCTGATTCAACTAATTCAAAAAGAGATGATATTTGAATGAAATTAAGCTTGTCAAACGATCTTTGATCATATGAAGAAATGAATAACTGAAGTCTTTATTCTTCGTCATTTTGATCAGAATAAAGAGACTATTCTTGAAACAGACTCATTTGACTACGTCAACAATGACATACTTTCTCAATATGATGATGAAGAAACATTGCATTCAATGATTTACTACAGCAAGAATCTGAGTCTCGCTGAGTGCAATTACAAGATCTATGACAAGAAATTACTAACAATCATTCATGTTTTCAAGCATTGATGATCTGAGCTGAAATTGACTAAACTATTCATCAAGATGTTCACTGATTATCAAGCTTTAATGTCATTAATGAAAGATAAAGAACTAAATAGACGTTAAATGCGTTGAGTACAAAAGCTCATCAACTTCAACTTTAAAATCATGTATTGCTTAAGTAAATAAAACATCAAAGTTGATGCATTGACTCGTTGAGTCAATTCAGTTTTTAGAAGTCTTGAGAATGAACGATGTTGCTATCAGCAAACTACAATTCTCACATTGAATTGAATGAAAATCATTGATCTAGAAGTGAAAGAGAATGATGAATCAATTTATTGATTGATTCTAAAAGCTAACAGAATCAACAAGAATTGTATTCTACTTCATGAAGTTGTATTAAAAGATGAAACTCAATACAAAGATATTAAATTAAGAAATTGTTGAGTTCAGAATGAAATACTATATCAAAGTGATTTTCTATGAGTTCTCTTCAATGAGCATCTTCAAATGAAGTTAATTCAAGAAGTTCATGATCAATCTTTTATTGATTATTTCGAAATTCTCAGAACAATGAAGATCATAAGAAGATACTACTATTGATCTTCAATGCAAAAGACAATAAATCAATATATTCAAAACTGCTACATTTGTCAGTGATCAAAGACTTCTTGAGATAAATTCAATGAACTACTACATTCTCTATTTATACTTGAACAGTAATGAAAGAACATAGTTATGAATTTCATTATCGACTTATCTTTTTTGAAAGACAAAAACATCATACTAACAGTGATATGTAGATTGACAAAGAAACGACATTATATTTCTTGCTTCACTGATGACGAGAAAATCACAGCAGAAAAAACAGCTGAGCTAATGCTTTAGTGAATATATTGAATACACGATTTACTCAATTTCATTGTTTCAGATCGAGATCTTCAATTTATCTTCATTCTATGAAAGTCGCTTTGCAAAAGACTAGACATTAATCTTTGACTCTTCACAATCTATCACTTTCAGATCAACGATCAAAGTGAATGAGTCAATCAGAACGTTGAAAGATATCTTCAATTCTTCTGTTCATACATGCAGAATGACTGAGCTAAGCTACTACTCATGATCGAGTTCGTCAACAATAATGCTCTGTTCTCAGTCATCTTCTCGATTTCTTTCTTTCTAAACAAAGACTTTCATTCTCGTATGAGCTTTGAACTCGATGTCATCGAATATGAAAGTTCTCGTGAACGCTTGCAGACAGCTAAAGTCAAGAATATATCTGAACATATGAACAAAACACTGAAGTTTGCTCGCGAGTCGCTAGTCAAAACATGAAAACAAATGATGAAACAAGTCAATAAGCATAGAAAAGAAGTTGATTACAAGATCGAATCAAAAGTGTTTCTGAATGAAAGAAACATCGTTACAGCGAGATCTTTCAAGAAGCTAGATGACAAAATGCTCGATTCTTTCATCAATCTAGATCTCATTGACTCTTCATATAAATTGGAATTATCAGAGTTTATGCATGTTCATGATGTATTTCATTCTGACCTGCTTCGCTCTGTCGTCAACGATTTCTTGCCTGGTCAAAAGAATGAACCCTCAGGTTCAATAGTGATAAACGACGAAGACGAGTGAAAAATTGATGATATATTGAATTCTTGTCGATATCGAAGACGACTTCAGTATAGAGTCAAATGAAATGACTATGACAATGATCTCAATTGGTACAACGCTGATGGCGACGAATTTATGAACGCTCAGAAGATCGTTGACGATTTTCATATTCGATACTCGAACAAATCGCGCTAATTGACAATTCAATCAATTACGATTTAACAGGTCTGAGTCTGTGAAATCATGATTGAGCAATCAATCGAGTCGAGCAGGAAATACATTCATGCGAACATGAATCGTCGAAGAGAGAGGGTAATGTCACGATTCTAGCCTTGCCAGGCTCAGCCTTCTAGCCTTGTCAGGTCTATCCTCGCTCCGTCACCTTGACTAGTCTCTATTGGGCCTAGCGTCGGCTGAGGAACACACATATGTAGCCAGCTTCTTTCCTGTAGCTACCTTTCTTCCTTAGCATTTATCTTCTAGTTAAATGACATCTCTATCTGACTCGCTCTAGGCAGGTCTCTAACAGCAGCTCATCTGCTAGTCATCGAAAGAAAGTCTCGTCGTTGAATCAGCCTTCACGAATGTCAATACAGAATAGATATTCGTCTTTCGTATAGATCGAAAGAATACTTCAGCAATGCTTTCTCGTTCTGAAGACTTGATAGCGAGCTGATTGACTAACAGAAGCATAGACTTGATGACGCTAGCCTGTGATCTCATTGAATAAGAACTAATTCACGAACACGAGCTGTTCAGCCGTCAAACGAAGCATGTCTGCTACTCAATTCAAACGAAGCTCATCATTTTGTCTGACTTCTACACGCTGTTCTTTTTTATTACTTCAGTCTCTTCTCTTCAGAATTCTTGATATCGTGAATTGATGCACATTAATGTCTCACTTCTTTCATATGTATCAGATCATCTCTTTCTGCATGACTCACGACTGTTCTTCGAGATAGACTATGAGATCATTTTCAGCTGCCTTAAACACCTTGCGAAGAGCTTCTTTGAGCCGAAACTGAGATTTAAACGATGAAGAATACATGAAGATATTCTCTAGCATGCTATACATCGTTCTAGAACAGCAGTGAATCTCTTCGACGATGACGACGAGTTGTCAATGAAGTAGTAGAAGTCGTACGATTCTGGAGCGAATCGCTGCAGATAGTGAGCCGGTCATAGCTGAAAATGCGTTAAGAACGTCAACAAACAAAGAGGTCTGAATAGCTTCAATTTTGGGCAATTGAGAGGCGATGAGGTTGAATTTTCGAATTCCCCATACAAAAGGGATGTGGGGTAAACGCAAAAACGAATGTCAAGGATTGCAGAGCTTTCTGCATACGCTAATAGCCGATAGCAAGTAAAACTGCCATTCTGGCTGGAGAAGGCTCAATTTAGAAGCTTCAAAAAGTGACTCCGGTAATCTGACCGACTGTCTTTGTACATGCAGATTCAATAGCCCGAATTCATGAGGTTTGAGTACAGTAATCTTATTACGGGGACGAAGAGTTGTGTCCGCCTACTGTGGTACGCTGTGGTCCTTGCCGGTAATGAGTTGTTAAATAGATGTATTTTCGAGACAAGGTATTGTTGACGCTCTCTATATTGAACCATCCAGACAGTCTGTTCTCTGTGATACATGGTCATATTCGTTTTCAGTAAAGTATTGACCCTCAGGCGAGCAAGACTAGAATTCTCGGATTGGCCATCGCATCGAGGTTTTCGATA
>JAABUL010003556.1_pt1 | contig 22874 bp, 21 predicted proteins | sample 5559151 | NCBI WGS metagenome assembly JAABUL01 (sample SAMN10711876, study PRJNA513368) | rock metagenome | isolation source: Antarctica rocks | place: Antarctica: Victoria Land, Pudding Butte sud | reverse complement strand
ATCATTCCAGCAGTGACAAGACAACGTGGGCAAGAGATAAAACGAAAGAGTCGAAGAGGGAGGGACCAAGGCGATGTTGACAGCAAAAGAATACATCCACCAACAGAAAAAGTTATAGCGATAATCGAGAAATACAGGTGTGGGACAGCATGGCGACAAGGCTCATCTCATCCACAAGGCATTTCGATCTTACTGAAATAATAGTCAATCGAAGCATTAGTTATATTCTATACCAGAGAAAACGAACTATACATCGGGCAATAGAACCGACTAGCTAAAGATGCTCCACAGATCCGCTGACAGCTGTGACTGCCACTCGACTATCTTCAATGTTTACTAATATATTGTGCAGCAATCAGTATCTCGAAGAGATATCCCGCCGCGTCAAGCGCCATTACGAGTAGGTTTGAGGGAAAGGCACATTAGATCTCGTTGACGAGCAGGTGAATCATGGATGTCGCTTCCACGCAACAATCTCCCTCTCGTCGAAACGAGAAAGACTGCCTTCAGTATATTCGACATTCCGGACTAGCCAAAAGTATCCATACAGCAGCCCACGCATCCTCACGTCACATACCCCACTAATCCTTAATCACAGACCCGTCCATCGTGTCTACATCTTAGAAGACTGGTACAAGATCTACCGAACCAGCGTGGTACAGAGCCATCAATGGACGCACCAGACTTAGATGGGACATTTAGACTAGGATTTTGCCGTGGCGGATTCATGCATTTTGAGAAAGTAAAGGCACAAAATATCGCTCGCCTGGCATGGCTTTCATGGTGCTGGAGGTGTGCACAGAAAAGCGAGTGGTAAATTTGTTAGTGGACTGGAAAGAATTGCACGGCATGATGGCAGAGCGTATCAAAAAGAACGAAAAGCCGAGTGACTCGCTGACCGAGCATGAGACTGGCTTTCAATGAGTGTAATGGTTCCAATATCGACGTCAAACAAAGCACACGCCATACCGCTATGCAACACACCCGACCCAAAAGCGCTGACAAACACCGATCAATGCAACAGTCATACAACATAGACATCTACCGACCACCACTAATCCTCTTCCCCTTCCTCCCCCCAACCACCCCCTCCAGCTTCCTCCCCAGCGCCTCCCGGACCCTCTTCTGCCCAGCCCACGCCACACTCATCGTCTTCATCCGAACTCCCGCAATAATCGCAAACCCCACCGCCCTCAGCGACAACCGCTTACGCTCTTGCTTACCGATTTTCCCTCTCAAGCTATCCGCAAGACGAACACGAGGGGAGGAATGGCCAGTTGATGCGATACCCATCTCCGAGAGGAGGTTCAGATCGATGGAGTTACTAGAGGGAATTGGTTAATGACGCTGATGCTGAGGAATAATGGTAGCAAAGGGAAACCTACCAAGTCTCAAACATCTCAATCTGCATGAGCAGGAATTTCTTCTCATACACCAACCCACTCCTAAACCCTTCCTCTCTCTCACATTTAGCTCTCAGCCATTGGATCTGCTTCGCCAGTCCCTTCAGCTCCCCAGTGTGTCGTTTGGCAAGCTCCTGGCTATCGGTGGCATGTAGCTCGCTGATGGACGTGTTGGCGAAGCGAACGCGCGAGGCCATCGCTTTGCGTTCTTCATCCCACTTTCGCTGTTGACGAGCGGTATTGTCTACAGCTCGTTCATAGCGCGATTGGAGGTTATCGAGTTCGTTGGACAAAGCTGTGCTTCTCTGCGTGTAGAGGGTACGTTCTTCGCGGACCCGTTTCAGCTGGGCTCTGAGATCTTTCTCACGGGCTGAAGAGGCGGCGAGTTGGCTGTCACGGGTGTTGATCTGCACTTGGAGATCTTCGGCGGTGAGTTTGGCGTCTTTGAGCATGTCGTGTAAGTCCTTGCGCTCTTCGGCGATTGTATTGTCAGCAGTAGTGGCTTGGCGATGGGCGTGGATGTCCTTTTCGAGGGAAGAAATCCGAGTGCGAAGGCGGGTGATCGTTTGGTTTGCGGTGTTGTTTTTGGCTATAAGAGCGTCCTGATCTTGGCGGGTAGCAGAAAGGTCGGCCTCAAGCTGCTCGCGCTGTTGTTCGTAGGCGTCAGCGTTGGTTTGAACAAGTCGCTCCGATTCAGCTAGTCGGCGCTGTAAAGCCTTGAGCTCGTCTTTTGACCTGGTCCGGGCATCTCTTAGCTGTTGGTGCACCTCAGTGAGCTGGCGTTGCATCTCAGCCACTTCAGATTTACGTGCAGAGCCCCCTACTGATGACTTTGGCGAATCGAACGTCAGTCGGGCAAGCTCGAGCTCGTGAGACTGGCGTTCAAGGCGTGCGACCTTTTGCTTCAGGTCTCGTAGGACCTCTTTTTGGGCCCCTTCTCGCTGGAGATACTCGGTCTCTTTCCGCTGAGCTCTGGAGAGGTCTTTTTGGACCATGCTTAGCTCGGCTTCAGCCTCTCCTTGCACTTCGTGGCTTGAGACATTCTGGAGTTCCCCAATACGGGCTTCGAGGCGCTGCACCTTTTGCCTAGCCAACGCCAATTCCCTGTCTTTGGATCCGGATGCAGATGTAAGTTGTCGTTGCAAGTCAGCTGTTTGCTCATTCAGACGACCTTCCTCAGATGAAGCTCTTTCGATTTCTTCCTCTAGTCTACGCTCTATTGCAGCGTTCGTCTCGAGAAGGCCTTTGCGTTCTTCGCGTAGACGGCCAATGTCATTCTCGAGTCTCAGTGTTGCCGTTCGAAGGTCGAGCTTCTCTTGGTCCAATTTATAGGTCGCGTCAACTTGGTTTTGCATCTGCATCAATTGGCTCCTGATCTCGTCTCGCTCGGCTTCAATTTCAGCAGATGAAGCGCGTAGAGTGTGCATGTCGACGTTGACTTTTGCTAGCTTGTCTTGGAGTGATTGCTTCTCCAACTTGACTTGTCGAAGTTGCTCTTCAGTGGCGCGTAGCTGCTCGGTGAGTTGATGATTCATTTCTTTACCAGCTTGACCAGCTTGTTTGTCTTGAGCGTCTTGAGCGTAAGATAGCTGCTTTTTAGCATCGGCCAATTCAGATCTCAAGACCTCAGCCTCCTGCTTGATTGCGTCAATCTCGTCTTTGGCCTTGTCAGCTTCTTCATCGAGTCCGCTCTGTAGGATATCAACTTCGTCTTCCAGAGCCTGCACTTTCTCCTCAAGACTCGTTTGCTCACGTTGACTGACACGAAGATCTTCTCTCGACTGCGATACATGTGATCGAAGGTCTTCTAACGCTTGCCGCTTTTCCTTGATATCAGCATTCAACTCTTGAATTTGACGTTCAAGAACGGCTTCTTCGCTCTTGTGTCGTTCCTTCTCGCTTTCGAGAGCTTCCTGGAGTTTCAACTCTCGGCCAGACAAGTTTCCTTCGGTTTCCTGTAACTTGCTGATAGTCCGCTGAAGGCCTGCCGCTTGCTCATCTGCTTTCTCCTTCTGTGATTGGAGACTACGTCGTTGACTTTCCCAATGATCTTGATCCGCTGCAAATTGGCTCTCCTTGTCTTCGAGCTCACGGTTTAGGCTATCGATTTCTTCCGACAACCGGTCGATCTCCAGCTTAGCCTCGTTCCGCAAATGACGATCATTGTCCTGAGCGTGCTGCCTCTCGTCTTGAAGGCTTTCCTCGAGCTCCTGTACCCTGCTCTGAGCTTTTGCCAAGTCTTTCTGCAGCATCTGAGATTCAGCGGTAAGAGCATCGTGTCGAGAGTGCAAGAGATCCTTCTCCTCTGATGCACTCTGTAGCTCCTTCGTAGCCTGTTCTGCCTTAGTGGTTAGGAACTCGGACCTGCGAATAGTCGCATCGTTCTCATGATGGAGGAGTTCGTTCTGGTCTTTAAGCCTTTGAACTTGGACATCCGCATCTTGCTCTGCGTCACGGAGCTTTTCTTGCAGCTTGTTCATTGCTCTAGACCGATCGTCGAACCTCTCCTCTAGATTGACATGCTTCTCACGAAGATTTGCAAGGTCCTCCTGTAGCTTGTTGGCTTTGTCCTCGAGCTGCCGGCTCAAGCCTTTTGTGTTGATGGATTTGTTGGACATTTCATCTCTTAGCTCGTCTAGATCTTCTTCTGCCTTCTCCTTGGCCTGCAATGCCTCGGCGATCTCATCCTGCAAGCTCTTGAGCTTCGCTTCCTGTTCTACAGCATCAATCTTCTCCTTTTCCAGATCTTCCACGCGCTCTTTCGCAACTTCAAGCTCGTTACAGACTTGTTCGAATTCGTCGGCATCCTTCTTCTCTTGTGATTTGAGACGCTCGATCTCGTCATCCCGCTCGTCTACCAAACGGTCCTTTTCGCGAAGATCCACCTCGAGGTCTTCGATACTATCCTTCAATTTCCGGACAGCTTCACCCTCACTTTTCATTGCGTCAAGCTTCTGGCGAAGGTCTGCAACCTCGGCATTCTTAGAGGCGAACCCTTTTCTCACGTCTTCCAATTCCTGACGCACGCTTTCATCGGAGTGTTTTCGCTTGGCCTGCTCCTGAACGTCCATAACGTGCTGCTTATATGCCTCCACGTCCCGCTCGGCTTGGGTAAGATGCTTTTTGCATTTGGCAAGCTCCTTCGCGATGGTGATTTTGTCAACTTTGAGATCCGTATTCTCTCTCAGCGCGGCTTCATTGAATCCCGGGCCTGCTTTGCGTAGTGATTCTTCAAGAAAGTGTATCTTGAGCTTCAAACCAAAATTTTCTTTCTCAACCTTGTTGATAATCTAGTACATATCTTAGCGCCATCGACACAACATGAGAAACTCGTATAGTATACGCACATTTTCCTGTTCTCGCAGGGTCATCACATTCCCTTGATCAGCCAAGACTCCCGCAGTATCCCGTTTGGGCAGGACTGCCAAAGGCGTTGACTGTGCACTGCTGCTTGTGACCTGCGGTACTGGCGTTCCATCGTTGTCCCCAAGGACTGAGCTACCCAGATCACTGCCATATACACCTGACTGATCCACTCCCGGTAACGCTGGGCTGTCACTGCCCTGGTAGCTGGCTTTGAGGAAGGCCGGTGTTTCTGGCGCCGCGCTAAGTTTTCCATTCCGCTGTAGGTTCTTCTTTACAACACTTTGCAGAAGAGGCGTAAATTCTCCTCGGCTGGGAACTGACGGTAGATTGCGTCTGTCCGTGAAGGGAACGCGCGCTTGAGGTGTTTTAAGACTGATACCGCGGCCAGGTCGTATATGATCAATGAGGCCCCCATTCCTTTGTTTTACTGGGGAGAGGAAGGAATTCTCAAGGGAGAAGTTTTCAAGGTTGTGCCCATTGGTCATGTACGTTGCGTCGGCTTCAGTACGTGGAGTGTCAAGGTAGGCCATGACCGAACGCTGGATATTAGGCTATCGCGGGGCATGCAAAACAATCTCAACGTTGCCCGGGAAGATGCGCTCGTAAGTCATGCTAAATATCTTGAACCGAAGTTCGTGTTGTTTGAATTGATTGTTTACATCGGCAAACCTGCCCCGCCTATAGAAGGGTTCACCCCCAAATGGTCCATACCCCTAAATGGTCCAGCCTTATCCGGTTAGTCACCCGGAGCTTATGCTTCCGAGCTCCGGGGCAAGCTCTAGGGTACTCTGGGGCCTATATACTGGGTCCCATAACTCAACAGCCAAAAGGATTCTCAAAAAGATTTCGCCATAGAGATTATTTAGTTTAAGGAGTACTATAATTCGATAGGCGAAAGTAAACCACCAAAGTCTATAGTTAGGGAGAGAATAAGCGTGGACCATTTGGGGGTGAACCCTTCTAGCGCTAATGCGGAGACAGCCCTGTGAGGCTTGGCGCAAATCACGCACTTCTCACTTCCTCGAGGATAACAGCTTGTTGTAGTTGACATCTACGTCCAACATGGACCAGCCTCAAGACGGCTTCAAATGGTTCGGAGAAGGCTTCAACGGGTTCCCGAAGACTTTGCCGGAGGACTGCGCCGAATACGCTATTTACATCACAGATTCTGAACTCGATGACATGGCCATACGCGAACAACTTCGCAAAGTACAGAGTGCTGGGCATAAGCTGATCACTGAGTTGACAAAGGGCTTCATCTGGCAGCGACAAAATATGCATCTTGCTCTCGAGCGTGATGAAAGCCGAAGCTTCTTGCATGGCCGTACCAATTATGGCGATTCCGTGGAAGATGAGTGGCTTGTTGTTTACATTTTGCGAGAGTTGAGTAAAAGATTCCCAGAAATTTGGATCCGAGTGGTGGATACTGATGGCCAATTTTTACTCATTGAAGCAGCTGGGGTACTTCCTCGCTGGCTGAACCCCGAGGTTGCAGACTTCAGAGCCTGGTTGAACAACGGATATCTTTTGATTATTCCTAATGATGACTATAGAGCACGTGGTATCCCCGCAACGTCCCAGGTCAACATACTAAGCTTGAATGAATCCATGTCTTTTCTTGAGCATCATCAATCAAAGTTGATCAAGTCGCCCGCAATTCAATCCGAAGCATTCTATCGCCTCCAGAAATATCCTAAGCAAATACAGGATAGCCTTCATCACGCTATTATCAGTATTCCTAGGGACCTTGCTTATGTTCTCCACGATGATCCTGCATACGTCAGTCCCGCTATTGAAGCGTTCTATCTTCGCGACCCAATAGCTTTGAGGCCACTCCAGACTCGGAGTCCTAGTGAGCTTACAGTCCCTCCCAAGGATCTCGTCAGAGTGTCGACAACTTTCACAAAGGTAGGCTATGCTCAACTCAAAAGCCAGCAATTCGATCCGCCCAAAGCTTGGATGGAAGCATTTCCCTTCAAAGGCGATCTCAAGTCGCAAGTGGAAGTTGAAATAGGCATGAAACTCTCGTGCGGTTTCGAGATGCTTTTGTGCGATCCCCAAAACCAAGATAACAAGGCGGTTCGAGAAATCAAATTGATCCTAGATGATCTTCAGGCGGACGCAGATCTCTTACCGTCTGATGCTGATATCCACAGATGGGGCTTGCGAGAGGATGACGAGGATTGGCTTGACATCGACTTCGAGGATTTCGAGAAGGAGTTGGGCGGCAGAACAGGGAAGAGCGCAGTTGGTGAAAATGCAGGGTTTGGAGACAAAAGGGCGCAGGAAAATCTTAGGAAGATGGTTGCAAGGTTCGAGGATTTTCTAAACGACGATGCTGCTGGGGTTGAAGGTGCTGAACATCCGGACGACATGGATAGTGACGACGATGACGACGAAGGCAGCGATCTTAGCGACGACAGCGCCGACCCAGACGAAGACAAAGACATTAGCTTCAATGAAGACGAATTCACGAGCATGATGAGAGAGATGATGGGCGTGCCATCCAGCGCAATTGATTACAAGGATGCTCCCAAGGTCGACCTCTCCAAGCATGACCGAATCAATAGTGTCTCGTCAGGTGGCGAGGAGGACAAAGCTTTCGGCCAACATATTCAGACTATCGAACATGAACTCCGAGATGCTGGCGCTCTCGACCTGGACCCAAAGCAGGGTTGCGATTTGTCAAAGCCACTATCGAAAGCCATTGGTACGAGGTTGAGCGGGACAGATCAGACCAGGACATCATTAGCGGCGGAGAAAGCTGAAGAGAATGAAGACGTGGACGTCGACTACAATCTTGCCAAGAACCTCCTTGAAAGTTTCCAAAGTCAAGGTGGGATATCTGGACCTGGGTCGAATCTCATGGGTATGCTAGGCTTGCAGTTGCCACGAGATGACAACAAGCTAAAGTGACAAAATTCGCCATCTAACACACTAGTGAAACACGCAAGTGCTTTGATGGCGTTTGTCGGCCCTTGCAGAGTATGCTGCTTGAGCCAAACCAGTCTGGGAAGCCTTACGGCCAAGGCACGGATTGCCAGAAAGAGACGCAGCTTTCCTTGACATTTGGCCAAGATTTATGCTTGCTCAAAATCTTGGGTCCCATCCAGAAGCATGCAAAAGGACAGGTATTGAGCCCGGGGAACCGGCGTTCTTGTATAATACCGTCCGTTGCGTATCCGTGGACCGGGATGGAGCTATAGAAGAAGCTCATCAATGCAGTCATCAAATTTCCCAGCGTCGAGAATGTCTATGGAGTTATACTTCAGCTTTCATCCTGATGATTTGAGATACATCACGATTTCGGAATCACCAGTCAATTGCGGATAGGACGTTTCACTTTCTTCAAGCACCGCTGATCTTCGATCTCCTTGCTCGTGCGCTACGCTAGGCTCACGATCACGCACTCCTCATGTTCCAGTATGGTGTTAGCATTGCGTTTCGAATGCTCGCTTGGACGCTATCCTATCACCGCGCTGCTGCACCGATTGATTCCTCATCTGTCTTAGATGATCCTGGCACGGCAGCATGTCGTATCATTTTGTGGTGTGTGGTCTGGGGAAGGGTCTAACAGATTGTGCGCTATCCAACGTTATACGCGCATACAAGCGCTCGCACCTCATTTGACGAAACATCATCCCATACTTCCACAAACCTCCACGCTCAGCACATACCAAGCAAAAACGTGGACTGCTGACCACCAGCAAGTCGGAGAAAATCTCGGCAGCGATGCTGGTGTGGGACTTGCATCCAGATATTGCGAGTCGCGAAATCTCACCAATTGATTTTTTATCCGCGTAGATCCTTGCGGGTCGCCTCGAGACCGCAACTGCAACCATTGTCAATCTATACCTGGGACCGTTGGCAGATGATGAATTGCTTTAGAACAGCAAGGCGCTCTCCATGTGGCAGTGCTCGTTCGACATTCGAAAGGTTCCCGTGCTACCACCCCTGAGACAAATTCCTCACGCTGTGATTGGGAGGCCGTTGTGACGGTACGAGCGCCGACCTGAAACGTTCGAACGGCAGAGCGCATGCTGCCCCCATGACACTAGCCTCCTCTGGCTTTCTCGAAGCTCCCTTAGGATCGCCCTGCCCTGGTCTGGTTTATCAAGGAGGGGGCTGGTCACAGGCCTGCTGTACCAGATCAAAGTCTCTATGGAAGCTTCGAACGTGCCAAGGCGGATCCACACCCAATGCTTCACCTGCTTTGCGCGCATGTATCTTCCCCAAGATCTTGGTAAAACGTGACGGATGCTACGTACCATGAACCTAATCCATCCTTCGGAGAATATTCTTGTCTTAATCAAGCTGACAGCCGTAGATTCTATTCTTTCTGCATCGCCCTGGCAGGCTGACTTACTCACTGTCTTTAATTCCAAGTCCAAATTTGCCTGTAAATCGTTGGGTGCAAGACACTCAAATGCCTCCCCATCCATCCTACAATCTGGAGAAGGTAATTCATCCAGCGATTCCACTTTGCCATCGCCAAATTGACGTTGGTGACTAGTCACCAGTTGACCACTGGGACTTCTCAGGCCTCCAACTTGACACACGAGCCAGAGAAAATTCGGAAAAGCACCTGGACGCATCAAAACCCCAGGGCTTCCTGGACGATGATTTCGATGAAGGCGGCAATTATCTCAACGAGAAACAGTCCCATGCTCATCTAGGAGTCTCCGAATGGGGTCCCACGTCCCCAGATTCTACGGTCGGATCTACAATAGGACCAAGCCCGAGCCCGATCACGCCCACTCCTCTTGTACCGCCGAAAAGCATTGACGAAGCTCTTGGAGCACCACCGCCGATACCACCAGAACGCAGAATACTGGGTCTCAGGCGGAAGCCTTTCTGGATACTTTTTGGTACGATATTGGCACTTATCATCGCAGCAGCCGTTGTTGGTGGTGTGGTAGGGGGATTGCAAGCACGGGGTGGAAAATCTCGTTCCCTTTCACCTTCCTCTGCGCCTCCAGCTTTGAACGGAACCAACAGCAACGCAGTTCCATCAAAGTATGTGAGCAACGTAGGAATGATATGGCATTGTATTGACAGCCTCGCGCCAGTTCCTCGGATGTCATGGTGGGATCACCACTATCCGTAGTGACGTATGATGAAGGGCCAGGGGAGAGCTACAGAGCGCGACAGGCCTTCAGAGTGGTGTATCAATCGGCCATTGGCGACATCAAAGAAGCCGTTTCTTACCATGAAGAGCCCTGGCTTGTCGCAGTGTAAGTGATTCTTCAACCCACGGGTCTAGGCTTTACTGACCTAGAGGATAGCCCGATATTCTCTACTGCCATAAATCATACCGGGCTTGCGAGTGCCACATATCTCAATGACACAAGTCAACAGGTGAGAAACTTGCCTGCTCTCGTACATCATGATCAATTCTGATTTTGGTCTAGGGGAGTGTCTTTTATGTAGGGACCAATGGCTTATTACAGGAAAACCGAAAGATATATAACAACTCTGATCCATGGATACCTGGGACTTTGAATAATCTGAATCTGGCGGCAGCCGGCAACTTCTCGGCTGTCACAGAAGAAGCGCCTCAGAACGGTTGGGATGGCTATCGCATGGCAGCAGTATATTCGCCAAACTTCCAAGATGGCCCCGGGATTCGATTGTTCTATCACGCAAAGGCGCAGAATGGGACCAGCTTTGTGCAAGAATTGATATGGAATCTCAAAAACGACGCCTGGTCGAAGGGAGCGACTTTTTCCAAGCCCTACGCATACTCTCATCTAGCAGCAGTTGTTGATGAGACCCAAAAGATTCTGAGACTTCTCTTTTCGTCCGGAGGCAAAACTTTATCAGAAGAATGGCTTGACATTTCCAATATCCAGGCGGGATATAGTGCTGGTATGAGGCCTTACTATCTTCAACGGCCATTCGCAATGTTAACAGTATTTCAGGCTTAGATCTTGCTGGTTTGTTGTATAACGATGCTGCCGATATTGCGGCGGTATCCCTTTTCGGTACAACCTACGTCTATCACTATTCAGCAGCAAGCCAGAAAGCGGAAGCTGGCATCCACGAGCTGATGATCACTGGAATGCCAAGCTCGGTCAACAGCCAAGAGACCTACAACTTGAGCTCGCCCCTCGTCGCTGCCCCACTTCTCAACTCGAGCAACGGCGTTATGTCGCTTTACCAGCCCTTGGCTGCTTCCTATACCGCCGTACCAGGCCTGACTCAGCAATTGTTTGTCATCTGGGCTGACAAACCCTCTGGAGATCCAAAGGCGAACGTCAGTGGCTTTAGCGACCTTCAGGAAATTAGCAGATCGTTGGCGAAGGCAACTTGGGAGTCGTCTACCCAGATGAGCCTTCCATTGGGTTCTCAGAATGTGGGACCTCCAGACCCGGGCTCGCCGGGCACGCCACAGTTGACTTAGCCATATGAGAGGGTTTCTTGCAAGGGTGCACAAAGCGGCGTCAAGCTACAGCGGTTCGCGGGCGAGTCCAATTATGATACCAATGGGGTTTTAACGACGATAGTAACATAATATTCTTTCTCACATTAACGTCACCTGTAGTGCGTCTTTGCAAATAGAGCGTGTGTACAATTGACTTCTGGGTCGTGTTGTAGAATAACCTTCACGTCGCCCTATTCTCATAGTAGGAGAGCCATTCAGAGGTGGGTTTCGTTGGCATTCACTCGTGCCTCTTTGCTGCAGCTATAAAATTCTGTTAACACCTCACCGACTTGGATCCGGACGCTACCCACAACTTAGCAACAAAAGTAGGAAACAGGCATTCATATAGTAGCGGTCCTTACCTATGAGGATGAAAGCCCCTCCGCACTAGGATTAGCTTCGTGAGCTTCGCCTCGTGGATTGACAACATGGACATCCGCAATAACCACGTCCTGCCTAGACGAACGGTCTGGCAACGACTTTGGGATCTTAATGTAATTTCAATCCTTGTATGCTGTGGCATCGTCTACTGCCTACTCCATACCACAAGGACAGACCGAGAGCCTCATGCCCCTTCAACACCTCCCCAGCCCGTCCTCTGCAATTTCGACGACCCTGTCAGAAGCGTGGCTATAGTCGGTGAGCCAAGGCTCATTCTAATATTGTTGACTGATTGCTAACATTCAAGTAGGCGCTGGCTCTGGCGGTGCATCTGCTGCCTACTACCTCAACAAGTTCAAGCATCCATGCACCCGCATCAACATTACAGTCTACGAGCGGTCCTCCTACATCGGCGGCCGCTCCATTACAGTCGACGTCCATGGTCTCTTTTCAGAACCCGTCGAAACTGGCGCGAGCATCTTCGTTGAAGTAAACAAGAATCTCGTCTCCGCGGTCGACGAATTTGGTCTCTCCACTCAGACTTATAACGCTGGCAGTCCTGGCAAGCCCAAGACGACACTGGGAATTTACAACGGGCAACAATGGGTCTTCAGGAGTAGTGATAGCGGATGGTGGGATGTGGCAAAGATGCTGTGGAAATACGGGATGGCGCCCATACGGACGAGGAGGCTGATGAAGAGCACTGTTGGACCATTTCTGAAGATGTATGAGGAGCCGAGCTTTCCATTCAGGGATCTGAGCCAGACTGTTTACGACTTGGGCTTGACGGAGGCTACGGCACTGACTGGAAGCCAATACCTGAATGAAAATGGAATCGATACGAGTGAGGGATCGTTCGCCACAGATATTGTTCAAGCTAGCACGAGAGTCAATTATGCGCAGAATATTGACAAGATCCATGGGTTGGTGTCAAATATTGAAGATTCAGAAGGTTTTGCTGATTTCCTTTAGCTTGGAAGCCATGGTTTGTATGGCTACCGATGGTGCTATGCAGGTAAGAGGAGGGAACTGGCAGATCTTCGAAGGCATGCTGAAGGCCTCCGGCGCAAACGTCCTCCTTAACACCAGCGTATTTTCAATTCAGCGCCAGCCAAACAGTACCTACACTCTCGAAGCCTCCTTCTCATCCGAAGCTGTCGCGCCGAGTAATTACGACACTATCATACTTGCCGCGCCTCTACAGTTTGCAGACCTCACTCTCACTCCTCCTCCCATCAACCCACCTCCTAAGATCCCCTACGTAGACCTCCACGTCACGCTCTTCACATCTCCACGCCGTCTAGCTCCCCAGGCTTTCAATCTCGAAACAGCGGAGCAAGTCCCAACAACAGTCCTCACAGTCCCCGGCGCCTCGCCCCACAAATATTTCAGCATCAGCACAATTCGTACCCTTACCAGTCCCCACACCGGGGAAAGAGAATACCTCTACAAGATCTTCAGCCCCAGACGCCTTTCGATATCCTGGATTGAATCGATCCTCCTCTCCGAACCTAAAGATGCAGAGAGCAAGGGAGTAATCACATGGATCTACGAAAAGCTATGGCAGAGCTACCCCTATCTCCCGCCAAGGGTCACTTTCGAAGACATACAGCTCGATCGAGAGGGAAAGGTGTGGTATACCAGCGGGATCGAGAGCTTCATCAGTACCATGGAGACGAGTTCGCTGATGGGGATGAATGTGGCGAGACTGATTGTCGATGGGTGGGACGGTGAAGAGGGTGCGGATCGTGTGCATGATATGTCAGATCTGCCGAGTCTGCCAGACGTTCCAGAGATACCGAAAATACCCAAGATACCGAAGATCCCTAAGGTGCCAGAGGTGACACCGGTCGGGACGCAAGACAGCAGTATCAGTAACGACGATAACGAATTATGATGAAAGGCAATGGAGTTGCGGAGGAGGCGTTGTGCCAAGCTGTTACTTAGAGCGTGGAGCTGTGGCGATGGGTGGGGTTACTTAAAGGCATGAGTATATGCGTTAGAAGCTGTAGCATAAATGGGCTATCATATTGATAAGCATACGTCTGCTACAGGAATACGAAGATGGATCTGGGATGTTTTCCTTAACCATCAGCTCAATCAGAGTATATGCAACTAAAAGCTTCCATAGTATATACCAAAGCACCATTCGCTATGCACAAATGCGCCCGAGATGCCCACATCACGCTTTCGTCACATCTCCCCTCACTCAAACTCATCCCGATTGACCTGATTACTCATAACCATCATCCACAGCAAAAAAACCGTGCCCACAATATAAAACGAAAACGCCGCCTTCCAATCATTGCACAACCCCAACGTCTCCAAATACGCCAACGTCGCCTCCCCCGGAAACCCGCCCTCGCTGCCCCCACTAACGGGTTTGTACAAGTTGCAGTAGTAATTCACGCTGTTTGAGGGGCCGTAGAGTTGGATGGAGGTTTCGATGAGGCCGGCGAGGAAGAGGACGAAGAGGATGAAGGAGATGAGGAAGACGATGCCGGGGAGGAGTTGGCGTTGTTGGATTAGGGCTAGGAGGATGAAGATGAAGACGAGGGTTAGGGAGGCGGTGGCGATGCTGTAGGGGAATATCCTGTTGGAGGTTAGTTTTCTATCTTTGTGGGGGGGGTTTGGGGTGGTGGGGGAGGTACCATGGTATGCCGAGGTGGAAGCGCTGTTGGACGACTATGAAGTAGGAGTTTATGCCTAGGATTGTGGCGGCGGAGGCGATCATTATTATGAGCCAGAAGTTCAGTTGGGCTTCGGGCCACATGTATTTGCGTTTGCGCTCGAGGACGCGGATGAGGGTTTCGTTGGCCATGGTTTTGAGGAGGGGCGAGGGGGTGGGTGATGGATTTGGAGAAGAGACGAGGGCGTCACTGGGGATTTCTGTTGTGGTTTATTTCAGAAGCCTGGCAGATTCGAGGCCACTGCTCTGAGTGCTGTGTAGTGCGCCGTGCGACACGCAATGTGTGGTTGTATGCCTCGAGATTCTGTTGGGGGGGGGGGGGTTTCAAGAAGCACTTGGCCCGATGGTGGATGAGGTCGCACCGAAGCAATGGCTTGCTCTTTTGCTGTCACCGTGCTCTCATATGTGGCTGGAGGTCGACCCTTTTTGGGCTCTCGGTTCGTCAAATATGCTGGGTGGTTGTTTGGGCGCTCACCAAGGACTCGGATATGTGGTAGACCGTGATTGGAGAGGTCCTGACGTTGATTTCTTCAACTCACAGACCATCAATTGACAGAATTGAATTTGATGAAAGAGTAGGCGGTCTTGCGTAACGTCTCGAGGGTTTACAGATGCTGAAACAGCAATGGTAGATTGCTGAGCGCTCAGCGCATTGCATCGTGAGAAGCTCGAGAGTGGGTGGCTGGTGTGGCTGGCCAAAATGCGTGTGGCAGGGCGGGAGACAGGGGTGCAAATCCGAGGATCTCGACGCCCTCACGCCTTGAACCGTCACAACCACATGGAACTTCTATCTCAATGGGGAAAGACATTTGATGGAGTTTCATGACTATAAGCCGCCATCTGATGAAGCGTTTGAGGGCTACAGAGCAGCATCTTTGACGCGACAAAACTGTGGTGATGTGTTCTCGAAACTTTCCTCTCAAAGTCAAGTTGGCCCAAGGTCAAGGCAGCAACATGTTCGCATATTGTTGGTCTCAGGAAGCACGCTGCCGCTTGTCTTGCCCGTCTTCTCCATATCGCTTTTTTCCCATTCCCCAATTACACCGCTGGCTTATGATGCAGCCAGTAACGTGACTCATCCAACGGTCGATGAACGGTTGAACAAGTTAGGTTTCCTTCAAAAGATAATCCAAGTCTACAGCTCCTTCCCTTGGTTCTCCTCTACCTTGCATCATGCCTTTTGAACTTCGGCTATGCACAAAAGAAGATGCCCAAGAATCTGCTCAACTTGTTGTGGAAAGCTTCAAGAACAACCCCTTCAGGAAGATCATCTTTCCCAATGGTATGGGCAAAGCCAGCATGGACAAGATTGTAGTGTCTCAAATCAAGGCTGTGGATGATCCCGACGAATACCCGATCAAAATTGTGGACACCGAGACCGGAGAAATGGCCGCCTGTGCGTTATGGGCACATACGAAGGTATTGAACGAGGGAGATTGGGACCGTGAGAAACAGGAAGCGATGCATGCCTATCCGGAGGCGAGAAGAGATATACTGGAACCGTTCGTCATGAGAGATCAGGATACCAAACGGAGAATCATGGGTAATACGCGGTGGTGAGGTGGGCCTAGTCTCCTGTTTCCTTCCCAAAGCCCCAACTGACAATCATACCTACAGAGCTTGTCGCCCTGAATACCCTGCCGAAGTACCAACGGCAAGGAATTGGATCAATGCTGATGCAATGGGGGACCGAAAGATTGGAAGAGACGCAGATTCCAGGATTCATCATAGCTTCAGATCAAGGATACGGACTATACATCAAACATGGATTCAAGGAGGTCGAGCGGTGGGAGGTGGATCTTGACCAATGGTCGCAATTGGGAGGCAATGGCATATACAAGAATGTCTACTTGACTAGGCAGCCTGCACGGAATACTGCAGCGTAGATGGTGGTTCCGACACGGTGTTTAAGCGTTTTCATGTTCGATTGTGGTCGAATCTCAAGATAGCGCACCAGGTCCCTCCAATCGCAGCGAGCAGATCGTAGTGCTACGATCTCAGGTAATTGTATGAACATAAGTCAAACAGTAAGGTAGTACACTCCAAGCTAGCCCCTTTTGCGCATGATGTCAAATTTCACGCGACGCGGACTCCCGATCTCTACTCCGTTATCAACCCCACCGCCTGCAGTCATTATCTGGACAGTGACCATGATCCGAAAGGCTTTTCGAGGATTGGCAAATATACAATCGCCTTGGAGACGCTTGCTTTTGCTGCAGCCATTGAGCTGTTTCTAACGCTGTCACTCCCATTCTATGGCTACCCCAACAAGACCCTCCGTTGCGCGGCAGCCTTCACGGGTCCCTGGAGGATTCGATACTGATGATGACCTATCTCCAATCAAGACATCCTTCGATGACGGTAGATCTGAGTCGTACAGCGCACCTCCGCTAAGGCAAGCGACACCCATGGAGGAGCCGCTGCCGGACGAGGAGAGCGTGTTAAAGAGTCCAGTGGCGGGCGAGGGGGATACATATCTGCAGGAAAAAGAAATGCGGAGACACTTGGAAGATGTAGATTCGAGTTTCCTGCCAGAGATATCCCCCTCTGCCCACCAACGAACAAGCGACGCTTCTGTATTTGGCGAATCCCATCCGGTCTCAGACCCACATCAGGGAATCTCCAATGAGCCAGCCGTTCGTACCACTTCAATCCATGAACCTGACGACCACCGACCGCAGTCTCCACTTACACCACCGGATATGTATCAAACTCCAGCACCTACTCGCAGGGGGCTGCCTTCAGGGGATTTCCCAGAGACAGCAATCGACCATGGACATTACAACACTTCGTCCTTGGAGACTATGTCTTCTTCGCCGACTGCTGCCGCTGCTGCGCGCACGATTTCTCGTGCTGTGTCCACATCCACGATGGGTGGTGGCTATGAGACCGCGGACGACAGCAAAGGCGGAATCCTCTTGGAGGAAACAGGAGGAGATAATCATACAGATCATGAGATAACGCCACGGAAGCCGCGAGCAGAGACTATCTTGTCCTCGCGGTCAAGTTCGCCAACTCCCACAAAGACCTTGGAACCGCAAGAGCACCGCAAAGATGGTACAACTGGGGGTCAGAATGGCGATGTCAATTCAACCCCATCTCAGAAGAGGCCGAAGTTCTTGAAAAGCCGCATGGCCACCCAGAGATCTTCGTATTCGTCCTATACAACAACATCGACGGACGGTGGAAGCGATATGACTCTGGGCGCAGACTATGCTCTACAGTCGGGTGGCGCGGTGCCTACAGGAAGTTCACTTAGCAGTAGGCCAGTGGACTTCTCCAGATCAATCAGTCTTGGGAGTATGGCATCAGGTATTTCAGATCTTAGCGATCGAGAGGATAGAATTCAGCCGATGGAGGAGAAGCTGCATACCTTGAATGAGGAGGATGACGCAACAAGAGAAGATACCTTGAGGGCTGGGGATGGGGATCGATCAGTACCACAAACGCCGGCAGCTGGAATCGCCAGGCTGAATACCCCTACGGACACCGTCATAGGGCAGCGCGTTCGTGATATAGAGGTACCGGCTACGATGGCTCGCGAGTACCGAAAAAGACACAGGCAGGCATCACCCGAGAGAAGGAATGGCGCACCGGCAATTTCGGCTGGCCGCAACAGAAAGAGTCTTACCCTGAAGGAGCAGAGCAGCACCATAGACCGTTTGATGAAGGAGAATTGGGATTTGAAGCTGAAGATTAACTTTCTGGACGACGCCCTGAGCAGGAGGTCAGACGAGGGAGTAAAGGCTATGATATCCGAGAACGTCGACTTGCGGACTTCCAAATTCAAGTCAGCAAAAGAGATGCGTGAACTCAAGCGCACACAGAGAGAGCTAGAGCGCAAGTTACAAGACAAGATAGATGAGCTAGCAAAGAAAGCGGAAGTACCACTTCCAGAGAAGGAACCTGGACCCAGCGTTGAGGAATTCCAATTCATGGAAAACGAATTGACCTATTTCAGAGAACGAGTCATGACTTACGAAGTGGATATTGAGAAAATGCGGCACGAAAGCTTTGCTCAAGAACGGGACAAGAAAAAGCTTGCAGAGATGCTGAAGAGGGCCAGCGAAACCAACGACGGGGCTGACATTGGCATTCGCGAAGAGGTTGACATGTGGAAGGATCTTCTTGATGCTGAGACTGCCCGTCGAGAGCAAACGGACGAAGACAATCGCAAGCTCCGGGATGAGATACGACGGCTCAAAACTGATGGTTCATCAACAACTACTAACAATCATGCTGCGAACGTTTACAATGTTAGCAGGCGACAGAAGCTCTCATCTACAGCATCCTATAATAGTATCTCTGATCGCGAACATGATCGTAATGGAGCCTTTAGTGCTGTTAGCAGTACTTTAGTAGAACAACTGAGGCACGAAAACGCCGAATTGCGCCGCGAGGTTGGAGCGCAGACTTCAATGCTGACGTCTCGCAATAGAGAGAAGGAGCGTCTGTACCAGGAGATTGAAGACCTGAAACTCGGCTCACGCCATGGCACCCGCTCAATAGCTGGTGACAGCATCTTCGAGCGTTCGGCGTCGCGGGTTAATGCCCGCCCAGCTTCTCGCGCAAGCGAGCAAACTCGGCTTACGCAAATGAGCGACGGTGAGCGCGACGCCTACGAGCTCAAGAACGGACAATTGCGTGACCAGAATGCTGGGCTCAAGATGGAAGTCCATGATTTGACGCGCAAGTTGGAGGAATTGTTAGATGAACTGGAGCAACTTGACGTCGTTAAGATTGATCATGAGGCCCTGAAGCAGTTGTATGATAATGACGTTGGCCTTGCTACAGAAGACTTAAAGACAATGCAAAGCGAAAGAGACGAAGCGCTTAGGCAGGCGGAGGACATGGAAGCAGAGCTGCAAGATTTGAAAGCAGAGGGCAACGAACGGATTGGTGCGCTGGAAGAGGAAGTTGACCAGAAAAATCAAGAATTACAGCATCTCCACAATGAGCTTTCTAATCACGCAGAAGATTCAGATGCTTTACGTAAGGAAGTACGGACGCTCAGCGAGAGTATTCTTCGTGTCGAGGAGGAAATTGAAATGAAGATTAAGCGAATCAGAGACTTAGAGCTTGAGCTTGAGGAGCTTGGGCACGAAGCTGATTCCATGGACAAGGACTTGCGCGATGAGAGGGACAAGACCACCAAATTGACTGTACAGCAAGAGTCTGGTCAGAGCGAGATTGCCTTCCTCCGCGAAGAGCAGGATGGCGATAAGATCAAGATTGGCGACCTTGAGGACGCCTTGAATGATTTGAAGGCCACTCTGTCGAGTGAAAAAGATCGCGCAAAAGATCTAGAAAGCAGATTGGCCGAGGAGAGACACCAACGAGAAGTCATTGGGGGCAAGGAGAAGCAAGAGACCCAGAAGATGGTGAACGACCTCAATCGCGACCTGTCTGCTTCCAACGAGGAATGTAGGAAAACAAAGAAGACTCTGCAATCTCGCGAGATTGAGGCCAATTCGTTCAAGGAGAGGCTTACGGAGCTTGAAAGCAACCTTCGTGACATACTGGGTGATGCGAATGGGACAAGAACAAGCTTCATCTCCTCAATTGCAAGGCTACAAAAAGATCTCGAGACTACTGCTACGGAGCTCGACACAGCTCAGCACAACCTGTCCGAGAAGGATCGCGTGCTCAAGTACCGCGATTCTCTACTTGAATCCCATGGTCTCGAGTCTAAGAAACTTTCCGAACTTCTCGACCGCGAACGTCAAGGCCGCCGGGCGGACAAGGCGCAACATGAGCAATGGCAGAAGTCTCACCAGCACACTAGCCGCACGGTCTCTCAGAAAGACGTCCGCATTACCGAGCTCGAATCTTCCCGCCAATCCTCTCTCAAGAAAATCTCAACCCTAGAAAACCAATTCAAGGACCAGCTCTCCGAACGCAACACCCTCCTCCTAACCCTCTGGACCCGCATCTCCTCCATCTGCGGCCAAGACTGGCAACACCACAACAGCCTCGTAAACAACCACCTGCCCACCATCGACGTTATCGCCAATTCTGCCATGCTTCCAGCCTTCAGCAAGAACCTCCTCAACGCAGCCAAGAACATCGAAGGCACAATCATCGGTTTCCAAGCCAAAATCCGCACCATCGAGCGCGAACTATGGACCGAATACCAGTCCGTCGAACACACTCTGGACGCGCGCATCAAGAAACTCGATAGGCTCGAAGCGACCGTGCAGTCTCACAGCATCAAAGGCGCTTTCACCGCGGCGCCAGAAATAGCCAAATTGAGGGGTGAGAATCGCTTGTTGAAGAGCGAGCTGGCGACACTGCAGAAGCAGGGAATGCATGCCAAACAACTCTCGCGCGCACCGGATCATCAGTCTTCAACCAGCATTGACCGCTCCGCTCCCCCGCCGTCGCTAGCGCGCCATCATTCCTCCTCCGCCGTCGAAACGCTTTCGAAAGCTATGAATCCCACCACGCCCCCACGCTCCTCATCACGGCAGCCATCGCTCTCTAGCGAAATCGTCTCACAGCCTATAGAGCCTACGCAGCAGCGATGGATCCATAGACTTCGGGAGCTGGAGCGGAGATTGAAAGCTGAGAGGGAGGCTAGGTTGCTGGATCGCAGTGGAGCGAGGAGGAGGTTGGAGGAGGGGGCGGAGGAGAATAGACGGCTGAAGGGGGAGTTGGAACGGGAGCGGGTTAGGAGGGGTGGGAGTGTTGGTGGGGGGGATGAGCAGAGAAGTGGTGAGAGTAGGGATGGTGGGAGTAGGGGTGAGAATGGTGCGAGCAGGGGTTGAGGAACGTGAGTGGAGGGCTTTGAGGTTGGGGACTGTATAAATGGGCGCTAAGGTTGGGACTGTATATATGGGGGTTCTGGCTGGATAGGTTTCCGCTTTCTCCTGAACTGGGTTTCACACGCGCTTAAGCTCTGTTTTGGATTCAGAGCACGAGCATGGCTGCACAGGATAGCTCTGGAAATCCTTTATCTTCAAGAGAGTTGTGGAGGTATGCAAAGGTCTTGTACACTTTTGTACAGTATTCGAAAAGCATCCAGATCACTCGCTCTCGAAACCCATTTATTTTGCCGAATCACGCAACTTCCATAAGCCTTTATGAAGCACCTTGCATTGTCGGAATTCACGCGTCGTAGTTTGCCGTTTCCCGTGAGATCTTGTAGTTGTACGGATATATTGCCGTACATGAGGCTAATTTTGGGTGATTGCAAGAGACTGACTTTTTAGTGATCAAAAACGGTGTGCGAAGGGAGGTGGGGAAAGAGAAAGAGGTGAAGGTAGGAGTCGATCAGACACCATTTACTAGCTCGAATCAAGAAAGCCAACTGTTCTATTCTTCTATGTTGTACTCTAAGCCATCTATTACACGACAAAATTCATCTAACAATTTATTCCCGAAGTAGTTGATTTTAGACAGTTTCAGTTCGTCAAATTGCGCTCTCATAAGGTAAATGGCATTATAGCATTGATCAAAAGCTCTTGAACATGGTTATGGCAGGTTTGAGGAATGGCAATGTGGCTTAGAGGGATACGCATATTGAGGGTGGTAGTGGGGGTAGTGAATTTTGAAGGCCATGTGATTCTGAGGTATTGTTTTCGCTAGGTGGGTTCGACGTGGTGTTTGGTATGATAATTTATTGTGATTAGTTGAAAGGGTAGTTGGATCGTTAGTGAATGTAAACTTCGCTTTCGATGTTACACCTATGGAAATGTGCTATGTGACTGTTAGCACTCTTAGAAGTATCAAGCTCGGTTGAGGTAACTTAGTAGCGGGCTATTGGTGTCTGTCCTGTAGGATTTCGACTACCGTGATGGATACTAGATGTGTTTCCTGTTCCGTATAGTGAGCTCCTGCCTCTTTAACTTTCAAAATGAGTTTTGAAATATGTTGCCGTTGTGCTGCAGATTGCCATCGTAGAAACTCCATATCATTAATAACGTGGAGAGGAAGGGCATTGGAGTCTGTTGAGCAGGCTTGGCGGAGTGTTGTCGGGGAAGGATATTCGGAAGCGAGGAGAAGCTTAGGAGTTGAGGCTTCTCGTGTTGGTTAGATGGAGATGGTTTGTCGTTTCGAACGGGTGGCTCGTGCCGTTGGAGTTGTGACGCAGGCGCAGGACGATTTGGTGCTTGTATTGGGTGGCCTTGGGGGGGCGACTTTTCCGGGTGACGATTCAGAGAGTGCTGGTGCAACATGGAATCTTTCTGGTTAGCTTATCATGCAGGAAGATGAAGATAGCTAGACTGTCTCCGGAAACTCCCTGCCTCGTGCAACCGATTGGATACTAGCAAGGCTGCTTGCTCTCGGTTGTGTGCCCCGCCTTGAGGTTCAAATGATCTTTTGATCCTCGAAGCAGCGACTGTTAACGGAAATGGCTGGGAAGAAAGGGAAGCACAGAGAGGGCAGCGCAGACGATCACTCAGATTCCCAGCCAGAACGAACCTTTGACCTCAATTGGGAATCAATAAGCAAGACGCGCCAGGACTTTGTAGATACTAATTGATAATATCTTTTAGATATTATATTATACCTTTATATAAAAAGGCTACTCCTAAATAGTCTACCTTTAATAGTATAGTTATATTAGTAGAGCTACTTAATTAATAACCTTATATACCTAGTTAATATA
>JAABUL010003555.1_pt1 | contig 22890 bp, 25 predicted proteins | sample 5559151 | NCBI WGS metagenome assembly JAABUL01 (sample SAMN10711876, study PRJNA513368) | rock metagenome | isolation source: Antarctica rocks | place: Antarctica: Victoria Land, Pudding Butte sud | reverse complement strand
GAGAGGGCTTCGTCGAGGGGGGCGTAGGCGTGGCCGAAGCGGGTGAGGGCGGTGCGGGGGCCGAGGGCGGTGGTGAAGGCGGTGCCAAGGGCGAGGAGGGTGTCTTCGGTTGTGTGGTGGTCGTCGACTATTTTGGCAAGGGGGGGTTAGTGGGGTTGGAGAGGGTGGGGGAAGTGGAGAGAGAGGGAAGCAAGGAAGAGATGTCCAGCTAGTCAACCGAGAAGACAACGTTCTAACGAAAAAATACAACAGGATAAATTGTGGTTCACAAAATTTAATCATAGATTCCTTCCCACTCACTATACAAATCCCCCCTCACCCTAACCCTCAAACTCCACCCCGCATGCTTCGCCCACGCATGCAACATGTGATCCAAAAACCCGATTCCCGTCCATATCCAAATCTGCTGCGAATTCGTCATCTGCGAGGCATGCTGTTTTGAGTCCTGGGATGGGATATTCGAGGCTTTGGCCGAGATATTCAAGGCTTTGGCCAAGGCGTTCGACTGCTGAGCCGAGACGTTCTTGGAGCCTTGAGCCGAGTTGCTGGTGTCCTGGCTGTCGTCGTCATCATCATCGGGGAATTCGTCCGTGGCGGGGAGGAGGTCGAGGGGCCCGCCGTCGAGGGAGAGGGAGAGCTGGATTTTGGTTTCGTTGGTGTTGCGGGTGATGGAGGCGGTGCGGCGGGGGAAGGGGGTGCTCATTATCGTAGGAGGTATAGAGAGTGTGGGGGCGGTGGGGAGAGGAACAAAACGGAGCGTGACGGGATGGGAGAGGATTCCTTTAAGAGGTTGCTGGTTAGATCACTCGTTCCTAGGAATTTCTTGGGAAAGTTTTTAGTCCATTGTTGATAACTGTTCAACTAACTTAATCGAATGATTCTGTAGCAGTTGCATGATTCATAGGAAACAAAGGGTAGTATCTAATATTGTACACAAGAATTAAAGTGGTATATGGAACAAGATCCTCCGCCAAGTTGACTTGCAACCAGCAGATTCAATCACCCTAAGAACCCCCAAATATATACACCTTCCAATGCCCGAGTTCGTGGACCGAGATAGAGACGCCAGATCCCCCAATGGTATTCCCTAATCGAATAACACCAAACATTCCCGAAAGATGGGCGACACACCCGGTTGCAATCAAAACCTCCGCTCCACAAGCTCGTAGTCCCTTTTTATATTCCTCCTACATGACATTGCCATCCATCCTCTTCCCCCAATTCCTCTGCGTTGCCCGAGAAGTAGTACTCTTCCCCAGACCCACCACATCCCCAAAGCCACAACACCTGCAAGGAGGAACCCGGCAACGGTCAATTGCATCCAATGCGCGCCCAACCAAAATATGAAGCGAGCGTCCTTGCCGTGCCAGCTGTTGCCCAAATGATGGCTGAAGAAACTCCAAGGCTGCTTGTTGTATTCGTCTGGCATGAGAATGCGAAGTCTTCCCCCGTTGATGTTGGAGCCAGAGGCCATGTACTTTTTCCAGATAACGCTGAGGAAGAGAGGGCCAGTACTGGACATGACGGTTATGTAGGGGAGTCCCCAATTCGTGTCGTAATCCTTGAGAGACTCAATGACGAAGAGGAAAAAGGGGTGACCAGGGACGGCGCCCATCGCGTCGTTGGAGATGCCCGTAGGATTGGTCTTTCGCGCCCAGGATGGATAGGACAGAAGGGGGTCGAGACGTCGTTGACAGCCCTACCAAAGTCAGCAAAACTTTGATTTTATAAAGTGGACTTTAGGGGTCTTACATCGTCCAAATCTATGTAGACACCACCAAAATGGGCAAGGACAAAGTATCTTATAGCATCTGCGCGCTGGATGGGCTCGGAGTAGTTGTCGAAAGTATTGAGGAACCAGGGGTATTCCGTTGCAATTAGCTCGCGTGACATGGCGTCTGTCCAAAGCTGTAGGTACTATATTAACTTCATGCCTCCAAAGCGATACAATCCAAAGGAAAGCATACCTTGTACTCATAGTCCTCATGCAGCTCTATGCAACTCTGTCGAGCCTCCCTCCATATTTCGGGTATGCTTTCGTTGATGTAGGTTTGGTGTATTATTTTGGGTATTAATTGAGGCATGTTCGCAATCGACGGGGAATTTGGCGCTGGAACCTCGACGCTGTGGATCGCATCGGCAGAAGCATCTTCGACTAGGAGAGTGAGGAGGGTCGAAACTTGGTAGACTAGGAAGGCGATAATGGAGAGGTTGATGGTAAGGAAAATCGCGAGGCCACGACGCATGGCTGCCAGATTCTATAAAGATTGTGTGGGTGTAAAGTGTCGTAAAGACCTGGCGATCGTTTGAGAAGAGAGAGAAGAGCGAGAAGAGAAGATGGAGCTGGTTGGTAGGGAGAGGAGTACCCCAAAGGGCAAGTAACTGTTATCGACCGAGATAGAGCAGCATGTAAGTCGTACAGGAGTAGCAATGTTCTTGAACAAAAGGTATGCTTCGGTTGGGACAATGAAGTATAAGGTAGGTAAAAGGTATTGAAAGGTATTATATGAAGGGCACAGAGAATGGGAGGTCTAATGAGTGTGGGGGGGCTTTGATCTTGAGCCGTTGCGACTGCACTTACTTTTTGGTGTGGCACAAGAAGGGAGCCCCCAGACTATCGCTTCAACAGGACTAGTTGAAAAGGGTACAGATGACGCTACCTTAGATCGGTACGCCCCTCGCGCGTCTCGACTGCGGTGAGATGATGAGATCCCACCGATCCCACCTCACCGAGAACGCGCAATCAATCTCAATCAAGCTCCTGTTGCGAATCCTTGGAGGCGGTGAGATGGATATTGTGCTGATACTATTGATATTGCATTCTATGTTCTATATGTACATATCCGTATATCAGTATGTGTACCCCAAACTTAGGATCCTTCATCACATGTTGCTTGGGTTGTCGGAGGGGAGTCATGGCATTCTTAAGGCTACTTACTCTACCTCTCCTTGCATCTTCTTGTCACTGCAGACTCTTTCATCCAGTCTTGTACGAGTCCAGTACTTGGTTCTTGGCAGGGAATTGTAAAACTCGAATCAAAGCTCACCATCGTGTACTCTAGTGTTATCAGACTCAGAGGATTTCGAAACGGCTGGACAAGACGAACAAGTTGCAGCAATAGCGACTCATGCACGTATTAAGTTTTCTAATTGTCCTTGTCGCACATGCTTCGCAACTGAACCTGGGTTAATAGTCATACACTCTATCACTGTTGGTCAGATCGACTATTAGGACAAGTGACGTTTTCGTCAACGTTGGTTCATCTCATAGGCTCATTTTTCTTGGTACACATACTTTGCGGTTGAACTCGACTCAATCAATGAGAGTAAGCGTTCATCTGGATAGGTTGAAGCAGGCTATGTTATTGCTCGCAACCAAATGACAAACCCAATCTGTAGAAAGCGCTACTGTAGTAAAGCGGTTTGAAAAGAGCTGAATCAGCCTGGCATTACTTGGATTACGTGAATCTCGCCGTCCCGAAGCATCGAGTTGAAGCAGAGACCATCCAACTGGCAGAACAAGTCATTAGAGCTTGTTCAGTGTTGAAACTGCGTCACAAACTAGCAGCATATCCACTGAATGGTGCGGAAGTGTTGAAAAGTTTGTCCTTGGCAGGCCAAGGACAGGAACGACACCTTGTCCCTCTCTTTACTCCAAGAAAGATGGTTCAACGCCTCAACGACATGATGTACTGAATGATAGGAGAGATCAGTCTTCGGCTTTCCGACTGACAAGAGATCAAGAAGGCGAATGTTTTAGGCGTGTCGGATGGGTGTATGAGCTCATTAGCCGGTCCGGTCAGCTTAGGAGCGAATCCGATTCGTGGGGGGGAGACAGCGTTGAAGACGACGAATTGCGACTTAAGGAAGACATCACCGAAGACGGAGAAGTCGGCGTCAATATTGGCCTGAAGAGCACCGAAGCAGTTGATTCCGCGACGGTCGATTGGTGTGAATTTGAGATATGAGCCAGGAACAATAGCTTTGTAGCTTCCGATGCCGAGGGTAAGACTTGAGAGTTCAGCTGAGCACTTGAAGGTGTACCCGCCCTCTGCCGAGTTGTTCGAGGCCCCTGGAACTTTTGCATAGGATGCGGAGACAATAACATCAGGAAGAAACAATACGGTGGCTCCCGTATCAGCTATAGTATTGATTGAACGGTTCTGGAAGGTGTTGGATCTGACAGCGTAGCCATTACTAGTGAATTCCCATAAGCTCTTGCCGGTTCTCACTGGTACATAGGTAATTGGGCCGGTATGCTTGGTGGAATTGATCTTTCCAAAATCGTAGCTTCCGGGCGCACCACGTTTCAAGTCTACAGTAAAGACAGGGACAGATAGGCTCGTCTTCAAATTGGAGAAAAATGACTTTTGGGACTTGGGGCTCACTGTCAAGTATCAGTCAGCTGTCTTGCATCTACACTCTAACAAATTCGTGGCAGAAAGGAATCCGTGTTTTTTACCTTCGTTTCCGGAGTCAAAACCTAGGCCAAAGACACCGTCACTATTCATATCTTCCTGAAATCTATCGCTGACCGACTCGGCGAGCTCGACTGACTGAGTGGCCACGGTCGTCGCGCCTACTGTGACCTGATCAGTGTAGACAATGCCCTTTGCGTTACTACCATCACCGTAGGTTATATTCCAATCGTAGCCGCTTAAAGTTTCGATGTCGTCGACTTTAAGACTCTATGACCTGTTTGATTCGACTCCGGCAGCTCTGTTGAGAGAATAAAACTGGCCAAATGTTAGCATTCGACATGTCGAATCGATACTGGTATAGAACTTTGCGAATGTGCTCGGAACGACAAATATACACTTGGAGATCTGCTGAACCAGTGTCAAATTGCAGGTTCAAAGTCTGCCCTCCAATGACCATGGGGGTAAGAAATCCATCGTCATCCTCTGTTGGAGTCGCGATGTGCCATCCTTGCCAGCCACGGCAGCTTTCACATCAGCTGGTGCGGCCTTACCGTACCTGGCATATGTTTTGGCTATCTGTGCCGGTCCTGATAGGATGAACGGCTTCGGTATTGTCTGGTCGGCACAGACCTCGATAGGCGAAGATATTACGCTGGACTAGAATATGGAGGCCCCTCCGAGGTATTGCATAGAACGCATGATGAGGTCTTCTTGAGATACTATGCAAGGAGTTTTTATACGACGAGGAAAACGTGACGTACAGATGTTGATACGGAGGGGCAATGGAACGCTATATATGAAAATGGAGAGTCTCTGCCACGCCGAGAGATCGGTCTATTTCTCATGTCAAAGCGACTGATCTCAAAAGAAAACCCAGATTTCCCCGACGGGATATGTGCAGAGGTTCATCACTGCATATGCTTCTTGGCGTTAGCGCTCCAGTTGTCTTTCTAGCCACAAAATAAACAACTCTCAAGAGTAAGAGTGGCGCTGCTGAACAAGATTGATAGCCTTTGACAAGGAGGGACTGGGATAGAATATCTCTAAGCAATCACGACCAGGTTCATGGACTTTATGTTCTCACGATCTCGAAAGTCGAGCACCGCCACTCCTCGAGGTCTTTTGCATGCTTTGATCAACTCTTGGTTTGACTGGTCCATAGCCACCCTCTGCCATGCATGCACCACTGTGATTAGAAGGTAGGGAAGGATCCCGGTTGAAAAATTCTCGAGGACCACAGTGGTACTTCCATAGGGCTTTCAAAATGTGGTCCTTTACCTGGACAGTTTAGGGTGGGGCCGGCAACGCTTGCCTCTGGCATCATATGGCTAGATATATTTATCGGACGTTATTTACCAATGTCCACTATGGTGGCTGCTTGCTGAGTTCGTGGCCTGAATGATGACCATGGACTTCTCGGAGTCCAAGATAGTAGTGGTGTTGATGAGGCCGTGGGCGACGTCGGTTGGTAGGCTGGCGGAGAGGAAATCAACCCTGTTCACTTACAATAGAAGTGAGGTGCGACTGCATCCTGATTAGAAAAGCATCATGTGAAAGCCCACCTTGGGAGTCTATACGCAGTATAGGATTATATTATACAAACGATCTAAACTACGCATATTTAGCGGACCATCGCTGTGAACTAGTAAAAGGCTACATCTATGGATACAATGCTCACACAGCCATCACGGGTTCGCCACCGCTGAGCCACGCCCATGAATCATCACGTCCATGATATCCTAGACCCTCACTTGCTGATCACGCATATCAAATGCGCAATTCCTGACCCATCGTCAAAGCTCCTTCGAGATCCTCGCCATCGTCGTAGTCAATCAAGCGCTCGTTCGGCGGCCGGCCACCATTATTCCCTTCAAGCCCATTCACATTGTTTCCCGCGTGGTTTCCAAGCTGTAAGTCGGCTTCGCATGTAGGTGTTGTATCCATGGCGAGATTTCTCATGGCTGTCGCTAAACTTTCCGCAGACACGGGCCGGTCTTGCTCTGTAAGTAGATCTATGTCAAGCGAATTGATAGGCAGCCCTCGAGCGATTTTTTGATTCCTTGCTAGGTAAACTTGTAATCTCGCCACTTCCCGATCCCATTGCTGCGAGAGGCTTGCAACTGCTGCCTTGGCCTCCTTCTCCGTTGCGTAACCCTGTACCGGTGTCTGTTTCTCGGTTGAGCGACTTGAGAACGATCTTTGACCTGTCATAGCTGCCCCAAGAGTTCTTCTCATGGTGGATTTTGTCGACATACTCGTACCCGACGAGGGAGTTTCATGCAAACTATCCAACTCTTGGCTGATCTTCTTCATGGACCAAACTCGGTCATTATGCATGTCCGGCAAATATAGCAAGGTGGTATTGTGCTCAAGGCTGTTCACGAGTACAGTGAACGATTGAAGATTGATCTCATTGTTCTCGCAGTGCACCTCGCGGATCGATGTATTCGTTTCCAGTACCGATGCTAGGGTATTTGCACCTGGAAGGCTGAGCTGTTGATGCTCAATGCGGAGGACCTGGAGAGATTTGTTCTCTTTGAGGCCAGTCAAGGCATGATTCAATCCAATACCAAAATTGGCGACTTCAAGGTGTGCCTGTTCGCCCGACAGATTGATCTCCTCAAGGGTGTTGTTCTCAGCAAACATTACCCGCAACGCCTCACATGTGTCATCGCATGCGTTGTAGGGCAAGTTGGTTTTGGATATATCCAAGGACTTGAGCACAGTATTTGTTGTTACTCCCTCAACAAGCCTCTGAAAGTATTTCTCCTTATGATACTCAATCATCTGCATTGTCATATGCGTTGGCGTCGCAGATCTTCCAACGTCTTCCGCAAGCCTCTCGTGATCCTGCTGAAGCCTATTTTCATTAGCATACAGATGCAGATTCCGGGCATGGCCTGGCCTATTCATCGCACGAAGAAGAAGAGCTAGATTCCCACCGGTCAGCTGGGTTTGGTTAAGCCGCAATTCTCGAAGGGTGTCCGACTGTGAGCTTCTCAGATAGGTCGCTATTGCTTCTACTGTCGCCTCATTGAGAGTCGTCCGACTCAGTTCAAGTTCCTCAAGTTTCCATGCAAGTAAAGTCTCTCCAGCGACAAGGGGTTCTGTTCCAGATGTTCGATACATGTTGGACAGATTGAGCTTCCGTATGTAGCCAAAATTGCCCAGCTGTACGCGTAATGTCGTCGGATTTAGTCGTGCCATGTTTCCAGAAAGATCGATTGACTCCATCGTGGACTCTTGATGCATAAGAGCTTGAAGGACAGTATTCATAGATTGGTCCACCAAGCCACAACTTGCCAAATCTACTGCCCGGAAATGGCACGACTTCTGGATGGCAGCAGCATATAAGAAATCGATATCAACGTCAGCGAGCATTATACCATTTAGTACAATCCAGTCAACATTTGTAAGTTGCTTTGTGCACAGCGGGAAAAGCGCTTCGCAAATGCCACATCCTTCATCTCTTCCGCTATCATGGTCTCTTGGCTTCCTGGTCAGAGAATAGGCAAAGTCCAGTCGCCGTAATCTCTTACTCTTCAATGCCAAAGCCTGCACTTCTTGAATAATTAGCCATGAATTTTCTTGCATTGGTATGTTGAGTGGCTCCCCAGATCTTGTAGTCCAAGGTACATGGTCCTGACCTTGCGTATCACGTACACCGTGTAAGACGTCCAACTTGACATTGCGGAAAGATATGGAGACAAAGGTTTCGTTGTAGCGTAGCGCTCGCATAATGGCTAAGAGCTCTAACACAGTATACCTAGGCCGTCGTATATCATTTGGAGGAAGTAGCATGAACATTGGGGCATCTTCACAATGGTGATTAACCGTATACCTAACCCTCGAGGTGTCTAGTTCATAGGCAGAACAGTAGGCTGTCAATGTTCGATCGAAACTATGATAATCGTCTTCTTCTCCCGGGACAGATAGAAGCTCGTCATCAAGACTCTGAGGAACATTCCAAGTAAATGGCTGCTCAAGCCATTCAGGTCGAAGCCAATCAGCAGCCTGTCGGACCCAGAGCGCTAGGTCGTTGACAGACGAGGACGCCAAATACAGAACTGTTGGCTGTCGGAAGGGAATCCGAAAACTGAGTTGGAAGGTGTCATCAAAAGACTGCACATTCAAAGAGGTTAATGTGGTAATGCCGTGCGAACCTCCGTTCAAATCTGATAGCGACGTGCTTGATGCTGTCTTTGTAGACCTGGGTAAAGGAACAATGTGGATCTTGTAAACTCCGATAGCCACGATACAAATATTTGACATCAATTTTGACAAATCATCAGAAGATGATCGTCCGCCAGTTTTCGAAGCTCGTTGGACGACCTTGAACATCTGAAATCGGTTTGGATCGTAGTCGCGTGCGTGCTCCAATACTCGTGCGGTGTACTCAATCATGCCTGGGCTGAACTCCAAAGGGTCAGTCAGACGCGCTTTGGTCGCGGCGGCTCGGATGGTGGACATCCAAAGTTCGGATTCCCTTGGGTCATCATGTTGTATTGTCATTGCTGAAGGGTTATTCTCGTCTAGATGGGCAATTTCAACGCTAAACCATGGTTTTCCATCATCGAGCTTATAGACAGCAACAACTTGGTTCAGCGGAATGCTGTGGAAATTTTCCGACGGGGTAGATGATTGCAGCTCATGTAAAGACCCACTTGAGCTCATCCGTGAATGTCTTATCGCATTGGCTCTTCCAAGTGAAGCAGGGATGCTTGGGAATGTCTCCGATGCTCTGTCGTCAAGATGCTGTCAGTTAAAGACTCAGAGGCGGTTGGAAAAAACAAGAACATGGCTGTACGGGATCAATGCAGGACTAGGGCATGTGAAGAAACGAACAGATAGTAGACAAGCCCGGATAAAAAGGTTTTCGAAGGCATAGAGTGATAGGAGGATATAAGGGTACGAAAGGAAAGAAAAGACGTGTAGACGTTACCGACCAATCGTAGAACCGTGATGCTCAGAGACAGAATTTATATAGAGTGGCCTTTGAGATAGCGCCAGTGACACGACAGCAAAGATACCACTGAGGGAGTAGGAAGAGAATGAGTCTGCTACCTACCGGGCCTGATTCTTGAACCGCACCAAGTGTGTCTCCGTAAGGACAAGATATATGTTTCTCTTTCTGAACATGTTGCTCTGCAGCTGGACGTCTCCATGATGAAGGACCGTCTGACTAGACGGGTGAACCGCCCCAAGGCTGGGCGAGTGTACGGAAGTAGGCGTAGAGCTAGTGCGAGTGGGGTCGTCGTTGTCGTCGTTGACCGAGTGCAGGGAGCGGAACGAGCCAAAGATACTCGAAGGGCGGCCGGATCTCTGCAAGCTATGCGGTCTGGATTTATGGGAGAAGAAGCGATCAATGCTGCTCTTCGAACTGGTTCGCTCGAGCGGCGGGTTCGAGTGGGTTGAGGTAGGACTGGAGGATGGTTCTGAAGTGAAGAAGGACGCAGGGCGGCGTTTCTTGAGGTTCGCGGAACTTGGTACTGGTGGGTCGTCATCGTTGATCGGTGTGAGAGCTTTCATTGGAGGCCGGAATATGCTCAAGCTCTTCCGTCGTCGTCGTTCCGACATTGTGCTGTAATTCGCAAGAGTTGCTCAGACAGTGTGTGAAAGTAGAGGAAGAAGAAGACGAAGAAGACGAAGAAGAAGAAGAAGAAGAAAGATCATGACGAGACGTCCGGATTTTAATCTGTCGACGCCAGCTCGACACGTCAATTAAGCGTTGTTATACCTATACTCTTTAAGGTTGAAGAAGTCGCGAAGAGACGCAGAATGCCACCTGGGACTAATCTGGTCTTTGCGCAATGGGCGTGATTGGGAGCAGCTTCCATCTGATTTGATAGGGACAAAATTGATATTGCAGGTACTCTCAGGACTTCTAGTGCCTACGGAGATGCACGACAAGCATTAGAGAGCTAGAGAGAGGCTTAGATGCTCGTAAATCCAACGTTCGCCCGCAGAAGCGTGCATGCAATCCTTGCTCACCCGGTCGCCCTTTGTTCCGAACCAGATCCCAATTCCTCAATTCCCATGTCCCATGCCCTCGGATCACTCGTTTACCGGCGTCTCGATATATTGATCCTATTTAAAACACTTCCGGCAGGTACTGTGGTACACCGTACACGGCGTTGACGATTAGTAGCACATCATGGGAGCAGAAAGGGTGAGGCAACACACAAGCATGCCAAGCGTATCGGACTTGTAGGCTCTTGCCACACTTTGCTGCTTGAAGACCCTGATCTCCAACACCCAAAGGGGAGAGTCAGCTCTACCGCTCAAAACGCCAATCTTGAAGTTATACTCAATCATTCACATGCCGCCGCTATCTAAGTACCACCTGGGTGTTCAGCCCGCTGAGTCATAACCATGAGGCTCACCCGGGATGTGAATCAGTGATATCAGGCTGGATCTTTCGACAAGGTGCCTTCTTCCCATCAGTACCTTGCACAGTGTGACGCTCCGACAGAGAACAATCACATCTTTCAAGACCTGGAGGCTGCAAAGCGAATCATCAATGCGAGATCCATTGCATGCTCAGTCTGCGTCGAAGTGGGTTAGATAGTCTTGAAGAGGCTGGTGTTGGGTAGAGATCCACCAAGTTCCCAAAGTAGATTCTCAGGTAAGGTGGACATGACGAATGTTGCACCTAAATCTAATGATCATCCAAAGCACGCTGCCTCCTACAATATCACCGTTGCACCTTGAGCTAAGCAAAATGCCTCGACCGCCGAAACCTCGAAAGCCCAAACAGCAGCATCGGCAGCAGCAATCCCCTTTCCTCAACCTTCCCCCCGAAGTTAGAAATACAATCTACCGCCACGTCCTCACCAACCCGTCGCCCATCGACCTATGGCCTCACCTCCTCCACACCGACCTGACCGGCAACCTAGAATGGGAAGCCCGCATCTCAACCTGGTCGGAAAAGAGTCCCCTAGAGAATCTTCCCTTCAAAACCCGCAATCAAGCCAGCCTTACCTATGTCCGTAAAGAGATGGCCACCGGACTGCTAGGGACATGCCAGCAGGTGTACAATGAGGCAGCTATGTATTTCTGGACCGACAACTTCTTCCGTTTTCCTGGCAGAAGCGGCTGGCAAGGCCTGCTGCGTTTTTTTCTGACGATAGGGCCAGTAGCCAGAGCACGTATACGGCGTCTGGATGTTCATGCTCCGATCTACATGCGCTGGCCGGACAAGAATGGCGATGAGAGAGATCTTAACGGACGCTCGAAGAATTTTCCAAAGATGCATATGGACAAGATCTCTCCTGAAGGGCATCTTGACCGAGTAGCTATACAACGCGTATGCGCTATCTTGGCACAGGACAGAACGCTTGAGGAAATGAATTTTATAATTCCAGCCGACTTTCGAAATGGTGATGATACTGAGTATGGTGGCTATATTGAAGATCACGACATGGGAGCCGACTCCTATGAGCGCCTGCGGAAACTCTCGACGCTTGATTTTTTGAAGAAGACGGTCGTGGTGGAGGAAGGTGGATACTTGGCTGTGGAAAGAGGGCCCGAGCAAATCATGGATCAGGGGTGGGATTTGGTGTGTTTACCAGGGAGCGCTATCTATGAAGAAAAGGAAGGGAACGCGTCGAACATCTATGAGAAACATGAAGTCACTGAGACGAGAACGTGGAGGTCTCCAGCGAGGGAGTGGGACTACCTTCTCGGTGTGAATACATTATTTCAGGACTCCGAGAAAATGGACCAACATGCAAATGGAGGCAGACACACCAAGCCATCCCCGACACTGTGGAGGGACTTGAAAGGGTTCGGAGAGTGCAATTTCATCGTTCACGACGGCGCTATCCGGCCTTTGATAATATGGGCGCCCTCACGCCAGGAATGGGACTACCTATTGGGAGTATCACAGCTGTTTCAAGAAGACGTGAAAGTTGCTGAAATTTCTAAAAGAGAGAGACGGAAGAAAGGGGTAAGGAAATCGAGGGCGCAGAAGGAGTCGGTGGGGTACCGAGTTGAGTGTGAGGAAGGCTCAACGTCGAGGTTAAAGGGCTGAATGTGTAGAGGGAAAGAGATGAAGAAGAGACTCAGAAAATGACACTGAAGCCAACAGACCGCAGGACTACCCAGGGAAAGGCCCCATAGAAGAATTCCATAAAAAGTATTCGCACACATAGCACAAGCACATCCCACCATTTCCCCCAACAACAAACACCTCCACCACAGATATCCCACCAACACCCGATCGAAACAGCCACTAAAATATCAGATACCCCCTTAGCTACTGCGATTTACGCAGACTTCCATTCAAATTACCTTTCTAACACACTGAAATACGTCCTTCTCCGGACCGCCTCCCTATGCCCGTCCCTGAATACCAAGAACAAGCAACTCGCTCGCTTCCGCCATTCCCATCTCGCTTCTTCTTCCCCTCACGTCTGTCTTTTCCCCCATCCCATCCCATCCAATCTACCCTTCCTTCCTCCCCGTCCGTCCTCTCCGTACCCCTTGTCTTCATGCTCCTCTCTCTCTCTGCAACGCCCCTCCAATTTCCTTCGCGTCAACTGACGCAATCAAAACCATAGCTACCAGCGCCACGTCGAGGGCTAGGGAGGAGGCGAGTGAAGTGAGGTCGGGGTTTTCTTGGGGCTGGGTTAGATGGGGGGGTTTGAGACGGGAAGAGAAGCGGGGAGGGCGGGAGGTACAGTAGGAGTAGCTACTGTAGGGAGGAAGATGTGAGCGATCTAGCATACGAAGCTGCAAGTTCTTCCAAACTAAATAATAACTTCACCCCTATCCCACTCCCTCTTCTCACCTCAATCCCCCACACCTCTCCCCCTTATTTCCTCTGTCCCCCAGCCCCCCCCCCCCCTCCTTTATATCAGAAGCCGCGGTCTCAGTCAGACTATCTTATCTTTGGTTGGCTTTGATAACGTCGCTGCGGGAATAAGGGGGTTTGAGAGGGGGGGAAAAGGGGGGGGGGGTGGTTTTGAGGTTGGAGGTAGAGGTTGTGGGGTTTGCAGAGAGCGGGTGGGATAAGGTAGGTAGTTAGGTGAGTGACCGGGATGAGCGGGTGAGCGGGTACATAGTAGGGAAGTAATGGAATACATCCAAAGCGTCTTGCGAACTGCCGGCAGGGTGGGTAGGGTGCGTGATAGGACTGTTGGAGAACGCTGGATCAAGAAGCGGGAAAACTTGTAACCTTTATCGGGCTCAATGGTTGAGAGCTGTGGGTTGTTGTTTGTTTTTTTTCTCTGGGGGGCAGGAAGAACGGTGGTGGGTAAGGATTGGAAACTGTAGTATGAGATGCGTAATTGGAAGTGGATTCTTGGGGTTTATTATGGAGACGATGGGGAGATGGAGAGATGGAGGCGGGTGGTGGGGGAGATCGGATAGCTTTGCTGGATTAAAGGTACTTTTTGGTTTGGATAGGGGATGGAGTATGGAGGAAATGTCATGAAAGGTGACGGCGAGTTGGGTGAGAATATTACATTCAACGGTTTGGAGATTTCGGGCATTTGGGTCGGAGATTGTGCTATTGATGCGGTAGGAAGAGGGATGGGAGAACTAACATGATGGGCTTGGAGAGTAACCTCCTTTGATGTTTTGGAGATTCTTTGTATAAGATTGTGCTATGCATGCGATGGGAACAGAAACTTAAGGACCAAAAGGATGCTAGGATGATCATGTTTTTATGTACGTAGGCTTTAGTATCGAACATTCAACATTCAATCAACATGCTTACCTCTAGAACCAAAAAGCTCGATTCGGTGTCCTCATCCGAGTTAGCACAAAATACTTACCCCCTTTCAAAAATTTGGAATCGATTCCGCACGGGTGTTTGGAACCGGTTTTCGACTGAGATTTTCAATCGATTCCCGACTGAAGTCCGAAACCGACTTCTGACTCTCTTTTGGAATAGATTCGCGATTGAAGTCCGAAACCGACTCCTGACCCTCTTCGAGTATGCTACTAAACCTCTCCCCCCTATAATCTGGATGATAATGCTCCGTATACGGCCCCTTGTAGTTCGGATCAGTCCTCGGATCATTCAAGTACCATGGTTCCTCACGGATCAACCCAAACGACATCGTCCTCAACCGCTTGCGTATCCTATGTTCCTTCTTGTCTTCAACACAGTCTATGCATTCCATTGGGAGAGGCTGCTCGATCTGGGATTCCTCAATGTCCATGAACATTTTGCACCATTGGCCGGGGAGTCGGTCGCAGCGGTGGTAGTCGCGAGAGGTGTGGCCGCAGGAGAATGTTGCGAGGATCTGTTGACACATGATTTGGTGGGAAGGTCTTTTCGGTGGTTTTGTTAGTTTGAATAAGATCATGGGGTTTTGCGATGTTTGACGGTTAGTGGCTAGTGAGAGGAGATCGAGGGTAAAATAGGAGTCTGCGATATGAGAACAAAGACGCCATAGTGCTGAAAGAGGTATTGTGTCTTGCTCAAAGCCTTTGTTATCTTAAATAGTTGAGAGCCATTCTTCACAAAGAAGGCAAGGCGTGAAGAGGAGTATGATGACGAGACGACGATATTGCTGATAAAGAAATTGAGCAATTGGTACTGGAAGTAAGACCAGAAGGCAATATCTATCTTAAGATACGATGTTGGTCGAATTATTCAAAGGCTTTACTTGGAAACCAGTTGAAAGATGTCCAGGCTCGAGATAGCGAAGTTGTTGCCCTTTTCCTTGGACTCAGCATCAAGTTCGAGAGACCTGATAGATGACCACGACGGGTTCAATGTATATTAACTGCAAGGTCGAACCAATATATGTCCGAGAAAAGAACAGCTTTTCCATGTTCTCTCTTTAGCTACTTCTTGAGATTTTGCACTCGCGTAATGAATTGCATTTACTCTACCCAGCTGGCGAGATCGACCTCCTCCACACATTCACGTGAGTATATTTTATCCACACAGTGCAAATACAGTGTACCTCAACATGAACCAACAAAGGTAATGAATAGCCGCCCATTTGGCTATGGCTAACATCTAAGGATGTACGAAGCAGATTTCTGCTCAAGCGTGGCATCGACAAGCTCTTTCCCGAAGTCTCTCCTTAGTCAGGTTCTGTAGTACTTGCACCTTCTCATAGGAACCGCGAGTATTGCTGAGTAAGAAGGTTCTATAGTCCTCGGTGCTTTGCCGATTTAACATTCATGCCACCTATCCTATCCTTCACTGACTACTGAAGCCGCCGTTTCTCTTTCTTAAATGTTCCAAAATCCGGCGACGGTGCCTTCCTTCCATGTCGTGGTCTTCGGAGAGCCAATGGCAAGTTCTTTGTATGACTCTTCCCAACGTGCGAGAGAGTCCCGGTCTTACCCACGAACGAGCCGGCGAGTATCACGACTTGCCCTCTTTCTTTGCCTCCTCCTCGATCAGCCCTTCCCACCTCTTCCAAACAGCCTCATCTTGCGTCCTTTTCTTCTCCCGCCTGGATCTGAACTCATACTCCCGTAACCGCCTATCAGCACCGATCATGCCGCCGAGAGTCATGCCTGAGGTTTGGATGTAGACTTTGAATTGCACAGTCAAATTGCGGTAATTGGGCGAGAGAAAGTAGCCGGCAACGCCGAGGAAGGTGGTTATGAGACCCCACTGATAAATATTTATTAGTAGTGCGTTCAGGAAAGAGTCGCATGGTCAGTTGGACGAGTGAACGTACTTTTGCGGCGCCAACAACGGCGCCCTTCGCAGCTTCGGAGGCTGCGCTGTTAATCTCTTCAGTAGTCTTTGTTGGGTTACGGGGCATTGTTTACCCCAAAATATGACGGGGGTAACAGCTGACTGGAGAAGCACTGCGCTGATCATTTGGGAATTTCTTAAGGTGTGTATGTAAGGTATGATAACTGGAAGGTAAGGTATTTACGAGTACTTGACGAATCAAATTCAATGACGTACTGGCAAAACACAATATCTAAGGCACTGGCACGCACAGGCACCGGGCATTGAATGTTCAATGCTCCTTGGATAAAAGATTATGATTAGTCTATAGGTAACTCGAAACCAATCGAAGTACAGTATTATGGGCCTTCTATATAGAATGGTCGGTTGAATGATAGGTAAGACCCTTTCATCTCGTTTGTGCCCTTTCGAGAAGCCTCAACGGCCGGAGGAAGCCTAGAATAGGTTGTACAATTCCACATAACCATACACATACAGAACGACCAAATTAGTCCTCCGACTGCTGCTCTGCGGGCTTGGTGACCTCTTCCCGTGGCGGCATCGGCTGACCCACAACCGCCACTTTCCTCCCTTCCTCCTTCCTATCCATCTCCTCCCTCCACAACGCTCCCTTCTGGCTCAATCCCCTCAATTGTTTCACATATTCATTGACCTTGTCATTCCCGTCTCTGTTTTCGAAGCTCTCTAGTTTTGTTCTCCTCCGTTGCTGGCATGCACGGTACAGACTCCACGCTCTTTTTGGCTTAGAGATTTCTTCTAAAGAATATTCGATGGACCATTTGTCATCCGGACTGATATTTTCCGGACGCTGGACGTAGTTGTCGTTGACTTTATTACGGACTGTGAGGGCCATGGCGAAGACTTCGGAGTCGGGAGCAGCGCTGTACTCATGGTCCATTTCTTCGAGGAATGAATGGTCGGCCCGAGTGTCGAAATTCTGGCTAGAAGAAGCCGGGTGCGCTTCAATATCCGACTGGCTGGTGCCCTGATCTGAGCTATCGCTGCCATGACCCGCCTGATCAAGACTCGAAGCCGCCTCCACTTCTGGCTCTTGGCCTTCTGCGACGATCTCTTGAGCTAAGATCTCAATTTCTTCTTCTTGCATCCCGCTTTCGTTCCCACCTTCTTCCCCTTGCATCAAACCGTCAAGTTCTGCCACGAATTCTAATCCTTCACTTGGACCGCTCTTGTCTCCTTCATCGTCCAGTCCTATTTCGACATGACCAACCACTTCTCCGCCCGCATCGCTCTCATTGACCTTGTTTCCGTCGTCAATGACTTCTTTGACATCCCCGTCGTCGCTGGCACCCCCGAAAAGCTCTGTGGTGGCATCCCAAGTACTCATTCGGGCTTGCTCTTCAACTTCGATCTTAGCCGAGTCGCCGGCTTTGTCGTTAATCTTTTCCTGGTCGTCGATCTCAATATTCTCAGCTCCATTTTCTTCTCCGTCTTCTCCTTCTCCTTCTCCTTCTCCTTCTCCTTCTCCTTCTCCTTCTTCTTTCTCTTCTTCTTCCTCCCCTTCGTCCTCTTCGCTTCCAGCAGCCGTTGCAAATTTATTCTCATCTGCCTGATCTAGATCTCTATTTCTATATAACGAAGCATCTTTGGAAAACTGAAAACCATTTGAGTCAGAGAACGACTCTTGCACAGCTCTGTCCGGCAACCCCTTTTCTTCGCTCCAATTACATACAGACATCTCGTCTCTAGCCATTGCTTCTTGCACATCGGCTTGTATGTCGGCCCATTTGTCTTCTTCTTTCTGCGCTGGCTCTAACTCCGAAATTTCATCGTCGAGGCCCATCAGTTTTCGCTGGAATGCTTCGACTTTTTCGTTGTTTTGCGTCTGTATTTCTTGTACTTGCTCTTCGGTGACGGGCTCTGCAAATATGTACATGAAAGGCGTGTCTACGTCTCGAGTCTCAAAATGGAGCCGTAAAGACTTCCACAATTAGCTAGCGTCCTCACTTTATTCCAAAGACCTTACTAACCTTCTCAGGGTATTTCTTCGTCGCTCTGTCCAAAGCCTCGTTCAAAAGCTTTAAGCTCAGCTTAAACTCCTGATCGCCAACCGAAGTGTCCCGCTGTCCATGCAAGCTAAAGTCCATTTCCTCAATGCTGATATATTGAAAGCCAAAAATCCTCTCTGTATTATGGTATGCAACGAAGATACCGTCCATTCTACCCATCCTGACCTGGAGAGAATATTTAAGGAAAGCTGCTCGGATCATGTCATAATATTCACGCTCGAATGATTCGTAGTCACCTTGACTTGATTTTATTTGATAGCCGACGCCAAGGTGGGGAGACTGCGGTTCCATACGTATGGATACCACCGCTCTTGTTTTCAGGTCGAACATGCCAGTGCCCGGTAAGCGGGAATCAAATGCATCTAATTGCGATCGCATTAAAAAGTCACCCATCGTTGTGTAGTGGAAAGACTCCGGCGCATTGCGCTCCTCTTCAGTAACCTGCTCTGGATTTGACTTGCGATATCTCTCAAAATCTGCAGTATCTAGGGTCATTAGTTTCTCCATGGACTTTCCAAGCATCATTAGTATATTAGCGGTATCGAACTGTTTATCCGCATCAATCGCGTATGAACCGTCCTGCCATGTCAAAAATATGGCCGAAGGGTTTCTTTGTAGCTCGGTGAAAGTCAGGTACGGATCCGGAAACGTCTTAGAAAGCATAGTAGTGTTGATACTTCGCCATTGTGAAAGTAGGAAATGAAAGTGGGCCAACACTCCAGTCATACTAGAACTGGAGCCCACATAACGCTTTTTATAAACCTGGGCAAGCTGCTTGAGCGATTGATCCTTAGAAGAGGTGATGTACTCTTTGAGGGCATCAAAATCAAAATCGGCGACAGGCATAATCTTTTGGAGATAAGGATCAAAATTGAAGACCTTAGATCTTGGGTCTTGCAGTTGATAAACTCCTGGACTATTTGTAGTTAGTCAACAATGCCCAAGGGTATGCGTTTGTGGCTTACTTGAATAAGACCCTTTCAAGCCCATAAGCCAAAGTGGGTACAGGAAGCCGGTTGGCCTCAATAGCTGGCAAATGTCAGATGTATTGCAATGCCCCTTCATGTTGAGTACTTACGTGTTAGCTTCAGGTCTTCGGCATTAAGTTTTTCGATTTCAGCTTTTGTAGTCTGGGTGATTCCTTCCTCACTCTTGGGCCGAAGAGCGGCTTCTAGAGATTCATGGCCTGCCACATTTTTGAGCCTCGTAGACGCTGGAGCATTTCGCGGGGTCACTTGTATCCGTCGTCTTGATCTAATCCTGATGGTTGGTCCAGCAGATTCTTCCTCTTTAACTTTTGTAACGACCATCTCTGGCTTTGGAGCATATGGCTCCTTAGTTGTGTCATTGCTAATTCTTCGCAGGACCATTTCCGATAATGTTGAGGGCTACGGCTCGCATATGTCAGATATTGGCAACAAAACGACGTTGCACAGCGTTTACCTCTGGAGATTTGGACACAGTACGTCTGATTTTGAGATTGCGCTCGTCCTTGGCCTTAGACTTCAAAGCTTTCTGCAACTCTGCAACATCAGATTTCAGTTTCGCCGTGAGTTCAGCCCCGCTTGGCCGTGTAGTAGCGCCGTCCTTCTTAGCACCATCTTTAGGCTTCTCGCCTTTCTTGACCTTCTCAGTTTTCTTCTTTGGAAGAACAATCTTTCTCCTCAATTTCCCAGCGTCTGATGCTTTCTGTGCTCCTATGGAATCCTTTTTGGGTCTCTCTTCTGTCCCCTGAGTTACATGCTTAGCGATGGTATTTTTCTTCTTTGGAAGTATAGTCTCTTTCTTCAACTCCTCGGCGTCTGAGTCTTTCTGTGCTTCTGTGGAATCCTTCTTGGCTCTCTCCATCCTATGAGCAACAAGCTTAGCGACGGTCCCGTTTTTCTTATTTCTCTTGCTGATGGGCCTTGAAGCCTCTGAGCTTGGGGCCACATCTGCATTCGTAGCCGTCGACGGCGTAGAGCCCTCTTGACGACGCTTCTCGAGGAACTTCTGCTGGAGCGTAAGCTGTAGCTGTTTCGCTTTCCGGGCGGGCAATGTATTCAGAACAGCATTTAATTCCTGGTTTTTGTCCCCTCGCCCATGCTTAGACACAATAGATTGGGGAGGCAGTGCCCGGTCAGCTCCATCTGGGAGCCTAGGTATGGAGTCGGCGGATTGGGTGGTCGTATGTTGACGCCGTAGATTTCGTCGAGCCTGTGAGAGGCGGCACTGCAGTCGACAGGACAGACAGACATACTCGTGGCTGGCTGTGAAACCTCCTCTAATATACCTGAGGCTCATTCAGAAATCTAAGGAAATGCTATTGCTTTCGGGAAATATCTAGAGTAACGCAGGGACAAAGACACGCCTTTCCGACTTCTCATGAACCGCGACGCCAAATTTGGGACATCTCTAGGTCGAGGGCACTCTTAGAGAATTTAGAGTATCTACTAGCTCCCTTTCTACAGAACCTCAACAGAATCCCAATCTATATAACCAAAAGCGCAAAATATCTATTTCCTTATATCTATCCTTTCCATTAATTATTTACTTTGCCTGACTTCACCTGATTATAAAGCCCACAATACAGCCCTGTGCACGACATTAGACAATATGCTTGGGATTATTCCCTTCCTCTGATATTGTTCGCTTCACCTAATATCCGCAAACTCTTGCAGGATTTGTTATGATATTCTTATATACAGAAAGATCTTACATATGAGCATCTCTTGTAAAGCTATTGGTATTCCGAGATCTTTTTTGTCGATCGTACCGCGATCTTAGCTTTCCCATACCGTTACTCCCCTATTTGCGTTCCCCACTGTGACCACAGAATCCACTTGAGTATTTCCTAGAGGGAAGATGTCCTAGAATTGATATTTGGTCCATAAGAAACAGGAACTGGGATATGATTTTCATTTTAGGGGACATGATTGAGCACCTCTGCGGCGTAGCATATGCTTCAAGGCATGTATAGAGTGATAGACCACTGCGATTCCAGAACATCGTATGACAACGTTTAGTGTCCTTATCGTGTTGAGAAGTTTCCAGAGGAGCAAGCGTAGCCTTGTATACCTAACCACTTCCCAAGACTATGATCGGCGAAGCATAACATCGAGCATTGAGGACCGCCAAAGAGCGGTGGTTGCCTCTTCCTGGTTTTAAGACCGCAATCTCCATACTCTTGACAGGTATATGATGCCCGCTGTTGTAAGCGCGTCCTTGGAAGACTGAATTGGGGGTACAGTCTCTTGGTAAGTGTGTAAGATAAGTGCTGGATATATGATTCAATATTAAACCTCCTGCTTAATCGCAAAACTGAGTTATTGACCCGCTACTCCTAGTCCCGTCCCAAGCCCGCCACCCCTGATCACAAACATATGCTCAAGTGCGATCACAACGCTAGATTATAGGTGTAATCGTCCTCCATATTTTGCGATACCCATAAAACAACAGAGCTGTAGGCTTGTTTAGTGATTGGACTGAAGAAATTGAAGAGCATAGACATACCTGAGCATAATAAGTCCATTGGCAATGACATTGGCAACCCCAAAATATAATGTGGGGAATGCGTAGTTCGGTACGACGTACTTGAGTACCAGGACAGCCTACACAAGATGAACGTTAGCATCTACTGAAAACCAGCATGAGATTCTGCCTCGACTCACCACAGACCCAGCCAACCCGCCCGCCATTAACGCAAACCCCAGAAATAGCACCAGCCTCGCTTTCCACGCCACTCCCGTCCCCGAATAGCTATAGCTATCCGCACTCAATCGCGTCTTCTCTATGGAGTTGATGACCAGCATGCCTAACGCCGAGCAGATGCCGGGTATCCAGTCAACAAACTTGATGTGGACTTTTGAGCCGTTTTTGGAGGAATGGGAGTAAGTTGACGCATCGATGAAGAAAAAGAAGCCCAGGGAGAACTTCCCATAAGTATTAGTCAGTCCGGTAGATAGATTGATAAGGGATTCACGAACTAATGCGCCTGCGAGGTAGACGCCTGCTGTCCGGGTATTAGGGCTATTCAGCCACTCCGGTTTTGGGAAGCGGAAGAGCCGATGGCTTGACATTATTTATGAGTCTCGTGAGGCTATTGATGCTGAACAGATCTGAAGAGAGCTTGAGAATGGTAAAGGGTGGGAGCTCCGAGCTGTGCACTTCGATCCAGCAGTTGTACAGAACCTTCGGAGCTGGAGGCGTAAGGTGCCAAGGCTGAATGCGCTAAAACCGCCGTGCTAGCGTGCGCGGCTCTAGTCAATCGAGGGGACATCACAGTATTTTGTCAGCTCTAAGGTATCCGACGTTCTGACCAGCAAGTATCTAATATTCTAACCAATGTCCAGCAGCACCAACAGCAGAACATATGACAACTCCGGATCCTCAATGCACGATTGCCGGTCTACCTAGAGCTCTACATGAGCGCTAGGTAGGACGACTGATAGACTTGACCTCAATTCCTATTCGATTGAATACAATCTAGATCATTTAATAAGGTTACCAAGGTCTTCAACTCGCTCCCTACACCTGAAGTATCATTTCAGCCATTGCGTAATTGACAAACCTAGGTGGTGGACGGGGTTCCGTTCAATCAAGCTGCACTAACGAGATTCAACGGTAAACTTCGTTTTTATACTCTATGTTCATTATCTCACCAATACAGAGCAGACGCTTTTATCACTAGACTGCTTACTGCATATGGAGTCGAAATCGATGGGACTGTAGCTATGAGCTGGGGCGCTTGTGGGGAGGTCCGAGCGTAGGTGTTATTGCTTACCTATAT
>JAABUL010003554.1_pt1 | contig 22893 bp, 5 predicted proteins | sample 5559151 | NCBI WGS metagenome assembly JAABUL01 (sample SAMN10711876, study PRJNA513368) | rock metagenome | isolation source: Antarctica rocks | place: Antarctica: Victoria Land, Pudding Butte sud | reverse complement strand
TTGTTTTAATCAAAAGTATAGTAATTCCAATTATTGTAGATTTGTATCTATAAAATTGGATTTTACTTAATAATATAAAAAAAAGAATTTTAGAAAAAAACAAAATAATAAATTTCAAAAAATATACTATTTATATAGCAAATCGAATTATTTTACAAAAGATTGCTAATTACAAAACTTAATAGATTGTCGACAAATTAATATTATATTAAAAAAAAATTTAATAGTTAAAACAATATTAGAAAGCAAATCGATACAAAAACAAATATTTTCGAGACTAAATTAAATAACAATTATTATCTAATAGAAAATCCAAATTAGTTACAAAAAGTTCTAGATAGAATATTATTAAACAAAATATTTGTATCTATGCAAAAAATTAATTAAATATTTAATAAAACTATAAAAGCAAAACAATTAAGAATATTATATTTTTATTTAACAACAAACTTAGATAACAAATACAACTAAAAGAACTTTTACAAATATCTAGATAATATTACAAAGTATTTTGACACTTTAGCTAGTTTATTAAGAGAAAAAAAGATAAATTAAATTGTAAACAAATACAAAAAAGTGCTAGAAAACAACGCTACTATAGAAAAAGAAATTCTCGATAAAATTAAACAACAACTAAGCAATATAAGTCTATTTCGAGAGAAAATAGAGAAAACAAAAAAACACGCAATACTTAGTTAAACAAAATATTATAATAACTTATACTAAATTTATCTAGATAACAAAGAAGAAGTTAATTAATTTTCTAAAAAATTAAAATTATTAATTTAGTATAAAAAGAAAGTTTAGCGCAAATAAATACTCGAAACAAAAATTGTAATACAAAAACAAAAAAAGTTTAAATTTTTTAATAAAAAATATATTAGAGAAATACAATATATTAGTTTAATAGTAGCAACTAAACTTAACAATATATATACAATATTTTATTATATTAATTAAAATTAACAATTGTCGATTTATTGTAATAGTCGATTCTAATATAACAAATAATTTTATAGTTAAAACTTTTGTTAAAAAAAAATATTCTATTTAAAAAAAGTCTAACATATACAATCTAATAATTGTAAATAGAAATCTATTATTCGACAAAAATAGAAAAATAAATAAAAAAATAAAGTTACTATCGATAGCTATTTAGCAATACTACAAAAAACTAATTTTTAATATAGTAAAAATAGTTATTTATAATATTGTTCTAGAAATATTTTAATTAAAACAATATAATTTAGAAATTGACTAAAATATACAAGTACTTAGATTTGCGCAATATAATTATATAATTTATATTCAATCTATATATCGACAATATTTAATAATAGATAAAAAAACAAATCGAAAATCGATTGCAAACAACAAACTTGTATTTTTGCAAAAAAACAATCTAACAAAGTTCGACTCGATAGATATTAACAAAAATTAATTAAATTACAAAATTAAAATAAATAAAGAAAATTACAAATTTTCTAAAAATCTTGAACTATCTAATATAGCAAAGAAATTACTAAAGTATATATTACAAATATACAACAATTAAAAGTATCTATTTTAAAAAAAGAAAACAATAGAAATTTTTTCTAAATATTAATTATAGAATTACAAAATTAGATTTGAATCAAATAAACAATTTATATTTGAATTTATATATATTTTATTCAAAAAAAAACTCGAAGTACTTTGCAAATATTTGACAAAAAACAAAAAAAAAATTATTAAAAAATTCTAATTATAGATAGAATATTCGATTCTCTTTGTATTAAAAAAAAAATAGAATTTTTTATCTATATATCGATTATCGAAAACTAAATAATATTATAGTTAAAAATCGATATTTACTACTCAATATTAGCAAACTTCAAAATCGACTATTTGAAGCAAAATATTTTATTAAATTGAATCTACAAGAAACGTACAATTAAATTAGAATAAAAATAAAGAAAAAATAAAAAACAACTTTTTGTATACAATATAGATTATACAAATATACAATAATATTGTTCGAACTTACAAATGTTTCAACAATATATCAAAAAATAATTAATAATATACTACAACAATATTTGAATTGATTTGTTATAGCATACTTAAACAATATTATAATTTACTTAAAAATCTTAAAAAAATATATTAGTTATATTTTCAAAGTATTAAAATGTTTAAATATAAAAAATTTATATTTTAAATTAAAGAAATACAAATTCTATCAAAAGAAAATTAATTTTCTTAAATTTGTTGTTAAACAATATAAAATATATATAAATTTCAAGAAGCTACAAGCAATTAGAAAATAAAAATTATCAACAAATATTAAAAAAGTACAATTTTTTCTAAATTTTATAAACTACAACAAGAAATTTATTAAAAACTACTTAACAAACATAATATTATTAACAAATCTTACAAAAAAAAAATATTATAGTTATAAAAATTTGTAGAAAAGAAATTATTTCAAAATCTTAAATTAGAATACTTAAAGAAGTTAATACTAAAAATATATAATTCGTAATTGTTAAACAAAATTGAAATCGACATATTAGATTTAGCTATCGATATATATTTTAGTCAAAAATATAAAAATATATAGTATTTAATAATATATTTTTCGAGAAAATTTTTGTTAATCGAACAAAACTATAATATTTATAATAAAAAACTATTTGCTATAATAGTTTTTTTAAAATTATAGAAAGTATATATCGAAGAATTGTTAGAATTTACAATTTTTACAAACTATAAAAATTTTGTATATTTTACTATTACAAAGCAGCTAAACAAAAAACAATTATAATAGTTAGAAAATTTTAGACAATACAAGTTTAAAATATAGTATATTTTAGACAAAAATAATAGCAAAACAAATATATTTAACAAAAAAAGTAATTATATAGAAACAAAAAAATTGTTCAATTACAATATATTTAAAATTAACAAAAACAAATTACTATTAGCAAATAAATACAAACTAAATACTATATTATAGATACTTTAAGATAATACAAAAAAAGATTTAATAAAGAAAAAAAAATTTTAGATATCTATCAACAAAATCGACAAATATATAAAAAAGTATTATAATAAATTACTGCAAAAGCACTCGAAAGTAACAAAAACTCTTTAATTTTTATATTAATATTGTTAGTTTCTATAGATAAAACAAGCTATCGAGATATATATTAAACAATATTTTAAATATTAGCAAAACAAATATAATATATATACAAGCTATAACAAAATTTAATATTAGAAACTATCTAAATTGCTATAAAATAAAATTACAATAAACTTTATTATTAAGTTATCTAAATCGACAAATTTAGCAATTGAAAACAAATATAATTTGATACTAATAATAGTTAATAAGTTTATTAAGTATTTATATATTATTGTATGCAAAAAAAAGTTTATTGCAAAACAACTAAAATATATTATATTAAATCAATTTATAAGATATTACAATATATTTAAAAAACTAATTAATAACAAAAACAAGCTCTTTATATCTAACTATTAAAAGATATTTCTTTTAATATTAGATACAAGACTTCGAATATCTACTATCTATTACTTGATTACAAATAATTAGACAAAAAAAACAAATCAAAATCTTAAACAATATCTAAAATACTATATTAACAATATTTATAGCAATTAAATATTACTTCTATCTATAATACAACTAATACTTAATACAAAAATTTCGAATATTACTAAAATAACTCTATTCTTTGTCAACTATAACAAAGAATTAAATTTTTTTTAAAAAAAGCGTATATATTTGTTTGCGCAATTAACTATCGAAAAAATAGCAATATTAAAAAAGATATACAACAATATCTTAAAAATATAGAAAAAGTCGATTAAATATCAAAACAAAAAACAAAAAACAATATTTTAATTAAAAAAAAAGATAAAATATATTTTTTTACAAAAAATCTTAGAACAAAAAAGTTAAACAAGAAATTAAATTATATCAAAATCGAATTATTTTTTGTTAAAAAAACTAAAAGATTAGTTAATTACAAATTCGACTTATCTAAAAATATTAAAGTATTTTTAATATTCTATATATTATTGTTAAAATTAGTCGACTTAAGTATATCTATATAGAAAACATTTTATTATAAATTACAAAAAAAAAATCGATTTAAGATTAAAAGAATTCTAGAACAACAAAATTAACAATATTTTGTAAAATAAAAAAAATATTTTATAACAAAAAAATATATAAAAATTAATTAGCAATCTCAACAATTGCAATATTTTTATTTAGAAATTCTAATAATATTCGAAAGATTATTTAGTATAGCAAAAGAAAATTAAATAGTAAAAAATATTTTAATCAAAATATTTGCAACAAAACAATTCAACAATTCTATAATATTCGATTTTTTTATATTAGATAACAAATACTATATCTTTTGTTTTGTTTTTATATTAATTTTTTTTAGTATTTTTTTATTGCGAAGCAATTGCGTAATTACAATTATTAATACAATTTTATTTTCTACTATTTTAAAGAATATATTTTCTTTAATACAATTTAAAAAAAATTATAATATATTTATATACAATTTGTTTGCGCAAATATATTTCGAATATTTTAGACAAAATAACAAATTTTTTATAATAATACAAAATTTGCTAATATAGCAATAATATTTACAAACAAAATTAACAAATATTTTGTAACAAACTATTTCGAAAACAAAACAAATACAATTTTAATAAAAAAATATAATATATAAATATTTGCTTTTCGAAACAAAAAAATTTGAAAAAAAAAATAATATTACAACTCTAGTTTGTTACAGCTAATATATACTTTACAAAATAATCTATAGTATATAGTACAATTATTTATATACTTAACAATTTAATAGATAAATATTGTTTAATATATTAGTAAATAAATTTGATATATTCGACAACAAATAGAACAAACAAAGTTCGATATATTTAATAGCAAACAAAACAAATAGAGTTCGATATATTTGACAACAAATATAACAAACAAGAAATTTTTTTTTTAGTATATAGATTTTCTAGACACGACTCTTTTATAAATTGTATTTAATTTATTATAGATTTTTATTTATTGTTACTCTAATTTATTGAATCTCTTTTAAAATTTATTAAATATAGAAATTGTCTATAGTTGCAAACTTTTGTTATCAAGTAATTGTTTATATTGTCTAAAGACGTTTATAGATTTCTCTAACAACACAATCTATTTTAATATTTTCGAAGAAAGTATTAGCGTAACAAGAATCTAAACTAATTGTATCAAAAGTATCTGCGAGATATTTACGCGTTGCAAACACTCGCGGGAAGTATTATATATAGAGATAGCAAACTAACTCGTTACAGTTATCTTCTCTTCTAGAAATCTCGTCCCGAGATTCAGGGTTTTTTAGGGTTTTTTAGGGTTTTTTTAGGGTCACGCCAGGATTATCGAAAAATTCCTGGTGTGTTGCGCACTCAGAGATCTTATTGGCATAATGCTTGGCACGTGCTTAGAGGTCGCCGCGACGATATAACAATTTGGGCGCGTGTTATATTGTCTCCACGACAGTACACTTACGTCTACTCTGGTATATCTACGTGCGACAACGTGGCATACGACACAGACTACTAGATCTCTTGTATAGAGCAATAGTGTCAAACTTTTGCGCTTACGATTGTCTAACTTATAGTTACAGAAGGAATTGATCTTGGAGTTCAGACATAATGCGTCGCATTAAGTTGTAGCACAAACGCGAACACTATTGTAACAAGATAGAATCTAAATCAATTGCGCCAAAAGTACTTGCGAGATATTTGCGCGTTGCAAACACTCGCGAAAAGTAATATATATAGAGATAATAGACTAACTCGTTACAATAGTAGATATTTCAAATACTTTATTTTTTCTATTTTGTATATCTCTTTAAATCTAGACTTCTTTTCTTATTTTTTTTATCAATTTATGTTAAAATGGAATTCTTAAGATATTGTAGTTGCTATTAAGATATTAGAAGATAATTTACTTCTAAATATAGCAAATAGAATAATAAACAAATATTGAAGCACAAATAAGAATAAAGATAAGAATAGAATTGTATTTGCGCAATTTTTTTTTGAACAAAAGCAAAAATAATTTAATTATTTGAAAGCAATAAAATTCTAAAGATAAGAACAAGTAGAACAACTATAAATAAAATTCGATTTAATTGTTTATATTTAGATAATAGAAGATTAATTGTTTATTTTATTATATTTGTACTATTCGAAACAACTCTAATTATATTATAAATATTACTTAATAGATCAAGAATTTTTCTGCAACAAAATAAAATATTTGTTGATCTATTTTTATTTCTAACTTAATATTCTAAATATTATTGGCAAATCGAGATAATCCTCCCCGGGAGCTCTTAGTCGTTTAGAGCTCTCGAGATTGTTGTGTGCATATTTTAGCTCTCGGATCCCATTAGCAAGATATAGTTGGCTCAAGATTGCTTGTAGCTAATTAAGAAATTTCAAAAGTAGTAAAGAATTCTTCGAACATTATTTGTATATTGTTAAGACTCGCGAGCAAACGTACAAGCGCAATCTATTGCGAGCGTAATTCTTGCACAACATAATTGCGCAATAGAGATATCTCTATTAGCGCATAACTTACGCGTAGAAATTTTACAAATTGTTCGATTCTATTATACAAATTACTATAGTATAAACAAGTAACAAATAAAGACGTAATCGAAGTGTTACAAAAGTTCGTACGTATCTCGAATATCAAAATTATACTTTTTGTTAAATTTTTTTTGATTGCGAACGATCGCGAACGCAAAATGTATTTAGAAATATTCTAGAAGCTCGCAATAAATTTAGAGTTAGTTTCGAGCTAGTCTCAAGCTATCTGTGCCATATTCGTATCTTGAACTTGGCGAACTGCCTTCTTGTTTTGCCAATAATTCAATATTTAAAAGTAGTTCTTAAAACACTCTATATTTGTATTTTAAGAGATAGTCGATTTATAACTTTCTTTTTCTTAAATTTAAACTAATATATTTTTTCTAATATATTAATAATTGTTTTATTTCTATTGTTTTACTATTAATCGAGTTGCTTGCATTTTATTGTTAATTGCTAGAAAAAATAAAGATATTCTTAATATTAAAAAAAACTTTATTATTTTTTGTTATAGATAGAAGACTAATATTTTTATAAAAATCGCAAAAACAGATTAATTCTAAATTTATTTTTAGATCTATAGAGCGTAAAATACAGACTACTATAATTTGCTACTATGTATATATTTTCTACTATCTATAGAGCACAATAATAACTTTGATCGATAATTTTTCAAACTTGTTTATACTTCAATTCTATATACTATTAGTAATAGAAGTATCTAGAAACTTATAAGTCGAATAAATTAAAAATATTTTATTGCAGTTTTCTTTTTCTCTAATATTGTTGTCTTATTGTTTTACTCTATTAAGTATAATTTATTAATTATTGAATTATTAATATACAAATAATATATACAAAATTAATAAGATTAAATACAATAAATAGAATATAGAAAGAGCAAATAGAGTCTATTTATACAATATTATCTTATACACTTTCGCAGTATAATTCTTAAAAATTATAATATTTGACAGAATTAATTTAACTGTCTTGTATTGCAAATATAGATATAAAATTTTATTATCTAATATAAAAGTTTTTAAGTGCTTCTTAATCTTATTTAGCATTTTGTTTACTTTATTACACTTAAAAATTTGCTTTTTGTAAAGCTTGCAATTGTTGTCTAGACAAAAAATATATCGCTTTAATTTGTATTTTATAGAAAATAGATTTACAATATTTTCTTTTATATTATTTGCAAAAGTTTTCGATTCTTCTTGTTTAATATTTTGTTTTAATCGATTGCGACGCTAAATTTTCTATTAACAATATAAGATTGTTAGAATTTTAATATCTCTAATTCTTCGAGTTAATATTTTCTTATCTATAAGATCGACTGCTAACTAATATATTTAGCGCACAATTTCGACTTGTTTAGAAATATTGTATTTATAACATATTGCAAATTTATTAGATATTAAGCTCTTTTAATTCGAAAAAACAAAGAACTATAAATCAAAAACAATTGTATCGATTTTTCAAAAATATTGTTTTCGACTTTTTTCGATTAAAGAGTATTGTAGTTCGACTTTGAAAGAATTTGATCAAACTTGCGCTTTTATCTTTTAATTGTACAATAATATTTTTTTTTATACTAATAGATTTGTAGCTTTGCAATTTTAGCTAAGCAATAAAAGTTTTATTTCTGTTGCTAAAACAAATAATCTTTAAATAATTACGAAACTCTATTTTTTGTTTCTTCGATAATTTTGTCGAAATATTGAAATTAGTAGTTAAACTAACAAGTCGAATTATCTTTTGTATTATTTTATTGAAAAGACGTTTTAAGAAGCAAACTTTAATATTAACTTAAATATCTTAATTAAAATAGTATTTAATTATATTTAGTTTATAATCAAATAGCTAATTTTATATACTAACAGAAGTCTTCTTTGTTTAAGTACTCGAAATTAATATTTCTTAACTAAACAAAATTTCAAGTTCAAATATAGAAAAAAATATATATTGTTTACAATATTTAGAAGACTACGTCTAAGATATTTCTAATTTAGATTATCTTAAAATTTAGTTTTTTATTTTGTTTGTTTTAGATTGCGAGCAAATATATTAACGCAAAAAAATTTGATAAATAATATTTCGAATCTCTCAAAATTATACTCGTGTCGCCCAATAATAAGTTAGTTACTTGATTAGATTAGCGCCTTAACGCGACAAACATTATAATATTTATATCTTTTCTTCAATCTATTAATCTCTTTATTATCTCTATAAACACTCTATAAATATCTTAGAATAACTACTATCGATGCAACCTATATTTTTATATAAATAACGATAAATTTGAAGCCTTAATTAAATGTATTAGATGCTCCAAAAAACTTTTTCAATGCGCATAAATCTTCGAAGATCAAAGACGAGTTTTATCTTTTGTGTCGCATCAATAATATCAGTTTTATCGAAAAAATAGATTTTGCTCTTATGCAAAATGCACTGTTTATTAAGTAAATAAGCAAAAGAGATCAATAAGATCTCGCAAAGACGTATTTATTGATCGAAAAAAATATATTTGATAATATTATTATAATAAAGAGCTTCAAATAGTCTAAAGAGAGAGACAATTGCTTTTGCGATAATTGTACGTTGACAATAAAATAGAATAACATGTTTTCGCATTAATATTGAATATATCTTGTAAAAAACAATCTAATTCTATATTAAAAACAACAAAAAGATTCTTATTTTAATAGATTTTTGTATCTATATATTATTTCTTAAAGTTATTGATATTGTTTCGAGCTATATATGTCTTTAACTTGTTTAACTATTTCTTAAATATCTTTTTCGTATACTCTAATATCTTTAATAAGTAAAAAATCTTTTAAATGTTTTGTTTAGTCGACTTCTTTATCAAATTAAAAACTTTTTTTAGTTCTTTTTATTTAGATTTCAATAGAGTTTTTTTAAACTTATAAAGATTTTTAATTAAATATAGATTAGACAAATTTAAATATTAATTAATTTTAATAATATCTTGTTGTTGTTGTTTTTTTTGCAATATATTTGCAATAATAATATAAACTAAGACGTTGTTCTTAATAAAATAGACTTGTTTTTAAGAATTTCGATTTTGTATAGTTTTATATCAATTGTATAGTATATTTGTTTCTAATAGAATATTAATAGCGTATTTGTTGCTTGTAATACTATCGATATTGCTTTTTATCTTTGTATAGACGTATATCTAATTAATAGATCGAGATTGTTTAGTGCTTTTTTAACTTTGTTTTTTATTACGTCGATCTTGCTTTGCATAAAGAATTGTATTATAAACAATAATAGTTTTATTAATTTCTATATAATATTTGTTTTTCGAAATATTTAATATAATAGTTTGCTTTTGTTTGTAATCGATATTTTGTTGCAATTTCAACTTCTTTATTATATGTTTTTTTTTTTTGAATTGTTGTCTTTTATATATATAGAAACTTTATTAAGATCTTGTTAGATATACAATATTACTCTATAATAATAAATTGTATAATCTTTTTAATTATTGCGTAGTTTTCGACAAAAACTTTTTTTAAACAATTGTATTTTTGAGTTCTTAAGCAAGTCTCTATTTTGTAATATATCTTATTGTTGCAAATAAAAATAGCTTTGTCTTTTAACTCTTTTAAGATTTAATAACAAAATCTAACTTGTACTTTTTTGTATAATCTATTTAGACAGAATTTCTTAATTACTTTTTCGCGTATAATTTTCTCTATAAACTTGTTTTTATCTATAAGATAAATATAATTGTAAGCAATATATTTAATTAGACTACAAAACAATCGATTTCGAAATTGTTTTCAAGTTAGATCTAAAATATCGAGAAAATTCTCTTTTTTAATTGTTTTTTATTGCTTTATATATAAATACTTTAGAACAATTTTTTTGATATCTAAAGAGACTTTATTATTTTTCGAAATTTGTGCTTTTAAATTGCGTTTTTTTGCATTGTCTACGCAAACTAGAATATTATAAAAATTCTTGTTTTTTGTATACTATATAGCTCTTTGCATTATTGCAGTTGTTATTAACGTCGATATCTCTATTTTGCGCTCAATCTTTGCATATTCGAGTTGTGTAATTAATTGTAAGATAACAATTGTATAACGTAACAATAGAGATATCTTTTTGTTGTAAAAAGCTATATTTAGGTAGTTAATTAAGATTAGAGAGGTTAGAAAACAATATAAAAACAATATAATAATAATTATTTATATGTGTCGGAATTACCAAACTTAATAATTTAGCGGCTTGGCTAGCGACTTGGCATAACTTATTATCGGGCGATACAAGTATATAAGTTTATATAATATTGAAAGATCTAAAATCTCGCGTTTTTATTTTAATATAAAACTTTGCTTATCTAATAGTATTTTTATTTAAAATATATTTTTGATATTGTAAATTAACTTAGCTTTAAAAGTCTTATCAATAAACGTAAGAGATAAAAAATAATCGAGAAAACAGAATAACAAATAGTTGTTTTCTCTATTAATAATTAATATTTTTCTATAAATATATATATTAGCTATAGATATAATATCTAGATAACTCGAATATATCTATATACAAAAATAATTGTTTTTATCTTTAGTATAAAGCAATATAATTTTTGTAAAGATTGTATTGAATTTTCCGAAAATAGAGCTAAAAACTATATAGATAGTAAAATATCAATATAGAAACAATCGAGTTTCTGCGAATTTTGTAGTACATTTATTATTTGTATTGCAATTTTTGTTAATATTGTTGCGCAAACTTAAGTTACTATTGTTGTTATTGTTGCTATTATAAGTTGTATTAGAGTTGTTGTTGCTATTACTATTATAAGTTGTATTAGAATTGCTATAGTTTTTACTATTATAATTATAAAATCTAATAAACTTGCTATTAACTTTGTAGTTAAAATCGACAATTATTAGAATATTGTTTTTACAATTGTTGTTTGTATTGTAATTTTCAATAATTGTAGTATTGCTCAAACTAAAATTATTAATATTGAAAAAATCAAACTTAACTTTAATATTAAAAAGAGAATACAATCTACAATCGAAAAATCTATCTATAAGTATTTCTACAAAATACTAAATTTGTTAATACTTATTCGAAAATATCGAATTATTAATAATTTAGTAAATATAGAGTCAAAAATATAGATTGTCGCAATTTGCGACAAATTTTTTTATAGAAAGTATATAAAGACAAAACTAAATTTTGAGATATTTAATATACTGCGCAAAATCGAACAATTAGTTAAAGTTTTTTCTAATTTTAAAATATTTTTTATATTGCAAATATATCTTTTGTTACTTTTGCTAAAAATTCGATTAATTTTATCAAAAATATATATTTGTAGAATTTGTTAATAATTTTTTAGACTTAAGATTGTCTTTATTCTCTTATAATTATTTATAATTTATAGCAAAAAAATTTTGAGATTCGACAACTCTATTTTTTTCAAAAAGATATTCGAACGCTTTCTAAGTTTGTAACAATATTTAGAGTTTCTATTAGTATTAACAATTATAGTATATAGAAGATTTAGAATATTCTATCTTTTAATTTTTACTATTATAGATATTAGTGTTACGCTAATACTTTTTTCGAAGATATCAAAATAAATTGTGCTATTAAAGAGATCTATAGATGTCTTTAGACAATACAAACAATTACTTGATAACAAGAGTTTGTAGTTATAGATAGTTTCTATATTTAATAAATTTTAAAAAAAATTCAATAAATTAGAATAACAATAAATAAAAATCTATAATAAGTTGAACACAATTTATAAAAGAGTTGTATCTAGAAAATCTATATATTAAAAAAGATTTTTCTTGTTTGCTATATTTGTTGTCAAATATATTAAGTTTTGTTTGTTTTGCTTGTTATCAAATATATCGAACTCTATTTGTTTTGTTTGTTATCGAATATATCGAGTTTGTTTATTAATATATCGAGCAATATTTGTCTATTAAGTTGTCGAATATACAAATAATTATACTATATACTACAAACTATTTTGTAGAATATATATTAACTATAACAAGTTAGAGTTGTAATACTATTTTTTTTTAAATTTTTTTGTCTTGAAAAGCAAATACTTATATATTATATTTTTTTATTAAAATTGTATTTGTCTTGTCTCTAAAATAGTTTGTTACAAAATATTTGTTAATTTTGTTTATAAACGTTGTTGCTATATTAACAAATTTTATATTGCTATAAAAAATTTGTTATTTTGTCTAAAGTATTCGAAATATATTTGCGCAAACAAATTGTATATAAATATATTATAACTTTTTTTAAATTGTATTAAAAAAGATCTATTCTCTAAAATAGCAAAAAATAAAATTGTATTAACAATTGTAATTATACAATTGTTTTGCAATAAAAAAATACTAAAAAAAATTAATACAAAAACAAAACAAAAAATACAATATTTGTTATCTAATATAAAAAAATTAAATATTATAGAATTGTCGAATTGTTTTGTTGCAAATATTTTAATTAGAATATTTTCTACTATTTGATTTTTTTTTGCTATACTAAATAATTTTTCGAATATTAATAGAATTTCTAAATAAAAATATTGCAATTGTTAAGATTGCTAGTTGATTTTTATATATTTTTTGTTGTAAAGTATTTTTTTTATTTTATAAAATACTATTAATTTTGCTATTCTAGAATTCTTTTAATCTTAAATTGATTTTTTTTCTATAATTTATAATAAAATATTTTCTATATAAATATACTTGAATCGACTAATTTTAACAATAATATATAAAATACTAAAAATATTTTAATATTTTTAGATAAATCGAATTTGTAATTAACTAATTTCTTAATTTTTTTAACAAAAAACAATTCGACTTTAATATAATTTAATTTCTTGTTTAATTTTTTTGTTCTAAGATTTTTTGTAAAAAAATATATTTTATCTTTTTTTTTTAGCTAAAATATTGTTTTTTGTTTTTTGTTTTAATATTTAATCGACTTTTTTTATATTCTTAAAATATTGTTGTATATCTATTTTAATATTGCTATTTTTTCGATAGCTAATTGCGCAAACAAATATATACACTTTTCTCTAAAAAGATTTAATTTTTTGCTATAATTAACAAAAAATAAAGTTATTTTAATAGTATTCGAAGTCTTTGTATTAAGTATTAGTTGTATTATAGATAGAAATAATATTCAATTGCTATAAATATTGTTAATATAGTATTTCAAATACTATTTAAAACTTTAATTTGTTTTTTCTATCTAACTATTTGTAATTAAATAATAGACAATAGATATTTGAAGTCTTGTATCTAATATTAAAAGAAATATCTTTTAATAGTTAGATATAAAAAGTTTGTTTTTGTTATTAATTAGTTTTTTGAGTATATTGTAATATTTTATAAGTCGATTTAATATAATATATTTTAGTTGTTTTGCGATAAATTTCTCTTTGTATACAATAATATATAAGTATTTAATAAACTTATTAACTATTATTAGTATCAAATTATATTTATTTTTAGTTGCTAGATTTGTTAACTTAGACAACTTAATAATAAAGTTTATTGTAATTTTATTTTATAGCAATTTAGATAGTTTCTAATATTAAATTTTGTTATAGTTTATATATATACTATATTTGTTCTACTAATATCTAAAATATTGTTTAATATATATCTCGACAACTTGTCTTATTTATAGAAACTAACAATACTAATATAAAAACTAAAGAATTTTTGTTATTTTTAAATACTTTTGCAATAATCTATTATAATACTTTTTTATATATTTGTCGATTTTGTTAATAGATATTTGAAGTTTTTCTTTTTTTATTAAAAACTTTTTTGTATTATCTCGAAGTATCTATAATATAATATTTAGTTTATATTTGTTTGTTAATAATAATTTGTTTTTGTTAATTTTAAATATATTATAATTAAACAATTTTTTTGTTTCTATATAATTATTTTTTTTACTAAATATATCTGCTTTGCTATTATTTTTATCTAAAATATACTATATTTTAAACTTGTACTATTTAAGTTTTTCTAACTATTATATTTGTTTTCTATTTAGTTGCTTTATAATAGTAAAATATATAAAATTCTTGTAGTCTATAAAAATTGTAAATTTTAACAATTCTTTAATATATATTCTCTATAATTTTAAAAAAACTACTATAACAAGTAGTTTTTTATTGTAAATATTATAGTTCTATTCGACTAACAAAAGTTTTTTCGAAAAATATACTACTAAATATTATATATTTTTATATTTTTGACTAAAATATATATCGATAGCTAGATTTAATATATCGATTTTAATTCTATTTAACAATTGCAAATTGTATATTTTTAATATTAATTTTTTTAAATATTCTAATTTAAAATTCTAAAATAATTTTTCTTCTACAAATTTCTAGAATTATAATATATTTTTTTTTGTAAAATTTGTTAATAGTATTGTGTTTGCTAAATAGTTTTTAATAAATTTCTTGTTGTAGTTTATAAAATTTAGAAAAAATTTATCTTTTTAATATTTGTTAATAATTTCTATTTTTTAATTGTTTGTAGTTTCTCGAAATTTATGCGTACTCTATATTGTTTAACAACAAATTTAAAGAAATTAATTTTCTTTTAATAAAATTTGTATTTCTTTAATTTAAAATATAAATTTCTTATATTTAGATATTTCAATATTTTAAAGATATAATTAATATACTTTTTTAAGATTTTTAAATAAATTATAATATTGTTTAAGTATACTATAACAAATCGATTCAAATATTGTTGTAATATATTATTAATTATTTTTTAATATATTGTCGAAATATTTGTAAGCTCAAACAGTATTATTATATATTTATATAATTTATATTGTATACAAAGAACTATTTTCTACTTTTTTTCTATTTTTATTCTAATTTGATTGTATGCTTTTTGTAGATTTAGTTTAATAAAATATTTTGTTTCGAATAATTAATTCTAAAGTTTACTAATATTAAGTAGTAAATATCGATTTTTAATTGTAATATTATTTAGTTTTCGATAATTAATATATAGACAAAAAGTTTTATTTTTTTTTAATACAAAAAAAATTGAATATTCTATCTATAATTAAAATTTTTTAATAAATTTTTTTTTTTTGTTTTTTGTCAAATATTTGCAAAGTATTTCGAATTTTTTCTCGAATAGAATATATATAGATTTAAATATAAACTATTTGTTTAATTTAAATCTAATTTTTTAATTTTACAATTAATATTTAAAGAAAGTTTTTGCTATTTTCTTTTCTTAAAACAAATACTTTTAATTGTTGTATATTTATAATATATATTTTAGCGATTTTTTTGCTATATTAAATAGTTTAAGATTTTCAGAAAATTTGTAATTTTTTTTATTTATTTTAATTTTGTAATTTAACTAATTTCTATTAGTGTTTGTTGAGTCGAACTCTATTAGATTGTTTTTTTGCAAAAATACAAATTTGCTATTTATAATTAATTTTCGATTTGTTCTTTTATCTATTATCGAATACTATCGATATATAAATTAAATATAAATTATATAATTATATTGTACAAATCTAAATACTTGTGTATTTTAATTAATTTCTAAATTGTACTATTTTAATTAAGATATTTCTAGAACAATATTGTAAATAACTATTTCTACTATATTAAAAATTAGTTTCTTGTAATATTGCTAAATAGTTATCAATAGTAATTTTGTTTTTTTATTTATTTTTCTATTTTTGTCGAATAATAGATTTCTATCTACAATTACTAGATTGTATATATTAGACTTTCTTTAAATAGAATATTTTTTTTTAACAAAAGTTCTAATTATAAAATTATCTATTGTATTAGAATCGACTATTATAGTAAGTTAATAATTGTTAATTTTAATTAATATAATAAAATATTGTATATATATTGTTAAATTTAGTTGTTGTTGTTAAACTAATATATTGTATTTCTCTAATATATTTTTTATTAAAAAATTTGAACTTTTTTTTGTTTTTATACTACAATTTTTGCTTCGAATATTTATTTGCGTTAAGCTTTTTTTCTATACTAAATTAATAATTTTAATTTTTTAAAAAATCAATTAATTTCTTCTTTGTTGTCTAGATAAATTTAATATAAGTTGTTATAATATTTTGTTTAACTAAATATTGTATATTTTTTTGCTTTCTTTATTTTCTTTCGAAATAAACTTATATTGCTTAGTTGTTATTCAATTTTATTAAAAATTTCTTTTTCTATAATAGTATTGCTTTCTAGCGCTTTCTTGTATTTGTTTATAGTTTGATTTATTTCTTTTTTTTTTAATAAATTAGCTAAAATATCAAAATGCTTTGTAATATTGTCTAGATATTTGTAAAAGTTTTTTCAATTGTACTTGTTGTCTAAGTCTATTGCTAAATAAAAGTATAACGTTTTTAATTGTTCTACTTTTATAGTTTTATTAAATATTTAATTAATTTTCTATATAGATATAGATATTTTGTCTAATAATATTCTATCTAGAATTTTCTATAACTAATTTGAATTTTCTATTAAATAGTAGTTGTTGTTCGATTTAATCTTGAAAATATTTGTTTCTATATTAATTTGTTTTCTAATATTGTTTTAACTATCGAATATTTTTTTTAATATAGTATTAATTTGTCGACAATTTATTAAGTTTTGTAATCGACAATCTTTTGCGAAATAATTTAATTTGCTATATAAATAGTATATTTTCTAAAATTTGTTATTTTGCTTTTTTTTTAAATTCTTTTTTTTATATTATTAAGTAGAATTTAATTCTATAGATACAAACTTATAATAATCGAAATTATTATACTTTTAATTAGAACAAGATTTTTTTTGTTAATATTTAATTGTTAATTTAAAAAAGATTTTTGCTTTTTCTTGAAATTAATTGTATTTTTTTTTATAATTTTTTTATATAGTTTGTTGTTAAGATCGATAGCTACTTCGATAAAATTAAATATATTGCTAAAAATTCTTTTATTATATATAATTTTGTTTTTTAGATTGTTTTTAAAATTTTGTCGAAATATTGTTATAAATACAATATTGTTTTATTTGATTAAATTAATATATTTTTAAAATCTAGCAATATAGTTTGTTGCAAAAATTTGTTAAGTTAGATATTAAATTATTTTTTTTGCAATTTGTTTTTTGTTAAATATTTTAAAGATTTTTCGAAACTCTTTTTTAAAGTTATTGAAGTCTATAAATATTGCATAAGAATTTTTGCTATTGTTTTTTAAATACTTTTGTAAGTTTAACTTGAATCAATACTAAGTTTTTTTTTTGAGAAATATTAATGCGAAAATTGTTTTCTAATTTGCTAAAACAAAATAGAAAATAAAATAGATATCTATTTGTATAAGTTAGTTTTTTAGATCGATACAATTTATATAGTAGATATTAAATTTGTTAATTCTAATTTTGTTGTTTTCTATAATTGATAGTCGATATAATACTAATAAACTAATACTTGAAATAGAGATGCGTTAATTTGATACAAATATTCTTAGAGTATTTAAAGTGTTATATTAATATTTTTTTCGAAAATATTAAAATAGATTGTGCTATTAAAAAAATTTATAAATATTTTCAAACAATGCAAACAATTACTTAATAACAAGAGTTTGCAACTATAAATAGTTTCTATATTTAATAAATTTTGAAGAAAATTCGATAAATTAAAATAACAATAAGTAAAAATCTATAATAAATTGAATACAATTTATAAGAAAGTTGTATTTAGAAAATCTATATACTAAAAAAGATTTTTTTTGTTTGCTATATTTGCTATCAAATATATCGAGCTTTGTTTGTTTTGTTTGTTGTTAAATATATTGAGCTTTGCTTGTTCTATTTGCTGTCGAGTATATCGAGTTTGTCTACTAGTATATCGAGCAATACTTGTCTACCAAGTTGTCGAGCATACAAATAATTGTACTATATGCTACAGACTATTCTGTAGAGTATATATCAGCTGTAACGAGCTAGAATTGTAACAGTTAGACTCTTTTCTGTGTTGTCGATAGATTTTAAAAAAGTTTATTTCTACTTTGCAAGTTTTTTGCGTTGTTAAATATAAAAGCTAAAGAGCAATCTAATAGTTTTTTGCTATATTTGTATAATAGATAACTACTATTGCGAAGAACAGATAGAGCACAATAAAGTAGCTATAAATTCTAATAACAATTTTGCGACTATAGAAAAGAACGTTAGCGAACAAGATATATTGTATAGACAAGAACGAAAAGCAAAAAGAGATTGCGCAACGCTGCAATTAAGAGTAGAGAATAGAGAGATTCGGAGAAGAAAAATATAGCGTAGTAGAAGATACTATGTTTTGTACTTATGTTTACTGTCCAAGATTCGGTCGACAATAAATTGGGAAGAATATCTTTGTAAATATAAGTCAAAAATAAAGTGCAATTTACGAGAGAGCGCAATTTCTGCAAGAGCAAAGAGTATCTAAGACTAGCAGATTCTTGTTTCTTAATCGAGTTCGATTTAATAGTTTTGTCGATACAAATCTTTTGTTTGCGATGTTCTAGCAGCGTAAAGCGACTTCAAAGATTCTTGGATTAAGATGTCTAAATATCTAAAAGTAGATACTAAGTGTTATTTTTTTAGATATTTTTGTAAATTTAATTTAAGCTAATATTAAGTTTTTTCTTTAAGAAATATTAATACAAAAATTGTCTTCTAATTTGTTAAAACAAAATAGAAAATAAAATAAATATTTATTTGTATAAATTAGTTCTTTAGATTAATACAATCTTTATAGTAAATATTAAGCTTATTAATTTTAATCTTGTTGTCTCTTATAATTAATAATTAATATAATATTAATAAACTAGTATTTAGAATAGAGACGCGTTAATTTAATATAGATATTCTTAGAATATTCAAAGTATTATATTAATACTTTTTACAAAAATATTAAAAATAATTATATTATTAAAGAGATTTGTAGATATTTTTAGACAATACTAGTAATTACTTAATAATAAGAATTTGCAACTTAAGTAGCTATAATAGTAAATTAAGACTTAAGATAAATTAAATACAATTTATGTAAAATTGTGTTCGAGTTTCTATATACTAAGAAAATACTAGTTGTTTATCTTGCTTGTTTGTCGAATATAGCAAGTATAATTGCTTACAATACTTGTTTGTCGAATATATCGAACATTATGTTTAGAATGCTTGCTTCTCAAGCATGTCGAGCATGATAGCAGATTCGCCCCAAAGGCGTAGAACCTGAACCACTGGTACAGCTTGGGTAAGCTCGTAACATAAAAGTGGATACCATCCTCGGAGCTCCGCCAAAAACAGGGTCCTCCGAAATGCATCTTTTGATTATCACATATCAACTACTCTACATTCCCACCTCATCATGGCCACCGAATCAGAAACTCCGCCCCCCTCATCCTGCCCCGTCGACCCCTCCGCCCGCGCCGCCTGGCTCGAAGCCGCCGCCCAGAACCGCAACCGCGCCCAAATCCCACACCCACTCTCTCCCACCACCTCACCCACCACCCAACCGCCCCCACCGCCTCGACTCCTCCAGCAACGCCCCCTCGCCTCCTCCCGCGTCATCTCCACCATCCCCCGCGCCGATCTCTCCCCCACCACCGTAACCCCCAACCCCCATTCCCCTAACGCCCAAACCGCCAACCCCAGCACCTCCCGCTCCGGCAACTGGATCTACCCATCCGAGCGCATGTTTTTCGACGCCCTCTCGCGCAAAGCCCATGCCCCCAACGCCGCCGACATGGCCGCCGTGGTGCCCATCCACAACGCCGTCAACGAGCGCGCGTGGCAGCTCATCAAGGGTTGGGAAATGGGGGATAGGTGGGCGAGGGGCATGAATGCTGGGTGTGGGGGGCCGAGGTTGAGGAGCTTTCGGGGGGAGAGCGGGAGGTTGACGGGGAGGGCGAGGGTGTATGGGTGGCTCGGGTATGAGCGGCCGTTTGATCGGCATGATTGGGTGGTGGAGAGATGTGAGGGTGGGGAAGGGGAAGGGGTGAGGGAGGTGGAGTACGTGATTGATTTTTATAGGGGGAGGGGGGGGGCGGGGAATTTCTTTTTGGATGTTAGGCCGAAGATGAATTGTTGGGAGGGGGTCAGGATGAGGGTTGTGAGGTTGTTTGGGTTGGGGTAGGTTGGTGGGAGGAGATGGGGTGGGTGGTTTTGTGTATATTGGATGGGCGTTGTACAGTATGTATATAGCTCTATGCCTTGATAACGCTTCCGAACGCTTCCGAACGCCAATAATGCTTGCTACGAAGACATTGACCTTGGAACGCTGAGAATTGAACTTCAACCAAGCACAGCAGCCAAAACGATAATCACCAGGACCACCGCAAGGATCAGTAACAGACAGCAAGCCTTCCCTCGCGCGCTCTTCTGATACCGACTCGCGCTCCTCAGCTCCACATCGGCCTGCCGTGTATCCCCAGCCACATTCTGCACATTCCCACTGATCGTATCTATCTGCGTTCCCTGCTCGTGCACAATATGCGCCACGTCTCGGAACAGCTCGTTCAACTCGCCGACACTGGTCTCGATATTCCGGATCTCGGCCTCTCGCTCGACAATCAGAGATTCTTGAAAGTCGACCTCGTCCTGCGAAGCGAGGTGCAGTTGTTCCTGCTCCTGCCGTTGGAGTTGCTGCTGCTGTTGCGGGTCGTCGGTGTATCTAGGCAGACTCGAGGTGTCGTTGGAGTCTATGGCTGTTCGGGCTTGGTTGGCGGAAGCTCGTTGCTTCTCAAGAGCGGTGCGCTGGATCGATTGGAACTCTGTGCCTGAAGCCTGGAATTCGCGCGAGAGCTTCTGTTGCGTGTATTTCTGGGAGGGCTGTTGCGATTGTGTCAGTGTTCCTCTTGGAGAGCGACGAAGGGTTCCATACGTTGACGTCTTCCCATGCAGCCAGCTTCCGCATCTTCTCTCCAATATCCTTGAAGCCATTTCGTGCTTCCTCCAGCAGATCGGACACCCTTTCCCGTACCCGTTCGGTGTCACGCTTGGTACCCAGCAGGTTGATTTGCTGTGAAAGGCGGGCTATTGAGGATGTAAGACCGAAGAGCTGGACAGAAAGATTCTCGGCGAATTTGTCAAACTCCTTGTCGGGTGCGGTCTCAGGGTCGTCTCGGTACTGTGGTGATTGCGCTTCTAGCGCCGATAGGTGGTTGAAGGACATATCGATGGGCGTGGGTGGCCGGGTGGTGGTCTAGTGGATCAAAGCGTAGGCAAATATGACTATCGACAGACGGTAGGTGTGGGGCTAAGGTGCAATTCAATATACGGAACCATGATTAAAGCCTTGAAGGTTGACGTACTCGAACTGGGACGTGATGCGCAGCAGCATTCGCCTCGGAATAAAGTCGGGCCGTGAAGCGCGCTGCTTGATTATTCGCGGTGATGTTTGCACCTTTTGTTGACAAATGAGAAGGTTCAATTTTTTTCATTAATGGCATGAATAGACTGGTTACTAACTGATGTACCTAGAATGGCGATGCCTGCAGCTCGACCAAGGTCTTACAAGCAATGTCTGACGCCCGCCCTGCACCGAAGATTCAATCGAGCTGCTGGCATCGTCCTTAGTATTTGCTATGTGGAAGCAGTGTTGATTGGAGATAAGTCATCTTGTGAGCTCAGATCCTCAAGGTCTTTCTTTCGGGGTTACTGAATGAGTAACCAAGGGCTATGGTTATGGTTTCCTCTCGGATTTGCAGGCATCCGGACTCTACTGCTTTTCGTTGCGGCCCTCGTAGTCTTCGTCCTACGTGTTGGGCAGCTCCATCTGGGCGCCAGAACAACGGCTTCTCCTTTCCAGACATTTCGGAGAAAGCTCTACAGCTACGATACGATTCGAACCCTTGGATGGTACACACTCTCAGCATGCTTGTTCAGCGAGGTTTACATGTGGTCCGCTTCGGTTGATGCGAACTTAGGATGGATTTCTGCTGGGAAGTACGGATACACTGTTGAAAAGGCCGAAATGTGGCTGATGATTGTTCAGATCATGGGAGCGCAAGAGACTCAATGAAAGGCCAATTTATCTGAGGAGCGTCTTCCTGCTATTAGCGGTGATGCAGACAATATGTCACCTCGGTCTTGACTATGATCAAATATCACTACCACTC
>JAABUL010003552.1_pt1 | contig 22897 bp, 19 predicted proteins | sample 5559151 | NCBI WGS metagenome assembly JAABUL01 (sample SAMN10711876, study PRJNA513368) | rock metagenome | isolation source: Antarctica rocks | place: Antarctica: Victoria Land, Pudding Butte sud | reverse complement strand
CCGACCGCGGTCATGCTGAGCAGCAGCTCGGTGACGGCGCCGTTGGCGACCGTGCCGAACTCCTCGTCGTTGAGCGCGACCTGGCCGGTCAGGCGGACATGCGCCCGCCCGGCCTGCACGTCCGGCAGCCCGGCCGCGACCGCGCGCAACACGTCGGACGCGACCTTGCCCGGCTCGAGCGCGCCGTAGTCGAGCACCGGCCGGGTCAGGACGAAGCGATACTGCCCGGCCAGGTCCGCGACCGACCCGGCCAGCAGCCGCTGCCAGGAGAGCGGCTCCGGCGCGCCCGAGGCCGCCTGCGCGAGCGCCTTGTGGAACCCGTCGAGCGCGGGCGCGAAGGCACCGAGGTCGGCCTGCCCGGCGGCGACCCCCTGGGCGATCAGCCCAAGCGCGGACATCAGCCCGCGCAGGCTCGGGTCGGCCGCGAGCTGCCCGAGGAAGGGCTGGGCGTCGATGGTGGCGTTCAGCAGGTCGGTCAGGGTCTTGGGGTCGAGGAACAGCAGCCCGTTGCGTTCCAGATAGGGCGAGGCGTCCGGACGGGTGGCGGACTTGAAATGGGCGTGGTCGGCGGAGAGCGCCCCGGCCAGGGCGGACGCGGTCTCCTCGGCCTCCTCCGGCGTGCGCCCGTCGACCACGGCGACTAGCAGGTCCTGCTGGCGCGGGAAGGCGCGCTCGATCGCCATGCTTCGCTGGCGCCAGGGCAGCGAGGCGGAGAACAGCGCGCCGGTGTCGGTCGTCACGCCGAGCCGGGTGGCGGCCAGGAACAGCGACACCCCGGCCAGCACCAGCGCCCCCAGCAGCACGCCGGCCCAATGCCGCCCGCAGAAATGCGACCAGTTGCCGAGCAGCACGCCAGCCCGCGAAGGCGGCGGCACCGCTGGCGTGCGGAGGGCGCCTGGGCGCTGCGGCGGCGGCAGGCCAGGCGACGGTTGGTCTGCGGTCACGGTGCGTTGCCCTCGCCTTTTGCGCCTCTTGCGCGCCCACATCGGCCAAACCCGGCTCTGGAGCAAGTCAGCGTGCCGTCTTCATGCTGCACTGCCGTTGCGTTCACGTTGACCCTGCTTAAGTCAACCGATACGAACGGGCCTGCATTGCGCCTGCAGATACGGGAAACAGGTCTCGATAATGGGTTTTCGCCGATGAAGAATGTGCGTGACGCCCTGATGGTGGCGCATACCAGCGAAGGCGAACTGGTCCGCCGCCCGCTCTCGCCGCACCTGCAAGTCTACGCGCCGCAGGTCACCTCGTTGCTGTCGATCATGAACCGCGTGACCGGGATCGCGACATCGATCGGTACGCTGCTGCTGGTCTGGTGGTTGGCAGCGGCCGCGAGCGGACCGGTGGCGTTCGGTCGTGTGCAGTGGTTCATCGGCTCCTGGCTGGGCCTGTTCATGCTGTTCGGCTGGACCGCCTCGCTGTTCTACCACTTCTTTGGCAGCCTGCGGCACCTGGCCTGGGATGCCGGCTACGGCTTCGAGTTGCGGCAGACCCATGCCAGCGGCTGGGCGGCGGTGATCGCCACGGTGGTGGCCACCCTGCTGACCTGGGCGGTCGGCTTCTGGATGTGGCCGCGATGAACGAGAAGATGAAAATCGCCGTGAGGCGCTCGCAACTCGGGCGCGCGCGCGGCGTCGGTGCGGCCCATTCCGGCGTGCATCACTGGTGGGCCGAGCGGGTCACCGCGATCGCCCTGGTGCCGCTGACGATCTGGTTCATCCTGAGCGTGCTCGGGCTGATCGGGGCGCCCCAGGCCCGTGTCGCCGCCTGGGCCGGCAATCCCTTCAACACCGCCCTGCTGCTGGCGATGATCGTGATGACATTTCATCACATGCAACTGGGTGTGCAGGTCGTGTTGGAAGATTATGTCAGTGACAAGCGGCTGCTGACGGCGCTGGTCCTGGTCAACAAGGGCGTGGCCCTGCTTCTCGGCCTGATCGCCGCCGTTTCCGTGCTCAAGCTCGCGATGCTCTGAACCGAGGACCTGAATGAACGCCATCAGCCCAGGAACGCCCCGCTCTTACAACGTCATCGACCACACTTATGATGTCGTGGTCGTGGGCGCCGGCGGAGCGGGTTTGCGCTCCACGCTCGGCATGGGGGCGGCCGGCCTGCGCACAGCGTGCCTGACCAAGGTGTTCCCGACCCGCAGCCACACCGTCGCCGCACAGGGCGGCATTGGCGCGGCACTCGGCAACATGGGCGAGGACGATTGGCGCTGGCACATGTACGACACCGTCAAGGGCTCCGACTGGCTCGGCGATCAGGACGCGATCGAATACATGTGCCGCGAGGCGATCCCGGCGGTCTACGAGCTCGAGCACTACGGCGTGCCGTTCAGCCGCACCGAGGACGGCCGCATCTATCAGCGCCCTTTCGGCGGCCACATGAAAGATTACGGCAAGACGCCGGCCATGCGCGCGTGCGCCGCCGCCGACCGCACCGGCCACGCCATCCTGCATACGCTGTATCAGCAGAGCCTCAAGCATGAGGTCGAGTTCTTCGTCGAATACATCGCGCTCGACCTGATCATGGAAGAGGGCGCCTGCCGCGGCGTCATGGCGTGGTGCCTCGAGGACGGCACGATGCATCGGTTCCGCGCCCAGACCGTGGTGCTTGCCACCGGCGGCTACGGCCGCGCCTATTTCTCCTGTACCTCGGCGCACATCTGCACCGGCGACGGCAACGGCATGGCGATGCGCGCCGGGCTGCCGATGCAGGACATGGAGTTCGTGCAGTTCCACCCGACCGGCATCTACGGCTCCGGCTGCCTCATCACCGAGGGCAGCCGCGGCGAGGGCGGTTACCTGACCAACTTGGAGGGCGAGCGCTTCATGGAGCGCTATGCGCCGACGGCCAAGGACTTGGCCAGCCGCGACGTGGTCTCGCGCTCGATGACGCTCGAGATCAACGCCGGCCGCGGCGTCGGTCCGAACAAGGACCACATCTTCCTGCATCTCGAGCACCTCGGCGCCGAGTTGCTGCACGAGCGCCTGCCGGGCATCAGCGAGACCGCGAAGGTGTTCGCCGGCGTCGACGTGACCAAGGCGCCGATCCCGGTGCTGCCGACCGTACATTATAATATGGGTGGGATTCCGACCAACTATCGCACCGAGGTGCTGCGCCCGACCGCCGATGATCCCGACGCGGTCGTGCCCGGCCTGATGGCGATCGGCGAGGCCGCCTGCGTCTCCGTGCACGGCGCCAACCGGCTCGGCACCAACTCGCTGCTCGACCTGGTCGTGTTCGGCCGCGCCGCCGCGCACCGGGCCGCCGAGATCATCAAGCCCGGGGCCAGCCAAGCCCCGCTGCCGCCGCGCGCCGGCGACAACGCGCTGGATCGCTTCGACCGCATCCGCAACGCCAAGGGCGGGACGGGCGTCGCGCAGATGCGGCTCGAGCTGCAGAAGACCATGCAGGCGCACGCCGCCGTCTATCGCAACAGCGACAGTCTCAAGGAAGGCGTGCAGAAGATGAAGGGCCTGTGGTCCGGCATGGACGACATGCGCGTCGCCGACCACAGCCTCATCTGGAACACCGACCTGCTCGAGGCGCTCGAGTTCGGCAACCTGATGGACAACAGCATGACCACCATGGTCTCCGCCGAAGCCCGGCAGGAGAGCCGCGGGGCCCATGCCCACGACGACTTCCCCGACCGCGACGACGCCAATTGGATGAAGCACTCGCTGGCCTGGATCGACCCCAAGGGCAATGTCGAGCTCGGCTACCGCGACGTGAAGATGCGCACCTTGACCAACGAAGTCAGCGTTTTCCCGCCCAAGCAGCGCGTCTACTGAGGACATCATGGCGACCTTTACGCTTCCCAAGAACAGCCGTATCGGCGTTGGCCAGACCTACAAGGCTGCGCCGGACGCCACGCGCACCAAGGACTTCACCGTCTATCGCTGGAATCCGGATGACGGGCAGAACCCGCGCATCGACACCTACCAGCTCGATCTCGACAAGGTCGGCCCGATGGTGCTGGACGCGCTGATCTACATCAAGAACGAGGTCGACCCGACGCTCACCTTCCGGCGCTCCTGCCGCGAGGGCATCTGCGGCTCCTGCGCCATGAACATCGACGGCAGCAACACGCTCGCCTGCCTCAAGTCGCACGACGACGTCACAGGCCCGGTCCGCATCTATCCGCTGCCGCACATGGCCGTGGTCAAGGACATCGTCCCCGACCTGTCGCAGATCTACGCCCAGCTCCGCAGCGTCGAGCCGTGGCTGAAGGCCGATACGCCGCCCCCCCCGGATGCCGAGCGTTTGCAGAGCAAGGAGGAGCGCGCCCAGCTCGATGGGCTGTGGGAATGCATCCTGTGTTTCTGCTGCACCACGTCGTGCCCGAGCTACTGGTGGAACGGCGATCGCTATCTCGGCCCGGCCGTGCTGCTGCAGGCTTATCGCTGGATCGCCGATAGCCGCGACGAGCACATGGGCGACCGGCTCGACGCGCTCGAGGACCCCTACAAGCTCTACCGCTGCCACACGATCATGAACTGCACGCAGTCCTGCCCCAAGGGCCTCAACCCGGCCAAGGCAATCGGCGAAATCAAACAGTTGCTGGCCGAACGCAAGATCTGAGCGCCGGCCATGGCGTTTCACGGCGACCTGTCGACGGCCGCCGGGCGCCGGGCCGCCTGGCGCGACAGCCTGCTGGTGGACCATGGCGTGTTCCGCACAGTGTGGACCAATCTCGCCGAAGTCATCCCCGGCAAGCTCTATCGCTCCAACCATCCCACGCCCAAGCAACTCGCAAGCGCCAGCAAGCGCCTGCATCTACGGACGCTGGTGAACCTGCGCGGCCCGCGGCACTGCGGCTCCGAGGCGCTCTCCACGGAGTCGGCGACGCGCCTGGGTCTGGATCACGTCTACATGGCGTTCGAGAGCCGCGGAGCGCCGCACCGCGAACGCATCCTGCGATTCGCCAAGCTCTGGCACGAGATCCGCTTTCCTGCCCTGGTGCACTGCAAATCCGGCGCCGACCGGGCGGGGCTGGCCTCGGGCCTCGCGCTGCTGTTCGAGGGGGGACGCGCCGAGGACGCGCTGAAGCAACTGTCCTGGCGCTTCGGTCACTGGAAGAGCGCCCGGACCGGCGTGCTCGACGCGTTTTTCCTGCGCTACGCCGAGGATGCGGAAGGACGCATCCCGTTCCTGGCCTGGGTCGAGCGCGAGTATGACGAGGCCAAGCTGAAGCAGGATTTCGTGGCCAATGGCCTGGCCAGCTTTGTCACCGAGACGGTGCTGCGTCGGGAGTGACCGAGGTGGCCGCCTCGATGAGCGCGAGCGCCATCACGCGACTCTCGTCAGCCGCTTCATGAAGGCGGAAATCTTGTGGCGGCGCAGCTCGTAGCGGGCTTTGTCGTCCGACGTCATGTAATTGAGCTGCACCACGTGCCGCCGGCCGACGAATTGCTTGTGGCCGTGCCAGGTTGTCGGTCCGTTCGGGAAGACCAGCAGCGTCCCGTTCACCGGCGGCACCTCCACCGCGTAATCCTCGAGGTCATCCGGGCGTCGGAGCAGCCGCAAGCAGCCCTCCTGCTTGGCCCAAGACTCGCTCTCGGGGTTGAGGTAGAGCAGCACCGTCACCCGCTTGGCAGTGCTGTCGGTATGGATGCGCCCGTCCTTTTCCCGCGACTGGCCGCGCAACGTGATCATCACCGGCGCATCGTCGAGCTCGAGGCCGAACTTCTCGGCTACCGCCTTACGGAAACGCGGCCCTTCGAGCTCGGCCATCAGTGCGCGCGCCTGGGTGCCCAGGCGGAGGCCTTCGGTCGGGAACGAGCCGCCCTTCTCCAGCTTGGGCAATCCCTCCACCACGTCGGGCAGCAACGGCGCCGGCACGAAGCCGCCAACCACGACATGGCGGAACGGCGTCTCGGCCACGCGCGTCGCGTCAAGCTTTTGGTAATCAAGATCGAGCATGATGGCCTCATTACCGGCTGTGCCGCCGGGCATGCAACGGGGTCTTGAGTTCCAACGCGGAAGCGGCGAAGGGTATCCCTCATCCATTATGCCTGACGTCCTCTCCCTCGATGCCGGCTGCGCCCAAGCGGCCCTGTCCGCCTGATGGACGGCACTGACCATGCCGGCAGCGGCGGCCCGCTCGCCGCGTATCGCGCCCGGCTCGCGGCCGGCGAGCTGATGACCGACCCGGCCCAAGCCCTCGCGGCCGAGCGGCTGCAGGCGCTCTGGCACCGCCTGCGCGATTATTCGCCACAACCGCAGCATACCAGCCATGTCAGCTTCATCGGGCGGATGCTGAAGAGCCGCATGCGCGACGACATCCCGCCCGACTACCCGCACGGCCTCTACCTCGTCGGCGATGTAGGGCGCGGCAAGTCCATGCTGATGGACCTGTTCTTCGCTACCGCCACCATCGCGCTCAAGCGCCGCATCCACTTCAACGCCTTCATGCAGCAGGTCCACGCCCGCATCCATGGGTGGCGCCGGCAGCCCGAGCGGCTCGACGACCCGGGCTCGGACGATCCGATCCCGCCGCTGGCCGCGTCGCTTGCCGCGGAAGCGTCTCTGCTGTGCTTCGACGAGTTCCAGATCAACGACATCGCCGACGCCATGCTGCTCGGACGCCTGTTCAAGGCGTTGTTCGCCCGCGGCGTGGTGGTCGTCGCCACCAGCAACACCGTCCCCGACGACCTGTTCGCCGGCCAGCCCGGCCGCGACGCGTTCCTGCCGTTCATCGCCCTCATCAACCAGCACCTCGACGTGCTGGTGCTGGCCGGCGGCCGCGACTTCCGCCGCCAACGCCTGCAAGCGCTGCCGACCTGGCACGTCCCGGTCGACGCGCGGGCGACGCAGGCGCTCGACCATGCCTTCGCCGAGCTGACCCGGCGCCAACCGGCCAAACTCGAACGCATGCAGGTGCTCGGCCATACGCTCACGGTGCCGCTGGCGGCCAACGGCGTGGCCCGGTTCGATTTCGCCGCGCTGTGCCGTCAGGCGCTCGGGCCCGGCGACTACGGCACGCTGGCGACCCACTACCAGGCGCTGGTGCTGGACGGCGTGCCCCGGCTCTCGCCCGAGAATCACGACGCGGCGCGGCGGTTCATCGTCCTGGTCGACGAGCTGTACGAGCACCGGGTCAAGCTGGTGGCCAGCGCGGAGGCGGCGCCAGACGAGCTCTACCCGGAGGGCGAAGGGGCAGCGGCGTTTCGCCGAACTGCCTCGCGTTTGATCGAAATGCAAAGCCAGGACTACCTGACCTTGCCGCATTTGACATGATCGACCCCGAATCGGGCCGCCGCGGCTTGAAGCAAGGTCGGACATGGGTTAGCAAACCGGCACCCTCCGGGCGGCCGGGCGCCCAGCCGGGCGCTGAACCTCCCTGGACGCGGGAATTCCTTATCATGGCACGCAAAAAGATCGCGCTGATCGGCGCTGGCAACATCGGCGGTACCCTCGCCCACCTGATCGGGTTGAAGGAGCTCGGCGATGTCGCGCTGTTCGACGTCTTCGGGGGCGTGGCCGCCGGCAAAGCGCTGGACATCATGCAATCCGCCCCGGTCGACGGCTTCGACAGCCATATGACCGGCGGCAGCGACTACTCCGCCATCGCCGGCGCCGACGTCGTCATCGTCACAGCCGGCTTCCCGCGCACCCCCGGCATGAGCCGGGACGACCTGATCGGCAAGAATGCCGGCGTCATCGCCGAGGTGGCCGAGGGCATCAAGAACAACTGCCCCGACGCGTTCGTCATCGTCATCACCAACCCGCTCGACGCGATGGTCTGGGTGATGCAGCAAAAGTCGGGCCTGCCGCCGAACAAGGTGGTCGGCATGGCCGGCGTGCTCGACAGCGCCCGGTTCCGCCTCTTCCTCGCCCATGAGTTCAACGTCTCGGTCGAGGACGTCACCGCCTTCGTGCTCGGCGGCCATGGCGACACGATGGTCCCGCTGGTCCGTTACAGCACGGTGGCCGGCATTCCGGTGCCCGACCTCATCGCCATGGGCTGGTCGACGCAGGAAAAGATCGACGCGATCGTCAAGCGCACCGCCAATGGCGGCGGCGAGATCGTCAAGCTGCTCGAGCGCGGCAGCGCCTTCTATGCCCCGGCGGCCAGCGCCATTGCCATGGCCGAGAGCTACCTGCTCGACAAAAAGCGGGTGCTCCCAGCCGCCGCCCACCTGACCGGGCAATACGGCATCGACGGACTCTATATCGGCGTGCCCGTGGTGATCGGCGCCGGCGGGGTCGAGAAGATCGTCGAGATCAAGCTCGACGCCGACGAGCAGGCCGCGTTCGACAAGAGCTGCGGCACGGTGCGCGAGTTGATCGACGCCAGCCGCAAGCTGGTCGGCTGAACAGTCCGGTCTTCGCCGGGCGCATGGCAGGGGAGCGGCCCCCACGCTGTGCCTGCCATTATCTATGCGTGGGAGCCCCACATTCGGGGCGTGGCTTGGTAAGGATGGGTATATGCCCGGCGTAGATGTGCTGGCTTCTGTCTTCAACGGCGCGAACGCGGCCTACATGGCCGACATGTATGCGCGCTGGGTCGGCAACCCGGCCAGTGTCGACGCCAGCTTCGGCGAGTTGTTCAGTGCCCTGAACGACGAGGCCCGCGGCATCATCGAGGATGCCAGCGGTGCATCCTGGGCACCACGCAAGTTCGACCTCGGCGAGCCCGACGCGGCCAAGCCGGCCACCAAGGCCGCTCCCGGCGGGGCTAGCCCGGAGCACGTCCGCGCCGCCGCCCTCGACAGCCTGCGTGCGCTTATGATGATCCGTGCCTACCGCGTGCGCGGCCATCTCGAAGCCCAGCTCGACCCGCTCGGGCTGCAGGTCCCCGCATCGCATGCCGAGCTCGACCCGGCCTCCTACGGGTTCGGGCCGGGCGACCGCGACCGGCCGATCTTCATCGACGGCGTGCTGGGCCGCGAGTCGGCCAGCATCAACGAGATCCTTGAGATCGTGCGCGCCAGCTATTGCGGCCCGATCGGCGTCGAATTCATGCACATCCAGGATCCCGACCAGAAAATCTGGATCCAGCGCCGCATCGAGGGTGCGCCTTGGGTCGGCAGCTTCGATATCGCCGCCAAACGCACAATCCTGTCTCAACTGACCGAGGCCGAAGGGTTCGAGGCGTTCTGTCAGCGTCGTTTCGTCGGCACCAAGCGCTTCGGGCTGGAAGGCGGCGAAGTCACCATACCGGCGATGCACGCCCTGATCGAAGTGGCCGCCAACGGCGGCGTCAACGAGATCGCCATCGGCATGCCGCATCGTGGCCGCCTCAACACGCTGGTCAACATCGTCCGCAAGCCGTTCACCGCCATCTTCAGCGAATTCGCCGGCGCCAGCTCGCAGCCGGACGACGTGCAGGGCTCCGGCGACGTCAAATACCATCTCGGCACCAGCACCGACGTCGAGATCGCCGGCCATAACGTGCATATCTCGCTGCAGCCCAATCCCTCGCACCTGGAGGCGGTCGACCCGGTCGTCATCGGCAAGGTGCGCGCCCGCCAGGACTGCGCCGGCGACGTCAAGGACCGCCGCAGCGTCATGGCCATCCTGATCCACGGCGACGCCGCCTTCGCCGGACAGGGCCTGGTCTACGAGACGCTGGCGATGAGCCAGCTCATTGGCTACCGCACCGGCGGCACCGTGCACCTGATCGTCAACAATCAGATCGGCTTCACCACCGTCCCGGCGCACGCCTACTCGGGCCTCTATTGCACCGATATCGCCAAATCGATCCAAAGCCCGATCCTGCACGTCAACGGCGACCAACCCGAAGCGGTGGTGTTCGCCGCCCGCTTCGCCGCCGAGTTCCGCATGCAGTTCGGCACCGACATCGTGCTCGACATCGTCTGCTACCGCCGCCACGGCCATAACGAGACCGACGAGCCGGCCTTCACGCAGCCGATCATGTATCGTGCGATCAAGGACTTGCCGACCACGCGGGCGCTCTATGCCGAGCGGCTGGCGGCCGAGAACTCGGTGCCGCAGGAGGAGTCCAAGGCCATCTGGGAAGGCTTCCAGGCCCAGCTCGAGCAGGCCTACCAGGCCGCGCAATCCTACCGTCCCAACAAGGCCGACTGGCTGGAGGGGCATTGGGCCGGATTGAAGCAGGCCGGCGAGAACGAGGAGTTGCAGGAGGCGCCGACGGCGATGACCACCGCGGACCTCCAGACGGTCGGCCGCGCGCTCTACACCCCCCCGGGCGATTTCGTGCTCAATCCCAAGATCGCGCGCCAGCTCGAGGCCAAGCGGGCGATGTTCGAGAGCGGGCAGGGGATCGATTGGTCGACCGGCGAGGCATTGGCGTTCGGCGGCCTGCTCGCCGAGGGGTCGCGCGTCCGTCTGTCCGGCGAGGATTGCCAGCGCGGCACCTTCAGCCAGCGCCACGCGGTGCTGGTCGACCAGGCCAACCAGAACGAATACGTGCCCTTGAACAACATCAAGGATGGCCAGGCCAAGATCGAGATCTACAACTCGCTGCTGTCCGAGGCCGGCGTGCTCGGCTTCGAGTATGGCTACAGCCTTGCCGACCCGAAGACGCTGGTGCTGTGGGAGGCGCAGTTCGGCGACTTCGCCAATGGCGCGCAGGTCATCATCGACCAGTTCCTGGCCAGCGGCGAGACCAAGTGGCTGCGCATGAGCGGCCTTACCCTGCTGCTGCCGCACGGCTATGAAGGCCAGGGGCCGGAACACAGCAGCGCGCGGCTGGAGCGTTACCTGCAGCTCTGCGCCGAGCGCAACATGGCGGTCTGCAACCTGACCACGCCGGCCAGCTACTTTCATGCGCTGCGCCGGCAGCTCAAGCGCAACTTCCGCAAGCCGCTCGTCATCATGACGCCGAAATCGCTGTTGCGGCACAAGCTGGCGGTCAGCCCGCTGGCCGACTTCGCCGAGGGCACCAGCTTCCGCCCAGTGCTGGGCGAGGTCGACCAGCTGGTGGCGCCGGAGAAGGTCCGCCGGGTCGTGATGTGTTCGGGCAAGGTTTATTACGACCTGCTTGCCGCGCGGCGTGAAGCCAAGCTCGACGACGTGGCGCTGCTCACGCTCGAGCAGATCTACCCGTTCCCGGAGATCACGCTGCCCAAAAAGCTCGGCCCGTATCGCAATGCCGATGTCGTGTGGTGTCAGGAGGAGCCGGCCAATATGGGCGCCTGGACCTTCGTCGACCGGCGGATCGAGAAGATCCTGACGGAGCTGGGCGGCGCGGCCAAACGCCCCACCTATGTCGGACGTGACGACGCTGCCAGCCCGGCCACCGGCCTGGCCAAGGTCCACGCCGCGCAGCAGGCGGCCTTGGTCGCCCGCGCGCTCGGCCTCAACTCTTAATCGGAACCGGACATGGGCATCGACATCAAGGTCCCGACCCTCGGCGAGAGCGTCACCACCGCCACCGTCGCGCGCTGGCTGAAGAAGGCCGGCGAGAGCGTCGCCGCGGACGAGCCGCTGGTGGAGTTGGAGACCGACAAGGTCACCGTCGAGGTGCCGGCGCCTCAGGCCGGCGTGCTGGATGCGATCCAGGCACAGGAAGGTGCCGAGGTCGAAGTCGGCTCGGTCCTGGCGACGATGGAAGCCGGCGCCGCCCCGGCCAAGGCGCCGCAGGTGGCCGCCAACCCGAGCGCCGGCGTCAACCCGCCGCCCGCTCCGCGTGGACCCGTCTCGCGCCCCGCCACCCAGTCGCCGGAGGCAACGAAACCTGCCCCGCCGGAAACGGCTAAGCCTGCCCCGGCGCATGCGCCGATGCCATCCGCCGGCAAGATGATGGAGGAGCGCGGCCTGCAGTCGGCCCAGCTCGACGGTACCGGCAAAGACGGCCGTATCACCAAGGGCGACGTGCTCGACTTCCTCTCGCGTCCTGCCGCCTCCCCCACCGCGGCCCCGGCCGCCCGAGCCCCGCGGGAGGCGCAGCCAGGCGAGGAACGCGTCAAGATGACCCGGCTGCGGCGCACCATCGCCCAGCGCCTGAAGGACGCGCAGAACACCGCCGCCATGCTGACCACCTTCAACGAGGTGGACATGAGTGCGGCGATGGCGCTGCGCTCCGAGTATCGCGACGCGTTCGAGAAGAAGAACGGCGGCACCCGGCTCGGCTTCATGTCGTTCTTCGTGCGCGCCTGCGTGGCCGCCCTGAAGGAGTTCCCGGCCGTCAACGCCGAGATCGACGGCGACGAAATCGTCTACAAGAACTTTGTCCACATGGGCATCGCCGTCGGCGGCGCGAACGGGCTGGTCGTACCGGTCGTGCGAAACGTCGAGCAGATGGGCTTCGCCGAGATCGAGCGTTCGATCGGCGATTTCGGCAAACGCGCCCGGGACGGGCAGCTCAAGCTCGACGAGCTGAGTGGCGGCACGTTCACCATCACCAATGGCGGCGTCTACGGCAGCCTGATGAGCACGCCGATCCTGAATGCGCCGCAATCCGGCATCCTCGGCATGCACAAGATTCAGGAGCGGCCGATGGCGATCGGCGGCAAGGTCGAGATCCGGCCGATGATGTATCTGGCGCTCTCGTACGATCACCGGATCGTCGACGGCAAGGAAGCGGTCTCATTCCTGGTCCGCGTCAAAGAAGGCGTGGAAGACCCGCGCCGCCTATTGTTGGGCCTGTAAATGACCGAATCATTCGACGTCATCGTCATTGGCGGCGGACCCGGCGGCTATGTCTGCGCCATACGCGCCGCCCAACTCGGGCTCAAGACCGCCTGCGTCGAGCGCCGCGCCACGCTTGGCGGAACGTGCCTGAACATCGGCTGCATCCCGAGCAAGGCGATGCTCCAATCCTCGGAGAACTTCGAGGAGGCACGGGACCATTTCGCCGACCACGGTGTCATGATCGAGAGCGTCAAGCTCGATCTCGGCCGGATGCAGGCGCGCAAGGGCAAGGTGGTCGAGGCCAACGTCAAGGGCGTCGAGTTCCTGTTCAAGAAGAATAAGGTGACCTGGCTCAAGGGCGGCGGCCGAATCGCGGCACCGGGCCGGGTCGAGGTCGACGGCACAGAGTACGAGGCCAAGCACATCGTCATCGCGACCGGCAGCGAGAGCATCCCGTTGCCCGGCGTCGAGGTCGACGAGACCCGCATCGTCTCCAGCACCGGCGCGCTCGAGCTGAACCAGGTGCCGGGACGCATGGTGGTGATCGGTGGCGGCTATATCGGCCTCGAGCTCGGCAGCGTGTGGAAGCGGCTCGGGGCCGAGGTGACGGTCGTGGAGTTCCTCGACCGGCTCGTGCCCGGGATGGACGCCGAGGTCGCCAAGACATTCGAGCGCGTGCTCGGCAAGCAGGGCATCAAGTTCAAGCTCGGCACCAAGGTCACGGGCGCGCAGCGCGAGGGCGAAATCGTCCGGCTGACACTGGAGCCGGCCAAGGGCGGCGAGGCGGAGACGATCGAGGCTGACGTCGTGTTGGTGGCGATCGGCCGCCGCGCGTTCACCGATCAGTTGGGGCTCGATGCGATCGGCGTGAATCGCGACGAGCGCGGCCGGGTCGAGGTGGACGCGCATTATGCGACCAATGTCGCGGGCATCTATGCGATCGGCGACGTGATCGCCGGGCCGATGCTGGCGCACAAGGCCGAAGAAGAGGGCGTCGCTTTGGCCGAGCGGATCGCCGGCCAGGCCGGGCACGTCAACTATGGCGTCATCCCGGGCGTGGTCTACACTTGGCCCGAGGTTGCCAGCATCGGCTCCACCGAGGAGCAGTTGAAGCAGCAGGGCGTGGCCTATGCCGTGGGCAAGTTCCCGTTCACCGCCAACGGCCGCGCCCGCGCGATGGGCAGCACGGACGGTTTCGTGAAGATCCTGGCCGACAAGACCAGCGACCGCGTGCTGGGCGCCCACATCATCGGCCCGGACGCCGGCACGCTGATCGCCGAAATTGCCACGGCGATGGAGTTCGGCGCCAGCAGCGAGGACATCGCCCGTACCTGCCACGCGCATCCAAGCCTGAGCGAGGCCGTCAAAGAGGCCGCGCTGGCCGTCGAAGGCCGCGCGCTCCATATGTGACGGGAATCAAAACCCACATGCCTCTCCCTACCACGACTGACCACAGCTACGCCGTGACCGTGACCTGGACCGGCAACACCGGATCGGGCACGGCCAGCTACCGCGGCTTCAAGCGCAGCCATGACGTGCTCGTGCACGGCAAGCCGTTGATCCCCTGCTCCTCCGACCCTGCCTTTCGCGGCGACGCAACCTGCTACAATCCCGAGGAGATGCTCGTCGCCTCGCTCTCCTCCTGCCACATGCTTTGGTATCTGCACCTCTGCTGCACGGCCGGGGTCGTCGTCGAGGCTTACCAGGACATCGCCGAAGGTGTGATGGTCGAGACGCGCGACGGCGGTGGCCGCTTCACCGAGGTCGTGCTGCAGCCCGAGATCACCCTGGCTCCGGGAGCCGATATCGAGCGCGCCCGCGCGTTGCATGTCGACGCCAAGGCGAAGTGCTTCATCGCCAACTCGGTGAACTTTCCCGTCCGACACGAGCCGATCTTCCGGTCCGCCTGATGCTCGCGCTGACCATGGGCGACCCGGCCGGCATCGGCGGCGAGCTCACGTTGAAGGCCTGGACCGCCCTGCGCCAGAGCGGGCCCGCCTTCGTCGTGCTCGATGACCCGGCCCGTCTGCGCGCCATCGATGCCGATATCCCGATCGAAGTGGTGGCCGATCCGGATGCTGCCGCACGGGCGTTCGCCAGCGCGCTGCCGGTCATGGAGACGCCGCTCGCGGTCGCGTCGATCCCCGGGCGCCCGGACCCGGCCAATGCCGCCTCCGTGCTGGCCAGCATCGAACATGCGGTACGCCTGGCCGAGTGCGGCAGCGTCCGCGCCGTCGTGACCAACCCGATCAGCAAAGCCACGCTCTACCAAGCCGGCTTTGCTTTTCCCGGCCATACCGAATTCCTCGGCGCCCTGACCAGCGCACCCCACCCGGTGATGATGCTGGCCAACGACTATCTGCGCGTGGTGCCGGTGACGGTGCATATCGGTCTTCGCGCCGCCCTGGAGCAGCTTTCGACCGACCTCATCGTCACCGTCGCCCGCATCGCCGCCCAGGCGCTGACGGCGCAGTTCGGCATTGCGCGGCCCCGCCTGGGCGTAGCCGGGCTGAACCCCCACGCCGGCGAAGGGGGTGCGATTGGCCACGAGGAGGGCACCATCATCGTGCCGGCGCTCGAGCGCCTCCGGGCCGACGGCCTGGACGTGACCGGCCCCTACCCACCCGACACGATGTTCACCCCGGCCGCGCGCGCCGGTTATGACGTGGCCATCTGCATGTATCACGACCAGGCGCTGATTCCGCTCAAGACGCTGGACATAGACAGCGGCGTCAACGTCACGCTCGGCCTGCCGATCATCCGCACCTCGCCCGATCACGGCACCGCCTTCGACATTGCCGGCCATAATCGCGCCGATCCCGCGAGCCTGATCGCGGCGCTGCGCATGGCGGCCACGATGGCAGCCTCCGCATGACCGCCCGCCTCGGCGTCAACATCGATCACGTCGCGACCATCCGCAACGCCCGCGGCGGCGGCCATCCGGACCCCTACGCCGCGGCCCTGATCGCGATCGGTGCTGGCGCGGACGGGATCACGGCGCACCTGCGCGAGGATCGCCGCCATGTGCGCGACGCCGATCTCGAGCGCCTCGCGGCCTCGCCGGAGATCCGGCTGAACATGGAAATGGCTGGGACCGAAGAGATGGTCGCCATTGCACTGAAGCTCTGCCCGGCCGCGTGCTGCTTGGTGCCGGAGAAGCGCACCGAGGTGACGACCGAGGGCGGTCTCGACGTGGCCGGTCAAGCCGCAGTGCTGGCCCCGCGGATCCGCGCCCTGGCCGAGGCAGGCATCCGCGTGTCGCTGTTTCTCGATCCCGATCCCCGTCAACTCGAGACGGCCAAGCGTCTCGGTGCCCACGTGGTCGAGCTGCACACGGGCGCCTATGCCGAAGGGCGGGAGGGCGAACTGGACCGCCTACGGACCGGAGCGGCAATGCTCCGGGACCTTGGCATCGAGTGCCATGCCGGCCACGGCCTGACTTACGCCAACGTGTCTCCAGTGGCTGCGCTGCCCGAGGTCGAGGAGCTCAACATCGGCCATTTCCTGATCGGCCAATCGATCATGGACGGCTTGCCGGGCGTGGTTAAACGCATGAAGGCGTTAATCCTCGCGGCGCGCGGCGGCTAGAACGTTTTCCGATCGGGGGGGAGCCAAATGGCTCGGGAAGTGCTCTAAGCCGCCCGGGCCTTCAGCTCGGACCGGATCGCTTCCAGTGCTTCCTCGGCCGCCGCGGCATCGGGGCCTCCGGCCTGCGCGAGATCCGGCCGTCCACCGCCGCCCTTGCCCCCCAGCGCCACGCTGGCCGCTCGCACCAAGTCGACCGCGTTAAGGCGGCCGGCCAGGTCCTGCGACACGCGGACCACGATGCTGGCCTTGCCCTCAGCCGTCGATACGACGGCGACCACGCCGCTGCCCATCTCGGTGCCGATGGCTTCGGCCATCCCCTTCAAGTCCCGCGGCGGCACGTCGCCGAGATTGCGCGCCGCTAGCGCGACGCCGGCGACCTGCTCGATCGCAGCGGCCGTTGCTCCCGTTGCCAACTTTCGCTGCAGGTCTGACACCTGGCGCTCCAACCGGCGCCGGTCTTCCACCAACTGCGACACCCGCTCGACCAGCTCGACCGGGCTGACCCGCAGGAGGGAGGCCATCTCCGCCAGGCGCCGCTCGCTCTCGATCACGACGCCCTGCGCGGTCTCGCCGGTGACCGCCTCGATCCGGCGCACGCCCGCGCTGACGGCGCCCTCGCCGGTGATCCGGAACAGGCCGATATCGCCGGTGCGGCCGACGTGAGTGCCGCCGCAGAGCTCGACCGAGTACGGCTTCGCATGGCCGCCCGTCTCCGCGCCCGGCGTGCCCATCGAGACGACCCTCACCTCGTCGCCATACTTTTCGCCGAACAGCGCCATCGCGCCCTGCTCGACCGCCGCGTCGGGGGTCATCAGCCGGGTCGTAACTTCCGTGTTGGCGCGGATCTGCGCGTTGACGGCCGCTTCGACGACGGCCAGGTCCTCGCGCGAGATCGGGGTCGGCTGGCTGACGTCGAAGCGCAGCCGATCCGGCGCGTTCAGACTTCCTTTCTGCGTTACATGCTCGCCGAGCCGCGCCCGCAACGCCGCATGCAGCAGGTGGGTCGCACTGTGATGGGCTCGGATCGCGCCTCGGCGCCCGTGGTCAACCTCGGCCGTGACCGCGACTCCGCGCGACGCCCGCCCCTGGACCACCCGGCCCAGATGCACGAACAAGTCGCCCACGCGCTTGTGCGTGTCGTCGACCTCGATCAGCAATCCCGGCGCCTGGATCCGCCCGGCGTCGCCGACCTGACCGCCGCTCTCGGCATAGAATGGGGTCTGGTTCAGCACGATCGCGACGCGGGCGCCCGCGCCGGCCTCTTCGACGGCGGTCCCATCGGCCACGACCGCGAGGATCTCGGCCTCCGCCCGCTCGGTCGAATAGCCGAGGAACTCGGTGGCGCCCAACGTCTCGCGTAGGTCGAACCAGACCCGCTCGGTGGCCGCGTCACCCGTGCCAGACCAGGCCGCCCGCGCGCGGACCCGCTGCTCCGCCATCGCCGCATCGAACCCGGCGACGTCGACCGCCTTGCTCTGTTCACGCAGCGCATCCTGCGTCAGGTCAAGCGGGAACCCGAACGTGTCGTAGAGCTTGAACGCCACTGCGCCCGGCAACGTGCCGCCCTGGGCCAGGCGCGCGGTCTCATCGGCCAGCAGGCCGAGACCCCGCTCCAGCATCGCCTTGAAGCGCTCTTCCTCGAGCCGCATCGTCCCAGTAATGAGCGCCTCGGCGCGCGACAGCTCCGGATAGGCGGCACCCATCTGACGCACCAGAGCCGGCACGAGCCGATGGAACACCGCCTCGCGCGTGCCCATCATGTGAAGGTGACGCATCGCCCGCCGCATGATGCGTCGCAGCACATAGCCCCGACCATCCTTGGACGGCAGCACGCCGTCGGCAATCAAGAAGGCCGAGCTTCGGAGGTGGTCCGCCACGACCCGGTGGCTGGTTTTGAACGCTCCATCCGGCGGCTGGCCCGTCGCGTCGGCGCTCGCCAGGATCAGGGCACGCAGCGTGTCTGTGTCGTAATTGTCGTGGACGCCCTGCAGAATCGCCGCAAACCGCTCGAGACCCATGCCGGTATCGATCGAGGGGCGCGGGAGCGGCGAGCGCGTCCCGGGCGGGCCTTCCTCATACTGCATGAACACCAGATTCCAGATCTCGATGAACCGGTCACCGTCCTCGTCCGGGCTTCCGGGCGGGCCGCCGGGAATGGACGGCCCGTGATCGTAGAAGATCTCCGAACATGGTCCGCACGGACCGGTATCGCCCATCCGCCAGAAATTATCCGACGTGGCGATCCGGATGATCCGGTCGTCGCCGAGGCCGGCGATCTTCTTCCAGTAGGTCGCGGCATCCTCGTCATCGGCATAGACCGTGACCAGCAACTTGTCTTTCTCGAGCGCATAATCCCGCGTCAGCAATGTCCAGGCATGCTCGATGGCGACATCCTTGAAGTAGTTGCCGAAGCTGAAGTTACCCAGCATCTCGAAGAACGTATGATGCCGAGCCGTATAGCCGACGTTATCGAGGTCGTTGTGCTTGCCGCCAGCGCGGACGCATTTCTGGGCAGAGGTCGCGGTGCTATACGGCCGCCGCTCCTGTCCTGTGAAAACATTCTTGAACTGGACCATCCCGCTGTTGGTGAACAGCAGCGTCGGGTCGTTGCGCGGCACTAGAGGGCTGCTTGCGACGACCTGATGACCGGTGTTGCGGAAATAATCGAGGAACGTCGCGCGAATATCATTGCTGCTGGCCATGCTGTTCCGTAGCGCAGCCTCCGCCCGCAATCCAGTGTGGCTGCGGCGTTAGTGGTTCTGCCGCGACCTGTCTTATTCTGGAGCGCGTCGATGCATAAGGAGGCTTCCGCCTTGCTCAGCTTGGGGTCGAAGGGTTCGCCGGCTTCCTCGGACAATGTTTTGAGATAGCTCGCCTGCGCGCCGGTCATAGTCTCGTCGCCGGTGACCCAATCATGCGGGTCTTTCTCGGTGTTGGAGGGCGTGCCGTCGTCGGGGGCATTCTTCGAGCTGTCGCTCATGCTTCCACAACGCCCGAACCGCTGCGGCGTTGCGCGGCCTCAGCGCTGATAAGGAACCGGCAACAGCGAGCGTACAGGGACCCGGCGGAGGCCATCAGGCGTTGGAACGATTACAGTGGCTGCCGGGTCGAAATCGAGCAGGTTTTCGCGGCACGCGCCGCAAGGGGACACGACGGCGATATCGCGGACGCTTTCGTCCGGCTTGGGGTGGCGCACGGCGACTGCGCACTCAATCGTGCCATCGCCGTCCATCACCACACGACCGAGTGCGATTGCCTCGGCGCAGATCGAGAGCCGCCCGACCGTGGCGCCCAGATGCACGCCAGTCCAAATCCGTCCGTCGCGGCCGCGAAGTGCCGCGCCGACCGTATGCCAGAACGGGCGGTAATGCCGAAGGAGAACGGCCTTGGCCGCAGCGATCAGTTCGTAATCGAAGGACCGCAGCGGAACGGCGCCGGGCAGGACCAGCGCCGGAGTGTGATCGAGCATGCGTTAGTCGGCGGCGTCCGAGTCTTCTTCCGGAGCGGCGACCATCGTGTTGGCGACCACGCCGGATTGCTCGCGAACCCGCTTCTCGATCGCGTCGGCCATCTCGGGATGGTCGCGCAGGAACTGCTTGGCGTTTTCCCGGCCCTGGCCGATCCGCGTGCTGTCGTAGCTGAACCAGGCGCCGCTTTTCTCGACGACATTGGCCTTGACGCCAAGGTCAACCAACTCGCCGACTTTGCTGATGCCTTCGCCATACATGATGTCGAACTCGACCTGGCGAAACGGCGGCGCCAGCTTGTTCTTTACCACTTTGACCCGGGTCTGATTGCCGACAACTTCTTCGCGGTCCTTGATCTGGCCGATGCGTCGGATTTCCATCCGCACGGAGGCGTAGAACTTCAGCGCGTTGCCGCCTGTGGTCGTCTCGGGATTGCCGAACATGACCCCGATCTTCAGGCGGATCTGATTGAGGAAGATGAGCATTGTGCGCGATTTCGACACGCTGCCCGTGAGCTTGCGCAGGGCCTGGCTCATCAAACGGGCATGCAGGCCGACGTGGGTGTCGCCCATCTCGCCTTCGAGTTCGGCGCGTGGCACGAGCGCTGCTACACTGTCCACCACGAGGACATCAACCGCGCCGGAGCGGATTAGTGTATCGCAGATTTCGAGTGCCTGCTCGCCGCCATCCGGCTGGCTGAGAAGCAGGTTGTCCACGTCGACACCAAGCTTGCGGGCGTAGATCGGATCGAGTGCATGCTCGGCATCGATGAACGCGCAGACGCCGCCCCGACGCTGGGCTTCGGCGATGGCGTGGAGCGCCAGCGTCGTCTTGCCGGAGCTTTCCGGGCCGTAGATTTCTAGGATCCGGCCACGCGGCAAGCCGCCGATGCCGAGCGCCAAGTCCAACCCAAGCGAACCAGAAGGGATCGTCTCGATTTGCTGGTCGCCGGCGCGGGCGCCCATGCGCATGATGCTGCCTTTGCCGAAGGCCCGCTCGATCTGTGTCAGCGCTGCATCGAGCGCACGGCTTTTTTCCATGATGGGTTCCTGTCCGACAACGTCCCGGCGCCGTGAGGCTGGAGCGACTCCGGCCGATTGCAAGCTGATCACCGCCATCGTGTCACACCTTCCGGTTGCGCCGCAACGCCGTCTGCGGCTTCGTTAACTATGAGTTCAACATATGTTCGAAATGCCCGGGGAGCAAGAACATAAAGCGAACATTCTAGGATGTTTGCTGGATCGTGCCGCGCAGGCGCCAGACATAGGCGATGATCTCCGCCACAGCCTTGAAATGCTCGGCAGGAATTTCGGCGTCGAGCGGGAGTTTGTGCAGCGTTCGCGCCAGCGGCGGGTTGGGCACCAGCGGGACGCCATGCTTCTCGGCCGCCTCGCGGATGCGGGTCGCGACCTCGTCGACGCCCTTGGCGACGATCTTCGGAGCAGCCTTGCTGCCGCGCTCGTAAACCAAGGCAACGGCGTAATGGGTTGGGTTGGTGATGACGACCGTCGCCTTCTCCACGGCTGCCATCATCCGCCGTCGGGCCCGCATCATGCGGATTTGCTTGATCTTTCCTTTGATCTTCGGATCGCCCTCGGTCTCCTTGTGCTCCTGCTTGATTTCTTCGAGCGACATCCGGAGTTTTTTCGAGAATTGATAACGGACCCAACCGACGTCGAGCACGGCCAGGACACATTGACAGCCAAGGACGACCATCAACACATGCAGCGTATCGCGCGCCAACTGATCGGCCACAGTGGACATGGTCCACGAGAGCGAGGCCGTGATCGTCTTCAGCGCGCCGGCGAGCACGTGCCATACCGCCCACCCCAGCACGCCAATCTTCACGATGGATTTTGCCGTCTCGGCAGCGTTGTTGACGCTGAAGACGCGCTTCAGGCCGCGCTTCGGATCAAGCCGCGCCAGATCCGGCATCAGCGCCTTCGTGTTCATCAGCCAGCCGGTTTGCAGCAGCACGGCGGCACTGGCGGCAAGCAGGACCGCGCCCGCAACCGGCAGGACCATCAGGAGCACCGCCATTCCCGCGTTCCAGAGCGCCGGGCCGGGCGTTCCGGCCGGGCTGGCCAGCATCGCGCGCAACTGCAGGCCGAGCGTATGCGCCATGTTCGGCGCCATCATGGCCATCACCAGCGTCGCGGCGGCCAGCCCGCTCGCGCCAACGACCTCGCGCGAGAGCGGCGATTGGCCTTCATCTCGGGCTTGCTGCCGGCGCTTGTCGGTGCCGGGTAACGTGCGGTCTTCGCTGTCCGCCATCTAGCAGGCCGGCCGGTTCAGAGCTGGAAGACAGTCACGAGCCGGGCAGCGCCGCCCAGCTCGCGGCGACCCCTCCCTGCCATGTGCCGAGGATGCGAGAGGCCAACAGGCCGAGCAGGACCAGGCCGCCCAGGATCTGCCCAGGTGCTGCGACCGCAAACGCTTGCAGCTGAGGCGCAATCCGCGCCAGCAAGCCGACAGCGACCTGCCACACCACGCCGGCAACGAGGAAAGGCGCAGAGAGCTGCAAGGCGAGCGCAAACGAGTTGCTCGTAATTGTGACGAACAGCTCGGCGGTGTCGCCGGGCGGTAAGACGCCGCCGGGCCCGACCAGGGCGTAGCTGCCGGAGAGTGCCGAGAGCGGGAGCGTGTAGAGGCCGGATACGAGGATCAGCACCGGCGCGGCCAGGCCGAAGAGCCGCGCAAGCGCCGTCGATTGGCCACCGAGCGCCGGGTCAGGCTGCACGACGCTGCTCAGGCCGAGCAGGGTCGCGATCAGGGCGCCGGCCATGCCCAGCGCCAGGGCCGGCAGCCGCGCCAGCCAGCCGAGCGCCGCTCCGGTCAGGAGTTCGGCGGCGACCATCTGCGGGCCGGCGACCCCCTCCGGGACATTGGGAATTAGCGGCGAGACCGCGGGCAGCAGCAAGAGGCTGACGCCGAGCGCGAGACCCGCGCGCAGCATCATCGGCGCTTCGACCTCGCCGAGGCCGGGGAGAAGCATCACCACCATGCCGACCCGGCACAGCACCAGACCGAGCGCGAAGACGAGGCTGGGCAGGGCTGCGAGGAGGTCGGCCTCCGTCACTGGCCGCCGACCGCCACCAGCCGGTCCATCAAACCATGTGTATAGGCGTCGAGTGTCGAGACCATGAACGGCCCGAGCAAAGCGAGCGAGGCGAATAGCGCCAACAGCTTGGGGACGAACACGAGCGTGGGCTCGTTGATCTGCGTGACAGCCTGGAACAGCGAGACGACCAGGCCGACGACGAGAGCGACGACGAGAA
>JAABUL010003551.1_pt1 | contig 22917 bp, 24 predicted proteins | sample 5559151 | NCBI WGS metagenome assembly JAABUL01 (sample SAMN10711876, study PRJNA513368) | rock metagenome | isolation source: Antarctica rocks | place: Antarctica: Victoria Land, Pudding Butte sud | reverse complement strand
TGTAACGTCGTGCTCATTTAGGTGTTGTGGTCATGCTGGCTGCGGTATTAACGGCGTACTTATCGATCACCGCTTCATGCCTCGAACAGGCCGGGCTCCTCCGGCCCAATGCTATAGACGAGCTGCCGTTTCATGGTCAACATGCTGTCCACAGGCAGCCGTGTGCCACCAGCCAGAGGCCCTCCTCCCTGCACGCGACCGCCCGTGACGGCGGCCGCACATCCCGGAGGGTCATCGGTGCCCCGCACTATTCCCTGGTGTCAGGGCTAGCGCTGTCCCGTCGCACGAGATCGAACGACGCGCGGGACAGCGCTGGTGAACAGGACAGCGCGGGCCACAGACGCGCCGACGAGCAGGAGGGCGAGGACCGCGGCCAGGATGGGACGCGCTGACGCGCTGCACCCGTTCTCCTGGACGACCGGCTGGTGGTATGCTGGAGCGATAGCGTCGGGGGAGACCGTCCCGCGAACGGAGTAACTGATGACGCAGGGCGTCGACAGGGGGCGCGGTGGCACGTCACGAGGAGGACCGGCCGATTCTAGTGGTGGAGGACGAGGCCATCGTCGGCGAGGTGGTGGCGCGCTACTTGCGCCGCGAAGGTTTCCGCGTGACCGTCGCCGTCGACGGCGCCTCGGCCCTGGCGCTCGCCGCCGCCGAGGCGCCCCGCCTGGTGGTGCTCGATCTTTTGCTGCCCGACATGGACGGGCTGGACGTGTGCCGCCGACTGCGCGCCCAGGGTCCGGCGCCCATCCTCATCCTGACGGCCAAGGGGGATGAGGCTGACGAGGTCCTGGGGTTGGGGCTGGGCGCCGACGACTACGTGAGCAAGCCCCTGCGGCCCACCCTCCTCGTCGCCCGCGTTAAGGCCCTCCTGCGCCGCGCTGCCCTCCTCGGCGCTGCCCCAGGCGGCGCGCCCTACACCTGTGGCGGCCTCGCGGTCGATCCCCACACGCGCCGCGCCACCCGCGATGGACAGCCCTTGCCGCTCACGGCCACGGAGTTCGACCTGCTCCTCGTCCTCGCTCGCCGCCTGGGCACGGTCTTCTCACGCGAGGAACTGCTCGCGCAGGTGTGGGACGACGCCTACTTCGCTCATCCCAGTACCGTCACGGTGCACATGCGTCGCCTGCGCGAGAAGATCGAGCCCGAGCCCGCCCATCCCCGCTACATCAAGACGGTGCGGGGCGCCGGCTACAAGCTCGCGGACGAGCGCTGATGGACGGGGAGCCGAGCGTGCCTGAGCCGTCGGCTCCGCCCGTGGGGCGGCCGGTGCGCGTCTGGCGGCGCGGCTTCCTAGGTGGCCTGATGGCTGTCGGCGCGCTGGTGGCCGGGGAGGGCGTCTTCGTCTGGACCAACCGGCAGCCGGGCCACCAGCCCCTCGTGACGGTGGGGCTGGTGCTCGTGAGCGCGCTCCTGGCCTTACTGGCAGGCACCCTGGCCCTGGCGGCCGGCCCGCGCGTCGGCCTGGGCACGATCCGCCGCAAAATGGCCTTCAGCGCCAGCGTCGGCGCTCTCTTCGCCTTCGGTGACGCGCTGCTTACGGCTCACTTCATGTTCGTGGCCGCGCGCGACGTGGGGCTGCTGCTCATGCTGCTACTCTTCTCGCTCTTGATCTCCCTGACGCTGGTGCTCTCCCTGGCCGGCACGATGGGCCGGGCCATCACCGCGCTCGCCGGCGCGGCGCGTCGCCTGGCGGCCGGCCACCTCGACACGACCGTGCCGGTGGAAGGCGGGGACGAGCTGGCCCTGCTCGCCGCCGACCTGACGCGGATGGCCGCGCGCCTGGCGGCGGCGCAGGACGCGCAGCGGACTCTCGAAGCCGCGCGCCGCGATCTGATCGTCGGGATCTCGCACGACCTGCGCACGCCCCTCAACGCCGCGCAGACCGTGGCCGGCGCGCTCGCCGATGGCGTGGTTGGGGCGGAGCCGGAGGAGGCGGCGGCCTACCTGCACGCCCTGGAGGCGCAACTCGCCCGCCTGGCCGCGCTGGTCGACGATCTGTTCACGCTGGCGCGTTTGGAGGGGCCGGCGCCGCGGCTTGCCCGCGCGCCCTACCCCACAGGCGACCTCGTCCGCGATCTGCTGGCCCGCGCCACGCCCCTGGCCCACGCGGCGGGGGTGCGCCTGGAGGGCGTGGTGGACCCGGCGACGCCGGCGTCGCTGGTCGACGCGCGTCAGGTCGAACGTGCCTTGGACAACTTGATGCAGAACGCGCTGGACCACACCCCGCCGGGCGGCGTCGTGTCCGTCCGCGCCGCGCCATACGACGCGGCGCCGCCGGCAATCCACCTGAGCGTGTACGACACCGGCGTGGGCGTCCGTGCCGCCGACCTCCCCCTGATCTTCGAACGGTACTACCGGCGTCGGGACGGGGGTACGGGGCTAGGCCTGGCGATCGTCAAGGCCGTGGCGCGGGTGCACGGCGGCTACGCCTGGGCCGCGAGCCCCCCGCCCGGCCAGGACCGGGGGACCTGCATCACCCTCCATCTGCCCGCCGCGCCCGGCCTCGATGCCAGCGCCCCCGTCCCCGGCGACCTGCCGTAACATTCGTACTATTTGTCACCAAAACGTGAGATAGCCCCCGGTACACTGGAGCCAGCGTCCGGGTGGGTGCGCGACACGGCGCGCCGGCCCCACGACCGATGCCGCGGCGCGCCGGCGCCGTTAGTGAGAATGAGGAGAGACACACTTGGCCACACGTCATTATTATTCGCCGCGCGCCGCACTAGGCGCGGCCGCCCTCGCGGCCGTGCTGGTGCTACCAGCCAGCGCCACCGCCGCGCGCCACACCCACACCACCGCGGGTGGTCCACAGGCGCCGGTGCAGGCCCCTGCTCTCTACGGCGCGGCGCCACCCATCAGTACACGCGACCGCATCTATACCGCGGACCAAACGTCCAACACGGTCACCGTCATCAACCCGGCCACCAACCAGGTCCTGGGCACGATCCCCCTGGGGGATGAGCGTGTTGGTCACCTGCTCAGTCCGCTCTACTTCGGCCAGGCCAACGTGCACGGGCTCGGCTTCTCGCGCGACGGTCGGCTCCTTGATGTGATCGATGTCACGACGAACGCGGTGGTCTTGATCGACACGGCCACGAATCGGGTCGTGCGGACGTTCTACGTCGGGCGCGCGCCCCACGAGGGGTTTATCTCCCCGGACGGGCGCCAACTCTGGGTCGCCGTGCGTGGGCAGGACTATGTGGCCGTCCTCGACATCGCCTCGGGGCGTGAGGTGGACCGCATCCAGACCGAGCCCGGCCCCTCCAAGGTTGTCTTCAGCCCCGATGGGTGCCTGGCCTACGTCAATCACGAGCGCGCCAATGCCCTGGACGTGATCGACGTGGCCAGCCGCCATATCGTCGCGCGCATCACCGGTCTGGCCGGCCAGTTCTCCTCGGACGAGGCCATCTCACCGGATGGCAAGGAGGTCTGGGCGGCCGACAAGATGACGGGCGAGACGACCGTGGTGGACGCCGTCCACGTCCGGGTGCTGGCGATCCTCCACACGGGACCAGGCACCAACCACCCCAACTTTGTCTCGACGCGCACCGGCGACTACGCCTACGTCACCGTGGGCGACACGAACGACACGCTAGTCTACCGGCGCGACGGCGCGCACCCCGTTCTGGTCACGCGCATTCAGGATACCGGCGCCGACCCGCACGGCCTCTGGCCGAGCCCCGACAACACGCGCGTCTACGTGGCCCTGGAGAAGGCGGCGGCGGTGGACGTGATCGACACCACCACGCTGCGCGTGATCGCGACGCTGCACGTCGGCGAAGGCTCGCAGGCGCTCGTCTACGTCGCCGACGCCGTGCCCCCGGGCACGGGGATGCAGGGCCTGACGCGGCAGGGACTGGACAAGCGGATCATGACCCTGACGGCGCCCGTGGGTGGGACGGGATCGATAGCTGAGGTGACGGTGAGCGCGGCGCGGGGGCTGGATCAGATCGACGTGGCCGCCGCGAAGCTGCCGCCCGGCGCGCTGTTCACCGTCTACGGCGTCCTGGCCGCGGATAGCCGCATCACCGTGCCGCTCATGGACGTTACGGCCACGCCGACGGGCAAGGTGGAGGATGCTCTAGCCTTCACCAAGTTCTTCGGCGTGTACAGCGGAGTGGTTATCGCCCCCACAGGGCAGCCAGTGTGACCGAACCGCGCGTGCTGGCCCATGTCCGACGTCCCATGATCGGCCGGCGCGCCCCCGTCGAGCCACGCCCGTCCCTTGTTCGGTCGAACGTGTGGCCCCGATCTCGCCGCCGCGCGGACGGTCGCGGCGGCCAGGTGTAACCTTCTCCGTACTACATAGAGAGACATCGTTGCGGGGCCGAGGCACCTTGCGGATCGGCAGCTAGCGATGTGTCAGGAGTGAAAGAACCAGCATCATGAAGCGTTTGGTGACCATAGGCCTGATCGTCGGAGCCCTGCTCGTGCCCGTCGCGGGCGTCGCGCACGCGGATAGCACGGGGACACCGGGGCAGCCCAGCCAGAGCTGCCAGTCTTTCTTCAGCGGGACGTTGACGCCGGCGGGGTTCAACACCGCGGGCTTTACCCACGCGACGACCGTGTACGCGGGCGCTCAACCGCGGAATTCAGGGAACCCCAAGAGCGTCTCGCAGTACGACGTGGCCTGCTTCCAGGCGGCCTCACACTAATCGGCCACCCCGGCCCGCGCGCGTTGGCGCCACCACCACACCCCGGCAACGCGTGCGCGCTCCATCGCATCCAGATAGAACGTGCGCGCCCGTCCCCCGCATCCTGAGCCGCGTCTCCCGTCGGGCGGACGCCGAGCCAGTCCAAGACACACGAGGAGGTGAGTCATTGTTCATCAGACGACCCAGGGACACGCCCCTGCAGCGCCCGATCCGCGCCGCCGCGGTGACCAGACGAGGGCGCCTACCGCTCTTTCTGGCGGTGGTGCAGGCCATCCTGGGCTATGAGTGGCTGATCTCGGGCCTTAACAAGCTGCTGGCGCCCCGGTTCGACGCCCACCTGGCCGCCCTGCTCCAGCACAGCACCCCGGGCAACCCCTATCGCTGGTACACCGCCTTCCTGCAGCGGGTTGTGCTGCCCCTCCATGCGCTCGTCGCCCCGCTCGATCAGTGGGGCGAAACGGCGATCGGCGTCGTGCTACTGCTCAGTGCCGTCCTCTGGTTGGTCCGGCCACGGGACCGCCTGACGGTCCGTGTGGCGGGAGTCGCCGCCCTGGCCCTGCTCGGCGCGGCGCTCTTGAACGTGAACTATTTTCTGCAAGGCGGCGCGCCCCTCCCGTGGATCAATCCCGGCAACGCCTATAACCCAGGCGTGGACATCGACGCTTTGCTGCCGCTGATCGCCCTGGCGCTCGTCGCCGCCAACGTGCGGGTTGTGCGCCGACGCGCGGTCGCAGGGCCTATAACGCGGCGGACCCCGGCGTGGACCGGACACAGGGAGCCGCGCGTCGGACGCGACCCGCGCCTGCATGGCGCGAACTCCCGCCCTCAGATCTCACGATAATTGGCGATACAGGTTGGGCGGTCCCCACTCTGTGTGACTACAACAAAAGGAGTCTCTCGTATGACGCATCATCCTCGCTGGGCCGTGTTGCTTGCAGCCGCGGCCATCCCCTTCCTCGTGCTGGCGCCGGCCGTGCACGCCCACGCCGCCACGGCGGCGGCCCCCGTCCACGCAATGGTCCAGGTGACCATGCAGAATCTCGCGTTCAGTCCCAAGACCCTCACCGTGGCACCCGGTACCACCGTCATGTGGACCAACAAGGACAGCGCCCCGCACACCGTCACCAGCGACTCCGGCTCTACGCTCGGCTCGAGCGACCTCAGTCAAGGGAAAAGCTACACCCACACCTTCACGAAGGCCGGGACCTATACGTACCACTGCGCCATCCACCCCTACATGAAAGCGACCATAATCGTCTCCGGTGGGAGCGCGACGGGCGGCTCCATGAACGGCTCAGGAATGGGTTCCATGGGCTCCATGGGGCCGATGACGACCCTCGCGTTGCTCACGGGCTATTACGACAATCACCCCGTGCTCTTCCTCGCCACGGACAGCTCGGACAAAAATGACGCCATGAGCCATCACATTAACTACTCCGCGAACCTGGCGAAATCACTCTCCAGCGCCGACGAGATCTACCTGGTGACGAACGGCAAAGACGCCGGCCGCGGTCCCGTGTTTAGCTCCCAACCCAGCGAGAGCGACTACACGCCGCTGTGGCAAGAGGTGCAGGTGACCTGGAAAGATCCCAGCAAGGCCGTCGCCCTAGGGCAAGATACCCAGATCACGGACTTGGCGAAGAAGGGGCTGCTCACCCTCACGAAGACCGGCATCGTGCTCAACTGCCCCATCATCGCCCCGCTCTCCGGCAGTAGCGCCATGATGGGATCGGGGATGAGCGCCATGGGCGCGCTGCCGCCCACCCGCAGGCTCTCCATCTTCACCGGCTATTACGACACGCACGAGGTCCAATACCTCGCCACGGATACCTCAAGCAAGGACGAGGCGATGCGCGACCACGTCAACGCCGCGCCCAGCCTAGCAAAATCACTCTCCAGCGCCGACGACATCTACATCGTCACGAATGGCATGGACGCTAACCGCGGTCCCGTGTTTGGTTCCCAGCCGGGCGAGAGCGACTACACGCCGCTGTGGCAAGAGGTGCGGGTGACCTGGAAAGACCCGAGCAAGGCCGTGGCTCTAGGCCAGGACAACCAGATCACTCAACTGGCGAAAGAAGGCAAGCTCACCCTCACAAAGACCGGCGTTGTGCTTAATTGCCCCATCATTCGCGTGCTCGGCGGTCGCATGGGGAACTCGGGCTCCTAATCCTGCGCCCGGAGCCAGACGGGGAACGCGTCCGCGTTCCCCGTCTGGCTCCACCATAAAGCATCTCACATCTCGACACCCGCACGCACGCCCTTGTGGGGATGGTGAGGACAACGGAACAGAGGAGAACACATCATGGCCTCAAAGATCGGAGGGCGTCGGACGGCGCTGACGGGCGCCGTGAGTTTCGCGCTGGCGGTCCTGCTGACCCTTGGCGTCGCGCAGAGCCCCGCGGCGGCCACACGCGTCCGTGGGGGAGCCGCACGAGGGACGCTCGACTGGCCCTCCTACGGCAACGACCTGGCGAACACGCGTTACCAGAACGTCGATCAGGTCACCCCCGCCAACGTGGCGCAACTCCGACCCGCCTGGGTCTTCCATACCGGCGTGACCGGCGTGCTCGATCCGAAGGCGTCCTTTGAGGCGTCGCCGATCGTGGTGAATGGTACCCTGTACGTGTCCACGGGGCACGACGACGTCTTCGCCCTCAATGCGGCCACCGGCGCCGAGACGTGGGCCTACCATCCCGAAGCCGCGATGCGTCCGTTGAGCCGGTTCCCGCTGTGCTGCGGCCGGGTTAACCGCGGCGTGGCCGTCGCCGACGGGAAGGTCTACCTGGCCCGACTCGACGCGGTGCTGGTCGCGCTGGATGCGCGGACCGGCCAGCCCGTCTGGCAGACACGCGTGGCCGACTATCACCAGGGCTTTTCTCTAACGATGGCGCCGCAGGCGGTCGCGGGGCTGGTCATTGTCGGCGTCGCAGGCGGCGAGTACGTGTCCCCAGGCAAGGTCATGGCCTTCGACGCCCGGACCGGCCGGCCGGTCTGGACGTTCAACACGACCAAACCCGGCCCCACCTGGGCCGGTACCTCGTGGCGGAAAGGCGGTGCCCCCGTCTGGACCACCCCGTCCGTCGACCCCCAGCGCGGCCTGGTCTACGTCACCACCGGCAACGCCGCGCCCAACCTGGACGGCTTCGTCCGGGCCGGGGCGAACCTCTACACCTCCTCCATCGTGGCCCTCGACCTGCGCACGGGCCAGGTGCGCTGGGCCTTCCAGGAGGTGCATCACGACCTATGGGACTACGACGGCCCGCAGTCGGCGGTGCTGTTCACGCTGCGGCGCGACGGGCGCCAGATCCCGGCCCTCGGTCACTGCAACAAAGCCGGCTACTACGTCATCCTCGACCGCCGCACCGGCCAGCCCTTGTATCCGGTGACAGAGGTTCCCGTCCCCAGCGGTCCCGCCTGGCAGCACGCCTGGCCCACCCAGCCGGAGTCCGCGATCGAGTCACTGACCCCGCACGCGGTCACGTTCACGCCCAAGGGCCTGACCGCGGTCCCCGAGTTCACGCCGCCGCACAAACAGGCGGAGCTGATCCAGCCGGGGCCAGACGGAGGCTGCGAGTACCCCCCGGCGGCCTATAGCCCGCGCACAAAGTTCGTCTACTATGGCGCCCGCTATTTGCCGGGACTCCTGACCGGCGCAAAGTCACCGCGGAACTCGGGCGGAAAGTCGCCGAAGAGCTCGCCCGGAACGTCGCTGGGTTCGTCCGTCACCGAGCCGGTCCCCGGCGTGCAGTACTCCGGCATCTATGGCGCCACCAACACGACGACCGGGAAGATCGCCTGGAAGATCGACGTGCCGTTGTTAGCCAAGTCGGGTCTGCTGGTGGCCGGTGACCTGGTGTTCTTCGGTGAAAACGACGGTCGCTTCCATGCCGTGGACGCCCGGACCGGCGCCATCCTCTGGACCTTCCAGGGGACCAGCCTCCCGGAGAGTGGTGGCAGCGATGCCGCCCCCATCGCCTATGTGGCGGCTGGCCAGGAGTTCGTCGTGAACGCCTTCGGGGGGAACTACCTGGACAATAGGTTCCAGTATGCCCCCCCCGGTGACGCGCTGGTCGCGTTCGCGCTGCCGCCGGCCGGCGCCACCGGCCCACGCATCGTCCACGCGACGGCGCCCACCGCGGGAAACCCTGGTCCATCGTCCCGCTAACAGGGTGGAGAGGAGGGGGCGTGGGCTGCCGCGGTGCGTCTGGTCTCGTTGGCCGAGAGGCGAGGAGCGTGCCCGCGGCGCGGGCGGTAGACGTGCAGGGGGGGCCGCCGCGCCACCGCGCGTGGTCGCATCGTCCCTCAAGGAGCCGCCGCTCATGTCGGGGCAGTCCTTGACCGCGGTGCTTTGATGGCCCTGATCCCTGCCTACGGCCCCCAAGGGGTCGATCGTGCGGGTCGTCGGCGGGGACCGGGGCATCCGACGGGGCGCTGTTGCCCGGAGAGCTGTCCCTCCCCCCAGCGCGGCATGGACGACTCCTGGCGGCCGGGACACCAGCGCGCCACGGCACGATACGCTGGCGCGCTGGGTGGCCGTGACAGCGGGCCGTCCCGTGGCGTACCATAGGGGTGGGGCGTCCGCCACGGGAGGTGGCGCGCCTGCGTCCGCAGGCCCCACGCGGAACGGGGTGGGGAGGAGTCCTGGGGACGCTGACGGAGCGAGAACCCATCCCATGGAGATAGACGCCCTCTACCACGCCCATGGGCGCGCCCTGTACGCGTTCATCTATACTAAAGTGGGCAATCGCGAGGCAGCCGAGGACCTCACCAGCGCCGTCTTCGAGAAGGCGCTGACGCGCCTCGATCGCGCGCGCGAGGAGCACAGCGGTGTGGCGTGGCTGTACCGGGTGGCGCGCCACGCCGTGGTCGACTATTGGCGCGCGGGACACACGGGGCGCGTGGTGGCGTTCGAGGACGCCTACACGTCGCTCCCGCCCTGTTCCGCGCCCGACGTGGACCGGCAGGAGCACACGGCAGCACGGGCACGCGCCCTACTTGCACGGTTGCCGGAGACCTATCGCACCGTGGTGACCCATCGGATCCTGGACGGATTGAGCGTGGCGGAGACGGCCGCGCGCATGGGGACGACCGAGGGCAACGTCAAGGTCTTGCTGCATCGCGCCCTCAAACACGCGGCCGCGCAGGGGGAAGACGCCACCGGCGCACCAGAAGAGGACCGTATGACCGATGAACGATGAGTCCGCGCGCTTGAACCGGGTGCTCGATGACTTGGCGGCGGAGCGCGACCCCGCCGATCGCGCCGCCCTCTCACCGGGTGAGGTGGACCTGGCGGAGATGGCGGTTTTCCTCAAAGCCGCCCGCCGTGAGCGGAGTCTGCCGGACGAGGACTTCGTGACCCGCCTCGGCGCGCGCCTGGCGGCGGCGCGAGAGTCCGACGCCGCCCCGCCGCCGCGGCGACCGGCGCGTGCGGGCGGACTCTCGCGCCGCCGCCTGCTTGGCCGGGCGGGCACCGCGGCAGCGGGGTTGGCGGTGGGCGTGGGGGTAAGTGGGGTCGCCGCATACGACCAGGGGACGCGCGACGGCTACCGCCAGGGGGTCAGCGCCCCCTACGACACACCGCTGGCGCCGGCCGATCGCGGGCACTGGTTCAACACACGGCACACGACGGCCGGTGTCACGTCCGGCCGCGCGGTCCGCTTCACCGCCGGAGCCATCACCGGCTTCCTCGTGAACCCAGGAGGGGGCCAACCGATCTACGCCCTCTCCGCCGCCTGCACGCATATGGGCTGCCTGATCTCCTGGCTCGACCAGGCGCGCACCTTCCTGTGTCCCTGCCACGGCGCACAGTATACAGCCGAGGGCCACGTCCTTAGCGGCATTGCCCGGAGTCCGTTGCCCCGTCTCCGCGTGCGTGTCGGCACGGGCGGCCACCTGTACGTCTGGGGCGTGCCCACGCACCCCAGCCGCATGACGCTGCTCCCCTATACCGATGCGTCACGCTGACTGGCCTGCGTCAGACACCCCACGCCGCGCGGATAGGCCCTGGCGGCCAGCCAGATCCGCACGACAAAGATGGCCGTGCGTCACGTCTTTTCTCTGTCAGTGCTCTCCCAGGATCGCGTGTGTTGTGGACTGCGCCACATGACACTTGACGCTGGTGGGAAGGACACCTTCCTCAGACAAAGAAGGTCGACGGTACAAAGTGCGGGCCGGTGCAGCACGAAACATCCAGACAGTGCGCCACGCCCTCATCTTTGTGAAACCATACCCGCGTTTTTACGCGTTTGGATGCTGAAGGACAGCTTCCCACCAGCGTCAAGTGTCATGGCTCTCCCGCAGCAGCCTCGATGATCTAGGATTGTGAGGAAATGGCCCAACATAGGCACAACACACCGGGTTTTGTGGCGCCGCAGATAGGTCTTGGAGTCTGCACCCTTTTGCAAGGGTAATTGACGCTCAACAGCGTCATCGAGGCTGCGGGAGAGCCAGTGTCATGATACTGCTGGCAAATCCTGGCAGCCCTCCGCTTATTCGGGCCAAGACCCCTGCGAGGGCTATAAGCGACGAGGAAGGCGGGCGATTTATTGGCGCTAATTCGTCTGTTTTGGTCCCTACGGGAATTTGCCAGCGGTATCGTGTCATGTGGCCCAGTCCATACCCCCTCATCCCGCATGCGCGGGAGAGGGGGTTGGGGGTGAGGGACGTTACTTGCCAACCGAGGGGTTGGTCTTGGGCCGTGGGTTGAAGTCGACCGGGATGGTGTTGCTGCTACCCCGCGCGCGGTCGGTCGGGACGATACCGAGCTGCGCGCAGCCGTAGCCGCTGACCCCTGGAAGCGTGCGGATCAGGGTCTCAGGGACTTCGGCGTAGGCCGCGGAGAGCGGCGCGGTCTGGCCGCTCAGGCGCGCTGGGTCGAAGGCCGAGAGCAGGTCGCCGATGCCCGACGTCAAGGCGTCGTAGGGGCCCAGATTGCCCTGGTGGAGCACGCTCTCGCCGGTCTGGCGCGCCTGGAGCTCGTCGGGGAGCAGCGCCAGGGGCTTAAGCCCGAACACCTCGTCAACGAATTTGACGACCGAGGCGTGGTCGCCCTGCTGGTGTGACACGTAGCCGGTGCGGCTGTATGGGGAGATGACCATAAGGGGCACGCGCGGCCCATCGGTGATCACGCTGCCGTCGGGGCCGGACGCGCGGACGGGGGGGCGGACGTGGTCGTAGTCACCCTCCGAGTCATCCCACGTCAGCACGATCGCGCTCTGTCTCCAGTAGGGGCTGCGGGCGATACGGTTGATCGCCTCGGCGACCAACGCCTCGCTGATCTGCGCGTCCGCGTAGGCCGGATGGTCGTCGTCGCCCACGAAGTTCTTTTGTACCGTGGCGTTGGGGTCGGCCGGCTTGAGGCCCATGAGGTTCTGGTAGCCGCCTTTGAGGTAGAAGACACCGCCTTGGCTTGGGAGCGTCCGCTGGTCCACGGCGGTGAAGAAGTCCTGCAGGCCGTGCAGGTGCTGTCGCTCCAGGCTGTTGTTCATGACGTAGCCGAAGTACTGCGGACCATTGTGGTGGGTGACGTACGACGCATGCGTTCCCAGCGCGTCGGTCGGTCCCTGGTTGGGGTCGGTCGGCTCGCGGGTATAGCCTTCCTGATACCAGCCCCACGACGTCGCGGCGTGGCCCGCCGCGCTGAGGTCGGCGATGTCCTGGTGGACGTTGCCGAGGTCGGCGGTCGAGAAGGTGTCGTACGCGGCGATCTTCCGCGCGTTCTGGCCCTCGAAGCTCAACGGAAGCGACGCGAACGTCAGGTTGCGCTGAATGCCGTACTGCGCGGTGATCGGCCCTGTGAAGTCGCTCGGATTGACGGGCGCCTTATGGGTGGTGGTGTCCTTGGGCGAGCCCCAGAACGGGTCGTTGTCGTTGAGAACCGGAACACCCGCGCCCGCGTTGCCGTTGCCCTTGTACGCCTGGGCCGGATGCTGTACCCACTGCGTCATGCCCGTTTGCGCCGCCATGATCGCGAGGTTGCCCGGCGTCGATGGGCCGGTCATTTGCTGGAAGATGTGGTCGAAAAGCGTGAACTTGTGGGCGTAGGTCCATAGCAGTGGAACCGTATCGCAATCCTCGTACGCCATCGCCAACTCGCCGAACTGCTTGGCCTTGAACGAGGGCACGCCGCCCTTGGCGTACTTGGCCTCTTCGGTTTGCGCGAAGCGGTCCATCCGCGGTGTGCCGTTGGACACGTCCATTTTGGCGTCGATGAGCGCGTGCGAGTGATCGATGTCGTCCGTGTCGGCGGCGTACTGCGCGGGGCCGATGCGGAATGGGTGGATCGTCGAGACCGTCCCGTCGGTGTTGGTGATGGGCTGATAGAAGCCCGGCGTCTGAGCCGGCGGCTGCGAGTAGAGGCCATCGGCGCCGGGATACGTCCCGAAATACGAGTCGAACGAGCGGTTTTCCTGGTAGAGCACGAACACGTACTTGACGTGTTGGCGGAGTTGCGCGATCTCCTGTTGCGGCGTGGCGGCAGCGTGGACGGGGTGGATCGTCGCGTCGATCCTGTTGGCGAGGCCGGCTGGAGTGACGACAGCGCCGAGGATGATCGTCGCGGCGATGGCGGTGATGGGACGGTGCACGCGCATGGACATCTCCTTGAGGTGCGTTGTTGCTATGGAGTGGGGCAAGAGGCAACGAACAATGGTCGCGTGGACGCCGGTGACGGGATACTACACGCACAGGATACACGTCTGACGTATCTTATCGCAAAGTCGGGGTGTGCCGGCCATTTAGTTCATCCGTGCGACAGAATATGATTATCTGTCGCACGGATGAACTAAATGGCCGGCACACCTCAGGGGACGCCCGCCGTGGCGCGGGAAGATGTCGTCTTTGTCCTCCCGGCTGAGCGCGTCGCTGGTGCGCACCAGGTAGAAGAAGACACTGCCCAGGGTGCGCCGGCGACCATCGGGGAGGGTGAGTCCGCCCTGAGCCTCGACGGTGAGGGACTGGCCGAGGACGGCCCGCGCCCGATCGGGGCCGAGGCGGTCCACCGCGCGGGTGATGAGGCGGATGGGCGGGGGCATGGTCTCGCCGAGCACGGCGGCGATGCCACGCGCCAAGGCCCACACATCGGGGGGCACGAACCCGTAGGACACGGGCCGGCGCGCCCCCGCCTTTGCCGCCTCCCCCTGCGGCGTGGCCGTGGCCCCCGCGCCGGCCGCCTCCGTCGCCGCGCTGGCCGCCGGCGTTATGTCATGTTCTTCGGCCGTCGCTGCGTTGGTTATGTCGTGTATCATGGGACTCCCTTGTGTCGCGGGCTCACGGGTCAATGCGCCAGACATCCTCACTATAAATAAGCCGGCGTTCCCCCCGGCGCATGTCCAGGTGCGCGAGCCGGGCCGGGAGCCCGTCGAGCGCTTGTGTTATGTCGAGTAGGTCGTGGGCCCTGATGGAGACGAACACGCCACCCGCCTTGAGTTGGAGCGTAGCCGGGGTCGGATGCTCACCAATCCTAAGGGCCGCGGCGAGCGCGGGAGCGACGCCGGCCGGAGCCGTCGCGGGAGCGACGAGTTGGGCCAGTGGCAACGGCGGGCTGTCCACGGCCAACAGGAGGACGCCCCAAGGGTGTGCCACGTCCTCGCGCGTGGGCAGGAAGGTGTGTCGCTCGACCGCCACGCCTGTGGCTTGCAGAGCATCGGCGAGCGGGCCAGCAGCGGCGGTCGTGACATGATCCGTGGTCAGGATGACGCGCGTAGGTGCGACAACGTGCCCCATCGTGTCGTCTCCGCGCGCGTTGACCATATTTTCCACCCACTCTCCCCAAGGCTTCCGGGTCCGCCCATAACGAGGCCCGCTGCCCGCCCAGACCTCGCTCTCTGGCGTCGGAGCAAGGAACACGCGTGTCGCCTCAACAAAGGGACAACTGACCTCTCGCACTGACCTCCGCTCCGTCTCTCGACACCTGATTCCGCAGGCGTCCACTTTCGTCACGAAAATAGATGCCCGCAACGGATCTCTTTCGTGACGAAACTCCCCCGCCTTACTACAATCCCGTCAGGTCGATCAGATCAGCCTCGATTGCACGTAGGAGATCCCCGCGCAGGTCGTCGGTCAAATGGGGGACAATCGTCCGCAAGATCGCCGATAGGTGCGGGAGTTGGTCGAAGGATAACGAAGGGGCGGGACGCCCCGCCCGAGTTACCTCCCGCCGTGGTGATGCTCCCTCTATACCGACTGCGGGCAAGTTAGGCGGCATGGTCGTCCGGCGCTTGCCCGCCAACCGTGAGCGCGTCTCGTGCAGCGTCTCGCCGTGCGCCTTGATGCGGTCGATTTCCCGGGCTACCTCCGCATCGTCCGTAGCCCGCGAGAGCACTGTGTAGGCCTGCTCGACGCTGACCTCCCGGTCGCGGACAGCCTTCGCTGCCCGCGCTGATTCCAGCAAGCGCACCCTTTTAGAGACCCAGGACGGATGCTTACCCAGATGCCGGGCCACCTCGTCTTGCGACTTCAGCATGTTGAGGAGGACACCGAGCATATCCATCTCCTCCCCTGGCGCCAGGTTGACGCGTTGGATGTTCTCGATCGTCGCGAACAGGTAGGCCCGGTCGTCGTCCAATTCTTGGATCATGACCCGTGCTTCGTGCCAGCCCAGTATATCCCTCGCCGCCGCGATGCGGCGGTTGCCGTACACGACCTCATACCGTTCGCTCCCGTCCCGCTTGAGGCGTACGCCCGGCGCTTCCAGCAACCCGTAGATGCGGATAGTCTCAGCCAGTTCCGCCAATTCGTCGGGGTCCATGCTCTGACGCGGGTTATGCGGGTTGAGGTCGATCTGGTCGAGGGACAACGTCCTCAATTGCCCACCCGTCAGTTCACGCACGGCAGCGTTCTCGCGGGCAACTTTCGGCACGACCATCGACCGCGTGGCGGCCTTCGCGTAGCGGTTGCTCACGCTGGGACCTCCTCCCCCAAGATCGTGCCCACCATATCGCGCCACTCACGCTCACCATCAGCTAGTATGTCGGGGGGTACCTGTAAGCCCAAGCTGCGCCCGATCAAGGCTGCGGCGCGGCGATAGGCTTTCCCGATGGGCGAATTGCGTTGCGCGAGCGCCGTGGGCACACTATCAATAGTTTCCTTCCCGGCGTGCTCGGAGTAGGGGATCGGCGGGTAGCAGGTGTACCCCGCGTCGTGGGCCATGCCGACCAGCGTATTAAGGACAGCGGGTCCCATCCCTGCAGGCTTGAAGGCGATGGGCAGCACCCCTAGCACGGCCACGTCGAAATCGCCGTCCTCCTGGATATCGCTCACTAAGCCGAGTGATCGCACCACCCCTTGGACCGGCTGCGGCTTCGTGATGCACGGCAGCAGGACGTGCGACGAGGCGGCAATCGCACCGGTCACGGAGAGGTCGACATCCGGCTCCGTATCGAGGAGGATGACGTCGAACGACGAGCGCAATGGCGCGACTATCTTCGCTATATATTTCTCGCGCCCAGTGACCCTTTTGGCCATCGCCTCGACGCCGTAGCGCAGTTTCTCGCCTGAGGGCAGCAAGTCACACTCGGGCATGGTCGGGATCGGCCATGGGTCGACCTGGCCGTTGAGCAACCACGATCCGCCCGTCAACAGTCGCTCCTCAGGATAGCCGCACGCCGTCGTCAGGTTGTGGGCGGTATCCAGGTCTACCAGCAACACCCGATTGCCCCATTGGCCCCACACTCCGGCTAAATTGTGGGTCGCCGTCGTTTTGCCGGCCCCACCCTTGCGGTTCGTCGATGCCAGCACAGACGCTTGCCGCTGTGGCTTATTCCCGTTCACATCGGTTGTTAGCGTCATTCACGCTCTCCTCTTCGTCGAGTTGCTACACAATTTGCTACTCTCCATGCTTAGCAGTATAGGTCGAGATGGGTACGTCTGTCCACCGTTTTATTTCGTCAACGAAATAGTGCGCGTAGCTATATGGTAGAGCACGCACCGTTATATCGCTTGCCCAGCAGCCCTACTTTCGTCACGAAAGGGAAGTTGCCCCGCTTCTCTCGCCGTGTGTCGCAGCATGCCACTCCTCCTCGTCCCGCGCCTCTTCGTTCCTATAGGTCGTGTCCGCCGCTGACGGGCAGGTAGGTCCCGCTGACGAAATCGGCCAGGGGCGAAACGTAGAAGAGCACCGCGCCGGCGATGTGCTCGGGCCGCCCCTGATAACCCAGGGGCGTCGTCGCGATCAGTCGCTCCAGGTCCTCGCGTGGCGCGGCGTCAGCACGCGGGGTGGCGATCCAGCCGGGGGCGACGACGTTGACGGTGATGCCGTCCGGTCCCAGTTCTAGGGCCAGGTTGCGCGAGAAGGCGACCATGGCGCCCTTGCTCGCGGCGTAGGCGGCGAAGGTGGGCGCGGGGGTGTCCAGGGCCACGGTGGCGATGTTGACGATGCGACCCCAGTGGTTGGCCCTCATGGCGGGGACGGTGGCGCGGCAGGTGTTGACGACGCCGTGCAGGTTGAGGTCGATCATCCCCTGGTAATCGTCGTGCGTCAGGTCGAAAGGCGGGGCGACGCGCTGCTCGCGGCCGGCGTTGTTGACCACGATGTCCACCGGCCCCAACTCGCGCCTGGCCCGCGCGATCATCGCCTCCACCTCCGTGGCGTCGCGCACGTCGGCTTGGTGGGCAAGCGCCTGCCCCCCGCCCCGCTTGATGGCGGCGACGACGGCCGCGGCTGCCTCCGCGCTCGCGACGTAGTTGACGACGACGGCCGCGCCGGCCGTACCGAGGGTGCGCGCCATCTCCGCCCCGAGCCCCTGCGAAGCGCCAGTCACCAGGGCCACATGACCCGTGAGGTCGATGGTTATCATGTCCTGCTACTCCCTGGCGCCGTATGGTTTGACCATAGCGATCATAGACATTGGTCGTGTCGTCACGCTTTTATGGTAACGGGTCGCGTGCGCGGCGGCGTGGCCCGACGGTCCAGCCGTCGGCCTTGGTCACGAGGCGGCTACTGTCATCGAAGACGGCGACGATCCCCGCATAATCCGGGTCCTCGGCGTCGGTGGCGGCCGCATCGTAGCGGGGGTCACCCTGGATGATGGCCCAGGCCCCGCCGGCGAGCCAGTCGCGCTCGACGCTGGCCTCCCAGGCCCGGATCACCGCCAGCGCGCGTGACGCCGCGCTCTCCGTGCCAGGGCGCGTCGGGGCGCTGGTGGCCTGTCCCTCGGGGGCTGGCGCGCTGGTATCGAAGGGGAGCTGCGTCGCCGCCCCCGCCGTGCTAGTGGTCCGTCGCGCCATGGCGCCCTTCCAGTATCGGTGATCGGCGCGCGCTGAGGCTCATCGGGCCACCGCGCCGTGCGGGACAGGTCCCATGGCCCCGTGGCAGCCGGCCGGCCGGCTGGCCATCTCGTGTACGTCGACGGCGGCCAGGTCAATGATGAGCACCGCGGCGGGCAGCAGCTTGAATGGAGTGGGGCGTCGGGTCATGCGCGCGCCCCTCCGATGATCCCGCACGTCATGCCTCCTTCCCGTCGTCCGCGTTAGGGGCGTCCGTCGCCCCTGTGGACACGTTGGATGGAAGGGTGGTGGTTGTAACGGCTTGCAGGGCCGCCGCCTTCTGCGTCATCCGGCGCTTCTTGCGCGAGGGCTGCCCGACCTGCCCCAGGTGGTGCGCGCGATAGGCGTCGATCGCCGCCTGCGAGATGAGGCGGACGTTCGGGCTGGCCAGTTCGGATTCCAGCGTGCCGCGCCGGATCGCGGCCTGGACGGTGAAACGGCTGAGGCCCAGCATCTCGGCGGCCTGGGCGGTCGTGTAGCGGGCGACGCTGTAGAGGGGATCGGCGTGTTCTTTCGTCATGTCCGTAGCGTACCGCGTGGCGCGGCGTTCCGACAGGAAAAGCATGTCGAAGGATGGTAATGCGGGCGTCCGTGTCGTCATCGTTGGTGGTTCCTCTATCATGTGGTGGCATCCGCGGCGGCGAGTCCCCGATCGTCGCGCTCGTGGAACAGTAGGTCTCGTCGGCGGTGCGCGTGACCCAGGAGAGGCGCGCACGTCGCGTACACCGGGGCATGCTCCGGCGGGGCCGGGAGCCGGGGGCCGCGCCAGGCGCAGCGCACGCGGGCTACACGCTGTCGTGGGGTGGGTGGCGCCGTCCTCGTCCAAGTCGATCAGGATGCCCCAGCCCCGGCGCCAGCCGCACGGCTGCTGGTGCCAGCGGATACTCTCACCCGTCGTGGGCTCATTCATCGGTCGCTCCTCCTACCCGCTACCGGTCGTCGTGGATATACTCGATGAGGACGGCGCGCGTGCCGTCCTGCTGATCGGGTAAGGCGTGACCGTGATACCACGCCTCCGCATCAGCGATGGTTAGGCCTCCCAGGTCGCCGCGGTGCTCCGTGGCGCCGCGCTTCGGGCGCGCTCGGCCTCGACGTACGCCTTGGTGTACGCATGATGCGCGTGCCAGGCGGGCAGCTGGGTATCGGTGGCCATGCGCAGGTCGTGCGGGGCCTACGCGCTGCCGATCAAAGTCGCGCCCTCCTCCGTGAGGTGGATACGATAGACGCCGTCCACGGCGGCGGACGGGGCCAGGGTCTTGCCGTACCACCGCTCCTCCCCGGTGCCGTCCAGCCAGGTGACGCTGACCTTGCCCGTGCGGTCGAAGCGCTGGCCACTGTAGGCTCAGTCATGCGGCGGCGTCTCGGTGATCATAGGCTGTCCTCCATCCATCTATTCAGGGCTGACCGGCATCGGTCAGCCCTCCCAGTTCCTATTTAGACGGCCCGCCGGTCGGCGTGCGCGGGGTCGTGGGCGTTAGGCAGCATCGGCGGAGCCCTCCCCCGTCCCGTCGTCGGCCTCAGCGTAGAGGCCTAATGCCTCCAAGCCCTCGTCCATGTGCCGAACGCGCGCTCTCTCGGCGTCGTGCAGCGCCATGAAGGCGGCGACGAGCAGCGTACGGCCCCAGGGGGCCAGGGCATCGTCGTTGAGTGTGTCGAGCATGTCCAGAGCCTGTGCGGCGCGGGCGGCTAGTGCCTGCGCGTCGGCGCGCTGTGCCTGGAAGAGGCGCGCAATCTGGCGGCAGGCCTCGGGCGTCGGAGTTATGTCAATTGCGTCCATGGGTGTCCCTTCTACCAATTCAGTGTGTTGGCGTCGCCGTCGTCGTCCGTGTCGCCCCGGTCGGGCATGCCCAGGACCTCGCCCACCGGGCGCAGGCCAGCGAGGTCCTGTTGCTCCTGGCTGACCTGGCCCGGCGTGAGCGCGCACAGCGCCTCGATCAGCCGGACGAAGGTGGGCTGGTCAATGGCAGCGAGGTCGCGCAGTCCCGCGCCCGTGGGGGCCTGCGGCTCCAGCGTGTCCCCGGCTGTGTTGGCTTGGCGATCCAGGGGCTAGGCGGCGTGCTGATGATCCAGGTCAGGGATTCCTCCCCCCTTGCGTGGCGTGATGTCGTGGCTGTTGCAGGCGTCGCAAGGGCGCGGCGTCGGCAGGATCGCCGGTGTCGTTGAGCGTGGCAACGCGGCAGGCGCGGCGCTCGTCGTAGAGGACGCGCAGATCGTCACTGCCGCAGTAGGGGCAGGTCCAGACGATGCCCACGTCCGCCGGGGCAGCCGCGATGGGGGGCGTGGTGGTATCCGTGGGAGGGGGCGCTGTCTGTGCGGTCGCCGTCCGTGCCATTGGTCCTTACTCCTCTCCTGCGAGGGGGAGGGCTACCCTTCTGGAGTCTAGCCCACCCCCAGTGGTTCTTAGGCGGCTTCGGTGGCGTCGATGAGGGGCGCGATCTCGTCCATGAGGGCGGCGACACCGGCCCTAATGGCGGCGATATTGGCCGCGAACGTGGCGCGTGACACGCGATACAAGGCAAGGTAGGTGGGCGAGTTGGGCGTGGGTATGTTGAGCGCGGCGCACACGCAATAGGCGACGCTTTCGGCTTGACATTCGACCTGCTGCGTGGTGAAGGTGTGGCGCTCCTCGGCGCGGTGCATCCGTTCGTGCGCGATTTCGTGGACCAGCGTTTTGCAGAGGTTGCCGGCGGGGTTGCCCTGCTTCAATGCGATCCGTCCGTCGCCGTAGCTGACGCCGTTGGCGTCCTGCACGAGATGATCCTTGAAGGTGACGGAGAGGCCGCCGCGCGCGGCGACCGCGATAAGCTGCGGGAGGAGCGTGTCGTAGCGGTCGCCTTCGACGGCGTGAACGGTCAGCGTGGGGATGTCCGCGCCGTCGGTATCCGCCGCATCAAAGACGTAGCCGGTGCGGAAACGGAGGGCGATCACGGCGTCGTCGCCGGCGTCGGTCTTTCCCTTAATGGGCGCGGGGCACAAGATGGCGATGCCTTTCGCGCCCTTCTTGACCTGGCGGCCCAGGGCTTGCCAGGCGCGGTAGCCGGCGACGCGGGTGGCGTCGGGGCGCTGCAGGGCGATGAGCAGGCAGTTATGGGCGCTGTAGGTGTAGAAGCGGCTTAGGGTGGTGAGGTAGCGGGTGAGTTCGGCGCTCTGCGCGGCCTGATCGGTTTCATCGGCGAGGCGCTGCATCCAGGCATCAATCTTGGCGAGGGTGTCGGTGGTGGGGGTGGCGCGGGTCTCGGTGGTCATTGGTCTACACTCCATCGACTAGAGGAGGAGGGCTGGCGGGGATGCCAGCCCTCGGGGCGTACTACCAGGCGTACCAGGGGACGGGCAGGGGGAGCGGGGCGCGGAGGGGCGCGGGGTCCGCGTCCTCATCCCTGACCGGCTGATCGTTCGTGGTCATGGCCTGGTGGTAGGCGTCGCGATAGGCGATCAGGCGGGCAATCGTCGCATCGAGGAGGGTGAGGAGGCCGGCATCGTCGGGGAGGGCGAGGGAGGCGACAACCTCGGTGGCGTCGATGGGGTCAAGGGGGCGAAAGGTGGCGGTGACGGACACGTCGCCGTCGTCGAGGGCGAGGGCGGGGCAGGGCGGTATACTGGGAATGCTGGCCGCGATGTGGGTAGCGGGTATGGTCTGGCTGGTCATCTCTGTGTATCCTTTTCCGTTGGTCGGTTGACAGTGGGCGGGGGCCTTCACTCCCCGCCCACTTTTTTATGTAGGGTGTCTAGGCCCCGAAGGCTTCGCGCAAGGCGGCGGCACCGGCAGGGCGGGCGGGTCGGGTGAGCGCCGGGGGCGGCGCAGTCCGCGCCCGTTTAGGGGTGATGGCGCGGTAGCCCTGCTCTATCATGAGGGCGAGGGCGAGCGCCCAGCAGCGCATCCCCATGCTGGCCGGCTTCGCAGCTGCATCGCAGGCGCAGCGCGTCGATCTGGTGGGTGTGGCCGGGGCGGGTGCGGCTGCCGATCTCGAAGGTGTACAGGCCGGTCCTGTGGATGGTGGCCGCGCGGGCGGTGGCCTTGCTCTGTTGTCGTCGCTGTTGCCGTGTCATGTCGTGAAGCTCCTTCACTGCTTCGCCGTCCGTGGGAGTCATGCGCCCCACACCCCTATTATAGCACTCGGCAGCGTTCAATATCAAGTGTAAAACAGGGTAAATTTGGTAGATTATTTGGGCCATAGCTGGCCTGCCGCTGCCCCTGCTCACCCGAGACCGTCGCTGGCCCCATGGCCCGGTGTCTCGCTAGTGTGTGCCCCTTTGGCCCTGGGACGCGCCTGCGCTCTAGGGGTGGGGGCCGTGGCTTGGTGGCGAGTTGGCCGGCCACGCCGTGGCGGCACCTGCAGCAGGGTCGAGCGCGGGGACGCCCTGAGCTGGGTGGCTCCACGCAATTTCACACCGGCGCCGGTGGGGGCGGTGGCCCTCGGGACCCTCTCAGCGGCCGTGGGGGCGGCTGTCTGGTGGATGAGGGGACAGCCATTGCCGACGGGGGAGGGTAGTAGAGGGGCCACCTGATGCCGACGAGAGGGGACAGCTGTAAGGCGTCAAAGTGTGTGCGCCGAACTTACGCTTAGAGCGACCCGAAACGTCAGAGTGTCTGCGCCGAAAACGTCAGAGTGTCTGCGCCGATCCGTCCAGAGCGTCAAAGTGCGTGCGCCGATCCACACGGAATGGGTGCGTGTGGATCGGGGTCTACGGCGTCCCCAGGGACGGTCATGTGAGTGTGAAAGAGGATATTTTGCCCCGGCGAGAGGGCCTGTGATGCGGATTGGCGCAGGCACTTTGATGTTTCTGGCGCAGGCACTCTGACGTTCGGCGCAGGGACTTTGACGCCTTACAGCCGCGTCACCTTCTGTTCACCATCGACACGTTTTACTAGACTCCTAAAGGGGGCACATATGGTGCGATTGAGTCAAGTTTATGCGGCGAGTTTGGCCCGGTCGATCCAGCGGTCGATGGCATCCTCGACGTGATCGAAAGAGGGGCGTAGCTCCGGGTCCTG
>JAABUL010003547.1_pt1 | contig 22923 bp, 20 predicted proteins | sample 5559151 | NCBI WGS metagenome assembly JAABUL01 (sample SAMN10711876, study PRJNA513368) | rock metagenome | isolation source: Antarctica rocks | place: Antarctica: Victoria Land, Pudding Butte sud | reverse complement strand
GTTCTTTCGAACAGCAACGCCTAGCATTAAAATGCTATGCCATCAATCGCAGTCCTTTAGCTACCATTCGGATCATTGTGAGAGCATTCCTGCCTGTTGATCAGGCTTGTGCACCGCATTTTTACAAAGCACCACCACCTTTTTGAAAAGCCGTCTCCACTCGAGGGGGTCTCCATTTGCTTTCACAAAACTGACCTCCAGCAAATCTCCATCCATGCCTGCCATTGCTTCCATCACTATATGGCCGGTGATTGGACAATTTCTAGTATCTGTCGTACGAATCTTGATCCATACTGATTCACTGGTGGTAGCGGAAAAGAATGGTGATGCTAGAACTTGTACTTCGAGTCTATTTAGAGCCTCCAAGACAGCTGAATGAAGTTGAGCGAGAGGCCAGAGTGAGAAGAAGCGAGTAAGAGAATGAGAAGGAACGATATCGCGAAATTGGCGAGCGTACTGCGTCTTGCTAAGAGGTACCTGTGGTGTGGCTAAGAATTGTGAGAAGGAGGGCTCCTCGGCTAATCGATCGTCCCAATTGCTCTCACTCATACGCAGACCACTCATAGGCTGACTAGCTAGTGCGCCATTGCTAGCTTCGAAGCGCGGCGGTCTCTCCCAGTCAAACATAATGTCGTTCGAAAGGGCCTCGGGCTGTGTTGACGCCAGTCTGGTATCTAAGTCCTGGCTGTCAATGTCCATAGCATCATCAGAGCGCTGACTACGTTGGGTCTGTGAAGCCATCGGGTCTTGAGAAAAGTCTATCTTCATGCTCTCAAACATATCTGTGGCTAACGCTATCGGATTCTCTAGCTTTCCATTGGTAAGATACTTGTTTTTCCTCATGAACCACGGATGCTGGCAAATCTCAATCAAGGAAAAGCGTTCAGTTGGTTTGACTCGCATCATGCCTCGAAGGAGCGACAATGTCTCAGCAGGGAGATTATGCCAGAGTGCGTCGTCGGGCCGGCCGTCAGTCTTGACATACTGATCGAACTCATAACTTCGTTCTACTGGTTCATCCCAAGGCGTGTTACCCACCAAAAGGACGAAGAGGACGACACCACATGACCAGATGTCGACGAAATCGCCGTAGTAACCGTGATCAAGTTTCTTGGCTATCCTGCTGTCGCAGGTCACAACTTCTGGTGCAGTGTATGGTGGACTACCGCAGCTTGTCTTGCAAAGTTTTTTGATGCCTTTATATTCGAACATTGTGGCTAGGCCAAAGTCTGCAATCTTCAGGTCTCCTTCGGCGGACAGAAGTATATTTTCTGGTTTGATATCACGGTGCCCAATACCTTTCGAGTGCATGTAAGTTACAGCACTGATGAGCTGGGTAAAGTACAAATGCGCAATATCTTCGCCGACTCCAACATCCGATTCGATCTTGTCGAACAGGTCCCCTCCTTCGGCAAGCTCCATGGCTATCCATCTCCAAGTGGGGTCTTCGCCTGTGCTGAAGAAGCTCACGATGTTTGCATGATGATCAAGGAATTTGTGAAGGCTTACTTCCAGATCAAGTTGCTTCTTCGTGAGACGTCCATGACGAATTGCGAAATCCTTGTGTATGAATTTCACAGCGAAGACTGGCTTAGGAGCGTGGGGGGGAGTTGCTTTCTTTATGCTAGGAAGTCGCAATGAGCCATGCCATTACAGTAGAGAATGGCGATTTCAAACTAACCATGCATAAGCACCTTGCCCAATTGTCTTGGAGACGATTCGAAAGGGCAGCTCGTTCGGCAGCGGGGCGAGCTGCGAATGAGCTATCATTATCGCTACCCGTATTTCACAATCATCTCACAAGAATTGAGCGACAAGACGCGATGAAATAAGGAGTCGACGGAAAAGTAAATCACTGCCTGCGAGTCGCGTGCTCGACGCGCTTGGGTTTGAGGATTGCCTGCAGAAATAATTTCAGTGGGGCGGGCTGCTTCCGCTACCCCCACGGTCTCGGAATAACTTCCATATCTTGACTAGAGATGACTGTGGCATGGCAACAACGGTAAACAAAGCGACATTAAATGCATTATTGCTTCCTCCCCGAACCTATCCTACAACCCTCAAATTACCCTCACATACTTCGAAAACATTTACAAGTCTTCCTCTCGGCTCCACGTTCGTGATTGTATTCTGGTGTTACGTATAGCTCGCAGCAGTCCGCCTCTCCACAGCTTTAATCTTCAGGCATGGCAGATATGGAAGACACCCAAAATTCCGCTCCTGGTCAACCGACAATTCGCGAAGCCAATAAGCTGGGTACAGTATCTCGTCGTCAAGATACTCAGAGCGTTACAAAGCGGTATCACTCCCTGAATCCCATACGAGATCTTGACTTCTTTGCCCACGCCCAAGTCTACCGTCTAATCTCTAAGATCGTCACAGGCTGCAAACAGAACTCATGCAAATTATGTGCTCTGGCACGCCCGGCGTCTCGGCTTTCCCTTCCTCCGCCGAGAACCTCCTAGACTGGAACGCAACAATAGCGGGCCCAGCCGAGACTCCCTACGCCAACCTCACCTTCAAGCTTTCTTTCCAATTCCCGCCGACGTACCCATATGCTCCGCCGACTGTCCTATTTAAGACGCCCATATTCCATCCGAATGTCGATTTCAGTGGTCGGATCTGCTTGGATATACTGAAGGACAAGTGGAGTGCTGTGTACAATGTGCAGAGTGTGCTCCTCAGCTTGCAAAGCCTTCTGGGAGAGCCTAACAAGTAAGCCGATAGAAGCTTGCTACTCTCATATAACAATCGCGGCTGACCCTTGCTCGCGCATAGTGCGAGTCCACTCAACGGTCAAGCAGCAGAGCTGTGGGATTCAGACCCAGCCGAGTTCAAGCGACTGGTTCTGGCACGTCATCAGGATCTTGATGAGGAGTAGTCGTAGGTTAACCATTTGGTATAGCGGTGACGGTTTGTCTTTGTTGCTCATGGGTACGAATCGGGTCTTTTACGTTGCATGGACGGAGTGTCTTACTATGCATAGCGATGGAGCTGCACTAGGCACAAGCTGGAAATGAGTAATGCAGATTCAAGCAATCGGATGTCTTCCCGAGCTCATGCGTCGCTTTGACATTCTAACGTGCCGCCTATTGCTGGTGTTTCAAGCCATGAACGAAAAAACGCCTCTGAACGACTTGAGAACGGATAGGAGTCTCTGCAAAGATCTCAAATGGATTTCCAACCCACCTCTGTCTAAGAGTGAGGTGATTGAATATCGAAAATTGCAAAACTGTACAACTCAGTGGTCGCTCTGTTCTACGGCACGTTGCATCTGTTGCGAGATAGAGGGTCTTCAGCCATAGCCAAGGTTTCGTTAGATCTAAAATCTCATACTCACGGACTCTGGAAGTCCAGTCCATTGCGAGTCGAAACGCTTACTGAAGTAAACGTGGTCAGTGCGCCTGCAATCAAAGCGCTGAAGTCCAACCAAGATATGATTCATCTTTCCTTTGTGCTGGAGTAATCTGGCTTAGTATTATACTTTAAGTGTCGGAACTACCATTATTCGGAAAACCACACAGTACATACGTAGCAGTCAAGAGGCTTCTCGGAGACAGATCCATACTTTGTTTGCAAAGGTGTGTATGGGGTAAGGTAATGTCTATCTACCTACATAAGTGCTGCGCCTAACACCGGTTCGTGATGATTTGAATAGCTATGATCTATGTATATACTACGCCGATATGAAAACTCATACAGTTGGCAACTCTGCGTTGAGGAAAGGAGGTTAGAACTCCCTGCTAGTGATGTCTGGAATGATCCTACGGAGGTTGCCACCAAAAGTCTTGAGTAGGCGCTTACGGGAGGAGCACCAATCTTTTAACGAGATGGGAGGATAGCTACCCCGGAAAGTGCGCCCCAGTCTACGTCGATCCCCGGGCGCAAGGGTGAAAGTCTGAGGTACTATAATCCCCATAAGAGTTAGCACTTGCTCAAGACTTTAGGTGTCAACCTCGGTACCCGACCTAGAACCGGCGCAGCGATGTGCTGCCTTTTCCATGCGGCTAAGCCGATGATTCTGTTTAGTCGTAAGTGAATTGCACGATAGCAAGACGTATCATAATTTGTGTAAACCAGGGCCATCATCGAGCTAGACGTGACGTTGCCTTTCTCGAGATTCAAGGAAGGGCACACATTTGGGCACCTGCGGACTTCTAGCTAGAGCCTTTCTTTCTCGTCGCTTTTGAGAGCACGGACAGGAGAGCAGCAATCAAGGATTGATTTCGGGTTCGTTGCCGGCATTCTTCGCAATGGAGTCTAGTTCATATCCAGATTCTGACGGAGGTTCCCAAATCTCCGACTGGGAGATCGAAGAAGGGCTTCCCCAGTTCGAAGACCAATTCATTCAGAAGTATCTGCAGGGTCGCGAAGCCCTCATAGATCAGGAGAAATCGCAGCGCAGTGACTACACTTTCCGCCAATCACTTAATCCGTTAGCTATAGAAGCTTGCACGATCGTCTCACGAATCTTGGCCGAAGAGCATAGAATGATATGGACCAACACCACACAAGATCCATCATTTCAGGAAGGTAATGCAGACTTATACCCTGGTATGATGTTCACGCTTGCACGAGAGACAATGAAGAAAACAAAGTCGTGGAACATTGTGAAAAGGATGCCAAAAGGAGCTCTGCTTCACGCTCATCAGGATGCCATGGTAGATGTCGAATGGCTGATCGATCGGGTGCTGGCGACAGAGGGCATGGCCATGTTGACGAAGGGTCCAGGTTTGTCGAACGCGGAAGCACTTACCAATGGAGAATTTTCGTTCAGATACACCAAGAATCTGCAAGCGGATGTGGCTTCCATATGGACCGAAGACTATCAAGGTTTACGGCCAGTCTCTGTTGTAGAGGCAGCAAGATCGTTTCCAGATGGAGGCACAGAAGCTTTCAAGATCTGGTTGAAGAGTAGGTGTACAATTACGCTAGAGGAATCCCTCGAGCACCATCACGGTGTGGACAATGTCTGGCGAAAATTTATAAGCTGCTTTCCGCCCTTGAATTCAATGGAATACTACGAGCCAATATTCCGAGCGTCGCTCCAACGCCTACTGCGCCAACTGGTAGAAGACGGTCTGAGGTGGGTTGATTTTCGATCAATGTTTTTCTGTGAGTTCAGATTGGAGGGCTGTGAAGAAGCGTCGAAAGGCTCCCATGATCTGTTGCGGGTGTTTGACGAAGAAGTTAAGAAATTCAAGGCAACAAAAGAGGGCAAGAATTTCTGGGGCTGCCGCTTCATATGGACAAGCTTACGGTTGTGGGGCAAGAAACAGATTGTGGACCACATGAAGGAATGCATTACTATGAAACTAGCCTTCCCTGAGATCATTGCTGGTTACGACCTTGTGGGGCAAGAAGACATGGGTCGACCTCTTGCAGACCTAACGCCGGAATTATTTTGGTTCAAAAAGCGTTGTATGGAGAACGGCGTAGATATACCGTTCTTTTTCCATGCGGGCGAATGTCTTGGAGACGGTGACGAGACGGACCAAAACCTCTTTGACGCTGTACTGCTTGGGGCTCGGAGAATCGGCCATGGCTTTTCCCTCTTCAAGCATCCGCTACTGATGGACATGGTCAAAACAAAGAAAATACTCATAGAGTCATGTCCCATCTCAAACGAGGTGCTACGTCTCACCAGTTCAATCAAGGCTCACCCGTTGCCAGCTCTTCTGGCTCGCGGAATCCCTTGTGCTCTTTCCAACGATGATCCAGCCATCTTGGGTCATAGGGACAATGGAGTCACCCACGATTTCTGGCAAGCATTGCAAGGATGGGAAAACCTAGGATTGGCGGGGCTTGGATCGCTGGCAGAAAACAGCGTGCGCTGGGCGGCGTATGAGGATCAGACAACCAAAGAGTGGAATGAAGACATTAAGCGTGGCGTCTATGGTGAAGGTACACGAGGCTCACGCTTGCGCGAATGGAATGTGGAGTGGAACAAGTTCTGCGAATGGGTAGTGATGGAGTATGCTGTGGAGTATGGAGGTGATGATGAGATATGATGGATCACACACTTTATGAAAACCAAATTTTCGATTGAGGTGTGTGAGAAGAAGCACTGAGCACGTGGCGAGCCCAAGTCGAAACCTTTGCTCGGACAGTACTTATACTCAACCCTTAATGCAATCCAGGCTGCTACAACAAGACGATACTTGAGTGGCGTGCGCGGACTATACTAGAAAAGCATAGACTCCGCTTTCAAGAACTAGGAGCAAATATCACATCCAATGAAATTCTTGTTGTTGGCATATGCCGCTTGCGTTTCTCGGGCTTCAAGCCTGAAAAATATGTTTTTTTGCGTAGGGGTGGCGAGGCTCGTCGTGGCAAATATAGACTGCGTGGTGGGCCAGATCGACCACGAAAATCGGCGACTTTCACATACAAAAAGCTGCCAGATAGCTCTAAAAAAATGAAACCATACAGGACTTGTATGTTGAGTACGCTGTGATCCGCCTCTTGGAGGGGTTTTACATTTTTGAGCTTCTGAGCCATAGTATCTGTTAAGGAAATCCCATATACCGACGGTATTCGAGTGCTTTCTGCACGGCCGAGGGTCGGTGTCAAAAGTCTCTGCCGACTTTCTCCCACAATTAGGCCGAGAAAGTCGGCAGAGACTTTTGAGGAACTCGTGCGAATGAGTCATACACGTACTTTGATAAGGGTATGACAAGATCCACCACTAGTGTGGCGTCCTTGATCATCCACCGCCCGAGGCACGAGATCGATCTTCTATATAGACTTCCATGTCTTACTCCCATCTAGACAACACTGAGCTGAAACAATCCGGCCTGATGATAGTGAAGAACAACACTACTCAAAATGAGTCACGACCGTCAGTGCCCGTACCACATCAACATCTTCCCACCAACGCCCATCCTCGGTCTCATGAGGAAGACTTTATAACTTTGAGCGATGTCACCGCCAGGATATCTCGATAGCAGTCCTCTGCTTGTGGCACGACTCGTTCACCATGTCTTACTTCTTGCCGTCTTACCTCCAGAAGCGTATCTTGCGCTATGCTCTATCTCAGATTGAGCTCCTAGATACGGACGCTTTGGATCTTGATAAATTAGATATAGGCTGGGGTAGGCAAAGTACCGTGGAATTGAGGGATGTTGGTGTACATACGACTGTAGGTGAATACATCCCACCTATCCAGCCAGGGAATGATGGACCTGGTCTTTATTGCTCGACAGCTGCTGAACTATACTCCCAGAAACTTACCGCTTTACTCAAGCTACCCCCAGCCCTAGTCATTGTTTCCGCCCGGATACTTTCTCTACGACTCACCGTTCCTGCAGACCTCTACAAGAGTGGAATACTGGTGGAAGTCAATGGAGTGAAGGTGTGTGTCAACGCCGACCTTGAAGACCAAGACTTGGGCCAGGAATTTCGACCCAAGGTTCACAAAGATCGCTCGAAGAAGCCCGCAAGGGCCTTTCAAGGACACAAGGCGAGACATCACCAATTTCACCTACATGACCCTGGTGGAGCGCGCCATCCGAGTGAAGACGATGACCAAGTGTCAGGACATATCCCAACTCCTGTTGATCTGGCTAAATCATTTCTACATACCGAACATACCGAAACGATAGGAGAGAAGTCAGGATCACGGGCTTCGATTACAGATTCCCAGTATTTAGGCCAGTCGCAGATGAGGAGCGAAGATGGAGACGAGACACCTGCTCGTGGAGTTGGGAACAACCTTTCATTGCCAGCATTTCTGGCGGATTTTCTTAAAGGGGTGGGAGACCGTATTCAGCTGAAGGTCCGGGAGGTCGAATTGGACCTGGCCCTGAAAGTGGACAAATCTCCCGAATCATCTTCCAGTAGTGATGCCTCTGATCGATGGGAGGACGTGACGATTCGATTAGCTGTTAACAGCATCCACGTCGATAGTGCGACGGCTTCGGAACCAAGGAGTAAAGGAGTTGATAGCGAGGAAACTCCCAGTTTCAGTCTGCAATACTTCCGCCGCATCACATTTGGCAGTATTGAAGCCATGGTGATTTCTGAAGCTTCCTTATTTTCAAGCCTTGCTCGTTCGACCGCCCCGTCCTCCCCGGAGACCACTCAAGCTAGTCATATGGCCAAGTTTCATCGCAATACAAGTCCAGCAGCAATCCCCTACGATAATTCACATGAAGATCCATACCCACCAAATCTCAAAAAATCAAATATACATAGTCCCAGTGAGAGGATTCCCACTCCTAGAATTACGGACGACCGGAAAGGACAGGCGGTAACACCACAGTATGCTAGCAATGAGGATCATGACAGCATGCTCGTAGACCCATTCCACTACAGTGGGCAGCGAATACAAGATGGCGAGGAGCCTATGGGAGACTCTAGAACCCTTCGGGAGCCTTTGTTGTACAATAAATACGCCGGCTTCATGAGCCCAGCTCAATCAGACGTCGAATCACGATATCAATATGGTGGGCGAGAATTCAACGGCGAGGGAACCCCACCAGCCACCTTCAGCGTTTTTGATACCGCTTCGCCCTCGGGAGACGCCACCGATCTTAATTATGGGTTAGGCCTTGAGGACCAGCGAGTCCTGAGCTCGAATTCCGCCAGAGAAGCAGAGGTCGGCGGAGTCTCAGAATCTTCGTATCCGAGCAGTGACCGGTCATCATCTGCCTCGGAGGATCTTGCACGGTCCACCATTTTCACTCACGAGGAAGCTAGCATGTACATGAGTGCCATCAGTCAGGCCTCTGGTGCAGCAGATAGGGACACCTCGGTTCCCGGCAATTGGGCCTCATCTGACTCCGAAGACGAGAGCAGTGGAAAGACATCTCATGCCAGCACGGAACATACGATGGTCCATGAGCGTGGGCAAGAGCCCCTGAGCCAGGCCGATAAATCCGAGACAGGACCTGTTCTTGAGGACCTTCCAAAGCATATTAGTTGCAACTATGAGGCCTCTGAGATTCAACCGGCTAGGGATGACGATAATAACTCGTCCGAGCCGGCCGCTGACATACAAGCGCAGAACAAACCGTCCGCGACAACAGCAAAGAAGGCGAATGCTTCTTTTCCAAGTTCTGAGACTTCGTCGGCGAATCTTAAAAGCTCGTTCACCATTGTCAAGCGAATTATCACTGTTGATGCCGTGGTAGTGGTGCTTCCGCAAAGCCCAATCCCACTTGAAATGCCTGGCAAGGTTTACAGCCACCGTTATGGCGAAAGTAACCAAACTATGCCTGGAGAATTTGGGCAAGTCTTAGAGTCCAGTACAGCCAGCATCAGTAGCATCACGTCGGAATCTCCGGGGAGACTCGACAGCCCACAGGATGGCAAAACGTGTTCTGTTGAAATCGAAGATGTCGAAATTCTGGCTGACATGGGTCTCACAAGAATGCTGATTCTGTTATCGCAGCAAATAAATACCTCGCTCAATCCAGGCCCTCCCAACGTCAAAAGCAGAAAGATTTTTGAGTCTCCCACGAGCAAGAATAGTGAATGGCAGCTCACAATCAAGGATGTAAGCTGGAAGTTCCTCGATGCTGTCAAAGGAAAGCCAGTCTCAAAAGCTCCGCCTGAGTCAGCAAAACAAGACGCACCATCCTTCTCGGGGGACTCAGAAGTACTATTGAGGGCCAGTATAGAAAACTTTGAGGTCATCCATTCTAAAACAGCACCTTTGACGAGCACCACTACAATATCGGTAGGGAAAGTCTCTTTCGGATACCGTTCAGACAATATTCTTTCCTTCAACTCCGAGATGAAGATGAGGAACTCTACGCGCGACGTACTCTCGCCTATTGGCAAAGATGTGAAGTTGACCATTACGCGAAGCAGCCAATCGCACAAATATGAATTAAGGACGCTTCCCGTGCACGTGACCTTAGACCTACGGCGACTCGATGAGACATTTAGCTGGTTTGGCGGCTTCAGCAGCATGCTCGGCCTCGGTAGCTCGATGATGTCGACCGTGACTATTACTGATGCTAAGTCTAAATCCTCTCGCTCCAACAAATCTACCCGGGGGGTGCATTTTGAAAGCCGAGAATCAAGCAGGGCAACGAGATCTGACCCGATCCAACCTCAAAGTAAAGTGACAGCAAGGACTGGAGGCCTTGTATTCGACGTCGAAGGCACACAATGTTCACTGCGTTTTGAAAGTACTGCAATGAAGCTTGTTACTCGGTCGGAAGGCTTAGGCCTACAGGTGGATCGCCTCAATTTTAGCGGACCGTATTTGAAGCAGACATCTTCCGAGCCCACGATCACGGTGAAGGTCACAAACCTTAGGATTGAATATCTGCCCACTCCCCAGGAGGTCGATTTGACAAGACTGCTAGAACTTCTTTCCCCATCAAAAGAAAAGGATGCACGCGATGATGATATTCTTCTGGATCGACTCTTTCTTCAACGTAAACAAGGTGCTGTGGTCCGGACATCAATCGAAAAGCTCGACGGTAACGTCACAAACCTACGCGATATTCATTGCCTCCCAATGTTGTCCGAAGACTTCAAGAACCTTTCAAGAGTGACCAAATACCTACCTGAGGATGACCGGGCTGGTATGTTGATCCTCGGATCTGTGAAAGATCTTCGACTCGCGGTTACCGTTAATAGCAGTTTTGGCGTGGCATGCTTGGCTTGTAAGAACGTGGAAGGGGCTCATGTCACCTTTCCCAGCTTAATGGCTCTCAGCATCAACAGTGTAGACCTCCATCGGAACAATACAGAAGAACTACTGGGAGGAGCACTTCCCTTTGAGGTTGTCAGTGATTCACAACTGCCCGCTGTCATGGTCAGATTTGTTGGCAACGAAATGGAGCCTACGGCAAAGATCAAGTTTTTTGGTCTTCGCATTGAGTACCATGTTTCGACAGCCATGGCGGTCATGGGATTGGAGGAGTGCCCTGTTACAGAATCGATCGTTGCTGATATGGTCAGCTCTGTGGCTACCCTCACGAGTCGTCAAACTTCTAATGCTTCCCCACCCAAGCCCTCGAAACCAAGTTCCGAAAGCAATGACAACCCTACCGCGACTTCGAAGACGCTTAAACTTGATATATCCTTTAATGACTCAATCATCGGGCTCAATCCTCGCAAGTCATCGGCTAGAGGTCTTATCGTCCTCACAGATACCCATTTCCTGGGTGCCATACCCAGAGACAAAGAAGCCAGTGCAGTCCTCGAAGTTAGGAAGGCCTCAATATTGGTGGTTGATAACGTCGAAAATATCACTCTCACCCTCGACAAAGCTCTGGCTCAGAAAGCACCCAATATTCAAAGCACTCAGGTCGAGTCTCTCTCAGACATAGGCTATGTCTCTGTTGGCACGATCTCGGCAGCAAAAGCTACAATACAGGTTATAGAATTGGAGACCGAACCTAACAAAGCGATTGATATCGAGATTAGAGACGATCTCTTCGTACTTGAAACTTGCGCAGACTCCACACAGACAATACAAAGCATATTGAATGGATTGAGCCCACCAACGCCGCCCTCTAATGAGCTTAGATACAGGACCGAAGTTGTTCCAATTGAAGACATGCTAGCTTCCTTCACCGGAGACGTCTTCGCCACAACAAGAAGCAGCCTCGAAGCCGATGAGATCTCATTGGGGCTTGGGGGAGGTGACATGATGGACGATGAGATTCCCTGCAATCTTGAATTTGTAACCAGCTTTTACAATCCTGAACCAGACGCAATATACGATGAGATTGCTGACAGTATGCTTGAGGATGACCTTGACTCTTTGGCAAGTCCTTCAATGGTACGAGAAATCGGGGACAAGAATCTCTTGGAGAGCTTTGAAGCTCGGGCGCAAGTTGCTCCTGGAAATGAAGGCCTTGAATTCCAAGAAGGTCATTTTGGAGCTAGCTCAGCCGTTGGAGATACAGCTCATACGTGGGACACCGATCAAAATACATACGGATTGAGTGACGACAAGATGCCGCGAAGCAGTCCTCTGCGAGTCCGTGTGCGCGATGTGCACTTCATATGGAATCTTTTCGATGGCTACGATTGGCAACACACAAGAGATGCTATAAGCCAAGCTGTTGAGGAAGTTCAAAACAAAGCGACAGAGCGTCTGTCTCGCAAAGATAAGCGAAAATCTCTCGACCTCGAGGAAGAGGAAGAATCTGTCATTGGCGACTTTCTTTTCAATTCGATATACATCGGTATACCAGCGAATAGAGACCCTAGAGAGCTGACCCGCCTGGTAAACCGTAATTTCGATGATCTCGACAGCGAGTCGGAAAGCAATGCTACATTAACAGCTGCATGCTCTCCCAACCGACAAGGCCACGTAACTCGTCCATATAGGAGGAAGCTGCGACTGAAACGAAGTCAATACCACAAGATGACTTTCGAGCTCAAGGGAATTTCCGCTGATGTGGTAGTGCTTCCACCAGCATCAGGGGAAACACAGAGTTCGATTGATGTTCGAATTCGAGACCTCGAGATCTTCGACCATATGCCGACATCGACCTGGAAGAAATTCGCTACTTACATGCATGATGCAGGAGAGAGGGAAAGCGGAACGAGCATGATTCATCTTGAAATGTTGAATGTCAAGCCTGTACCCGAACTTGCAGCATCGGAGATCATAATGAAGGTCAGTCCCAGGATAGCCTTTTTGCTACGAGGCTAACCGTTGAGTAGGCCACAATATTGCCTCTTCGGCTCCATGTCGATCAAGACGCTCTTGACTTTCTGACTCGTTTCTTCGAATTCAAGGATGACACTGCTCTGGTCCAAGGTTCGAAATCCGAGCCTCCGTTTTTCCAGCGCGTAGAAGTCAATTCCATCCAGGTCAAACTTGATTTCAAACCAAAGCGAGTCGATTACGCTGGAATTCGTTCTGGCCATACTACTGAGTTCATGAATTTCTTCATTCTGGACCGAGCAGATATGGTGCTCCGCCACGTCATCCTTCGTGGTGGTATCTCGGGGTTGGACAAGGTCGGTAATATGCTCAATGATATCTGGATGCCAGATATCAAACGTAATCAGCTTCCTGGCATTCTTGCAGGTCTCGCACCTGTTCGCTCACTTGTCAATGTCGGAGGCGGGGTGCGGGACTTGGTCGCCATACCAATTCGAGAGTATCGAAAGGATGGCAGGGTCGTACGAAGTTTTCAGAAGGGGGCTGTGGCTTTTGCCCGGACCACGACGGGTGAATTGGTCAAGCTCGGAGCCAAGCTGGCAATCGGGGCTCAGACCATGCTACAAGGCGCTGAAGATCTGTTGGCTCAGCCTTCCACTGATCGATCAGACGTGTCCGGCGGCTGGGAGGATGCCGAGCTTGACGAAGAGGAAAAGGAGCAGATCAGCCTCTACGCCGATCAGCCAATAGGCATGGTGCAAGGCCTTCGGGGCGCCTACGCCAGCCTTGAGCGAGATCTACTTACTGCCAAAGATGCCATCGTAGCAATCCCTGGGGAGATCATGGAAAGTGGAACGGCGAGTGGAGCGGCCAAGGCGGTTCTGAGAGGCGCTCCCACCCTTATACTTAGACCTGCCATGGGTGTCAGCAAGGCCGTAGGCCAGACATTGATGGGGGCGACAAATAGCCTGGACCCGGGAAACAGGCGAAGGATCGAAGATGTAAGTTTCATGCTTGTTGCCATACACTGGTCTGCTGGTGCTGACTATGAGATAGAAATACAAACGGCATTGATTACCACGACGAGTGCGTTTGCATTGGCGACGGCGTTCTGGTTTGGATCCGGAGCGATTGGGACTATAGGGCATGGCGATGATCTCTCATAGTACTACATGAACTTACGCATGGATGATACGCGTCAAAGGCTGTGCGACAGAGACAACACTTGAAGATGATGTGGTTATAGAAATACATATACAACATAATCATTCCAGTGTAGCTATCAATGACTACCTTGCTATTGTATAACAAATTTTCTCTAGAAAACAAGTTGTTCTCACCTCAGGAGCACAAGATGAGGTCAGCATTATCTAGAACTAGAAGGGTTCACCCAGCGCTATCACCCGGAGCTTATACTTCCGAGCTCCGGGTCCCAAGCTCTAGGGTACTCTAGGGCCTATATACCAAGTTCCCATAACTTAATAACGGGACGGATTCTCGGAAAGATTTCGCGATAAGGGTTAGTTAGTTTAAGGAGTACTATAAGTTTATAAGCGAAAGTAAACTATTAAAGTCTATAGTTCTGGAGGGAATAAGCGTGGACCATTGGAGGCTGAACCCTTCTATTGGCCTTGGCGGAGAAGCCACAAATGGAAAAATCCTCCAATCCCATCTGCAGCCTCATGCTTCCATCTAGTACTTAGAACTACATTGTACTATGCTCAGTCGCTGTAGATAGTCTAGCATTGACCTTGCCCTCGCACGGGATGCAATAGCAGCCGCCAGATCCTGTCTTCAAGGTTGTGCGGCATGCACCATTTATGGCAGCCTTACACTGAGCCCGCGACTTCACTTGGTATACGAGCTGTGAAGTCGTCGACACTATCAAAAATCGGATTGCCATCTTATTGTAGCGGTATACCATCACTGAAGGCGCTTGCGGCTGTGGCGAGCTGGTGGCAAGGCTCTTCCAATGGTCTTTGCCAGCAGTCAAAGCAGACGATTGACTTGCACTTAAAGTGAAGGTCTCATTGGTAAGTAACAGGAATAACGGAGATCCTCCCCTCCAGTAAGCTAGTCTTGGATGCGAGCTTCACCATGGGATGCTGCAGTATCAGCATCCTTTGACCGTCCATCATGGGTGCTGGTCTTGGCAGTCGTCAAGGCTACCGCTTGCCTCCAGCAGCGTGTCTTTGTTGCCGTTGTGAGCCGAGTTTTACAGCTTTTGAGGAAGGCTTTCTGGCATGGATGAGAGGGACAGCTCTGGGGTATTTTCGGTAGACCCTTAGGGACGCCTCTCGTCAAGCAAGGGACAATGCGACTCCCACCTTTGCAAATCCTCCCTGTACTCAATTCTACAGACAATTGCATTTCGAACCCTCCGCAGTACTCTTCGTTGATTCACCTTGGCGGCGTGCTTCATTGGGGAGGACCACGCGGACCGCCAAGGCTCGACGTCCTGCAGTAAGATTGCCGTGGGCCTTTTGTCTCAATTCAACAACATCCTATCTCCATCACCAGTCTCTGTCCCATACTCAGGGTGGCTGACGTGGATGGAGGGTATCATGCATCAGTGCCGGCGGCCATGGTCTTCTTCGTACCAGGATCGGCTTCTGTTCAGTCATTCTCTCGGCATTCCCTTGAGTATCAGCAAGCCTTCAATGCGAAGTGCAGATGGTTGGTATCAGAGGTTCCGAAGTGGACAGAAGATCGATTCTGCGGACGTAACCATTCGCAAACAGTAAGCGTTTGCTAGGGTCCTCTTCGTTTGTCACTGGTGTACACGAATGTGGTGAGTCGCCGCGAGGGATGAGGATATAGGAGCTGACTATATATTCGAAAGGATCTGCGCGGCTTCTCGAGAAGGACGCTACCATCCAAAGGCATAGCTTTCCTTCGAGGCATCAATCATATTGACCAGTTGAAAGACTCTAGTATCTAAATCGAACAGCAGCAACAGCACAGCAATATAGAGAGTTCCAATGCGTAGTATCTTTAATCCATATCACGAATTCTGCTACCTCTTCTGTGAGAATGGTACGCTTAGGAAAAGGGCACAGAGTTTGGTGATGGCGTGGTTGAATATGGTAAAGAGCTAACACGTTGGCATGGATGGTCGAAGCCCTAGTCAATCTGAGGCGGATGTTTTCTCAACATCGCTAAATTTCCTTAGCCACATAGCCCTTGGAACAGTCCAGCGTCCCTAGACCTTCAGACACATGATTACTGCTACCTTCCACCGGAACCTCGAGGTGATACAGCGCAAGGAATAACCCCTTTCTAAGAAGCTGCTGTTGCAATGCCCGAGGAGGTGTAGAATTGAAGTCAAGGTACGCGAATCAAAACATCAACACGCGAACATTTGATCTCTAGCCCACACAACTACCACCACGACCCATCTCTACCTCTTCGTTAGCTGGTTCAATATTGACGGGACGTTTGGAACAGTGTGACCATGATGTACTAGCTTGAAGACTATCAAATCCTGTAGCTGATGTTAGACAGCTACCTTAGGCGCGATCTCACCAAATTGAGCTCGATTGTCTGACCAGCACGAACAACCTCACTGCACACCATAAAGGACATGATGGCCTGAAGAATCATAATTAAGTATGTCCTAATCCTTCCATCTGACTTTGTTTGTGGCCACGGCTCACGTTCAGCATATCTTGATATTGTGCTATCGCGACCAACACTCATCAGGGTAGCCACTATATCCAACAGTCCTACGATCCATTGGAATGGAAGCTTGATCTCTCAACTCCACAGTTAAATGCAATCGGTTGTATCGGTCAAACCTGCCAACTTCAAAGATAACACGTCTATAACATAGAGTCAATCTCACCAAGACGCGATCCACCAGCGATGTCAACGTCAGAGGAAATCTTCGATAGACAGAGAAAAGGCTCGATGGAAGACGAGCCCAATCTTGATGATACCCTAGAGTCCATCAAAGTTCGTCAATACCCATATCAAAGAGCCCGGCATCTTTCCTGGGGTTCATATGGGCCCATAGGCCATCTTAGAGTTCTAGGTCAGCGACAGATCCTATCTGGGACAGATTACCATCCATCATCAGCACGATCGGCCGAACTCTATGGCGAGCACCCCTCCCCACTACTTCCTATCGAAACCGTAAACACCAGTACGGTTTCAAGGGCCTCGTACTCCGACTCCGAGTTTTCTCAACATCAAATACCAGTCTCTCCGGAGCGGTATGAAGTCGCGTTGAATGCTATTGAAAGGATAAGCCCCAGCACCCCGAAGATTTCTTGCGTCAATACATCCGAAGATCTTAAAGTACACGGAAGCAGAATTGAGGCAAACGCCGGAAGGTTTCTCGGTAGTGACGAGTATGGTGATCCAAACATCCCTACCACTACCTTGGTCCTAGATCCGTCCTCCAATTATCCCAGTGACCTCGCTTGGTCCCCTTCACTTTCAGATGATGAGACACAGAATGCCGACCTAAGCTCTGACTCTTACCAGAACAACGATACCTTCGCAAAGCCCGCCAGATCAGCAGACTGTCCTCGGCATGCCGCCAACGCTGTCGAACTACCGTATACTGCCCGATCAGCTTCATCTTCCGGCTCCATGTCAACGAACTTTTGGGATCTTTCTTCTCAACCACCCGAAAATTTGGAGCATGTGATGAAATTTGTACAACTGCCTCCAGGTCCGTCAGCCTCCTCGCCTGGCTCGAACTCCATCAATCCTGATGCGCCTTTCATTAATGTTAAGATACCAGAATGCAACATTGATACCCGATCCAATCGCAAGTTGCAAAGTGCTCCCGGTCCACGTTACTCGGATTCCCTTGGTGAAGACACTAGCCTTCGACAACAGTCAGAGGGAGAGATCAAAGCCGAGCTTCAAACGGCCATGCCTTCGCTAGAAGAGATCACTAGAAGGGGGCAGAGGACTTGTAGCCTTAGCCACGAGAGCAGTTTTCTGGTGCAAGCCCAAGGATATGGTCGGCCAATGCCTGAGCAACAATTACTACCTCTTCGACCCCTCGGGCAGCGGCTTACAGAACTTGATCCTGGCAGTAGTCAAACCTCCTCGTCTATGAGCGCCGATCGACCCACTGCAGCCATGTCTAGTCGCGCAGGAAAGGTAGCCTTGTACAAAGAGTGCTCATCGTCTTCGGAGTTTAGAAGCCCAACACCACCTCTTCTCTTTGGGAGGAGGACCATGTCATCACATCGAACGCAGGTTAGCGAGGCACTCGCACCATCGCATCCTTTAGGCTCCGCAGCAGAAGATTGGGAAACAGTATCTGACATGAAAAGCAACATGCGTGGCGTGAACAATGATGCTGTCGACACTCCGATGGGCAGCAGTCTTGCAGACAACTCAGATCCCGGTGACGGCCCAGTGATCGAGCCAAATACCGGTAGCCACCGCAAACTAGGGGCCTCACAGCATCTCGGACTGCCCCGCCACCACCAAGCGTTCGTGATTATGAAGGATAATCGCTCGGGCAGCACAACCAATATCCCCCTACGTGATTTTGATGAAGGTCGCCTCTATCAGCACCCTATGCCAATGGCTGGAAGGCACCTCAATCCCTTCATATCATCGCCACCAGCTATTCGGTCAAGGGAGGACTCGACTGATCTTATTGGACATAGTGCAACCCTGGTGCACCAAGCATTGCAGAAGCGGATGTCTGCGAAGTCGAATAGCACTAGTGGCTTCGACAAGCTGATAGATTCATTCGGGTCCATCAACGATTCACGTAACCGTCAAGATGTGGCTATTGTCCACGAAGGAGTGGTAGACCTTCACAAGCAAGAGCCCGCTTCGAAGGAGCCGTCGCGGGAGTCATCTGCATGGTTGAGCACCGTGAGTGAGAGTGCTTCTGGTGGAGACTCATCACTGCCCCTCCGCAGTGGAAGTTTCGCAAAGGTCACAGTCTTAAACAGCAAGGGAAATCTTACCGGAACGCCCCAGGGGACTGGAGCACGAGAAGTAGGGAGCAGTTTGGCAGGTGCAAGCAGCCCTAGAGACCAATTGTCGAGCAGTCCAGTGCCCCGTTTGGATTCAGTACGCCTACCATCAGTCGGCGCCAGATCACCACAAACACCACGTCAACGAACAGAGGCTCACTGGTTGACAATGCCTGAGGTCCCATCAAGTGTTGCGTCCACAATCCATACTCCACCCCATTCACGAACATCTGCTCCTCTCTCAACATTCAAGGCCTCATCAAGTCCGACTTCGGGTGTTCAGACTCCAAGCTACCAGAATGTACCTTGCCATATTGTTTCAACGCCCGACGTCTCGTCAATCTACTCTTCCAAGGCTCAATCTTTAAGTGAGTGTTCTTCTGCAGCGTTCGACATTGAATCAAGACTAGCCTCCGGAGCCCAAGCCCTCATAGTCGAAGGTCTATCGAACCAGCGTCGACGCCGATCATCCAGTGAGAGCAAATGCAGAGTCATTGCTTCATCGGCACCGACCAAAGCTTCAGCTATCCCGTCGCCAGATCCACATGGCCACAAAAAGCGCAATACCATGGTCGGGCTCTTGTCAAACTACTCGCTTTTCGACGAGGAAGATTCTGAGGACAGCCAGCATCAGAAACCGATGAGAGAGCGTCAGGGGCATCGAGGTGCGTTCCCTCACGATGCGTCATCTCACACTCTGCTCAATGTTATTCCTATATTCCACCATGCTGTTACTAATCGATGCCATAATGGATGTTCTTGCTGACTCCGAAAGGTGAATAGCTTACATAGAAAGCAATCAAGCCTCTTTATCCACGACATCGCGCTCAATCCTACACGATGGTATCTTCTATAGCGACGTCGCGCCCCCTGTCTTCCTGCACCCTGTGTACGGCAACGCGCGTCCTTCGGACCGTGCTCAACAGCAGCGTGGTCGCGTTCAAGCTTGTGAAGATAAGATCCATCGTCCGATTGCCCGCTTCGAATCGCCCCACCTTCACCGTATCCCTCACACACCTTCCGCCGAAGTCTTAGAGCGACGAGAGCAGATCTCTAAGCTGTGGCTTCCAATTTTCTGTGCCATCCCGCCCTGTGCACTCATTTTCGGCTACGGGTATGCAGACGAGATCATGCGCATTCAGAGTGGAGGAGAGGCCGATAGTTTTACGGACTGGTCCAAGATGTTCGCGGTATTATGGGCCTTGTCAGCTACCCCAGTCATCATCGTCGTTGCAGTCGTATGCGTGGTGTTTGGATCCTCCGTCTAATCTCACCTGCTGTTTGCTCCCATCATAACACTCATTGGGGGCCCTTGAAGGATGTAACTGACCATACCAGCGTCTTGAAATTACTGTATCCACATGAGCCTTCGTGGTCGACTCACAGATTGCATGCATAGAAAAGATCGACTTCATGATTCAGTCGAGCGAATGGCCACAAATTCAAAAACCGTAAGATAGCTTCAAAAGTGTAGCCTTTGATGCAATATTCTCGACGCTAATTCCCATGAATTTGTCGGTCTGCCAAGGCCTACGCTGGTGTCCATGTCTACGAACGCCGCCTGATGTGGCTGTTCCTCATACTCCTAACCAGTTTTTGAACTTCCCAAGAGACCAGACACCGCCATTCCCGACAGGGCTCCTTTGCAAATCCTAGGGGACTACGGTCGAGGAGGTAGTGTAAGGGACTATCTCTGCTCAAGGTATAACGATCCAGAAAAGCCTCGTACGGCTGCCTTATACTAAAACCGCATTGTACCAGCTTGTATTGCAGATGACTATAGACGTTCTCCTTAGCTAAAATTTTCATATCGTCGCAACGCTGCATAGTACCAATTCTCAATGTAACAAGGAGGCTTGAAGAAGCTCTTTGTGGGGACTGATCTTACCCGATGATGGAAAAGCAGTGTATACTGTGAACAGGAATTAATGGAACGTGAGCCTTGAGTACCATCAATAATGCTAGCCTGGATCTGACTTCTTCCTGTCAACCATGGGAAAGGACCGTCTCCAAAGGGACGACCCGAGTCAGACATCTACGACGAACTAGGGCGGCTGCAGAGGTAGATACGCCTCTCCCTTGAATGAGAGCGTCTGCGTTGCATACAGTCGAAGGATGTTGCTCGGAACGTGAGCACAGTGAGCTTGTGTCCTTGGTAGCTTGCGTACCCGATGCATATGCCGTACATACCTTCCCACCTTCCCGAACTTCCCGCAAAGATCCTAGAACCCCGCTGGAGACGCATAGATACCGTACTCTGGCCCCCTCAATCCTCTAACCTTTTCCAGGTTTTCCCCTCTATCGTTGTATGCACGTATGCGAGAGCGAAACGCTGCATATATGACACTTACATGACGCATGACCGACAACGAATGCTCTAGCCGGTGGGACGGGAAGCGTCTTGCTTGCATGTCTGCAATGAAACCCCTTCATAACGTAGGTAGTGCAGGCCAGATTTGTAGCTTTGTATGTGAACTAGATGGCTAGCTTCGACGCATGATGCAAGAGCCCAGGACGACTATACAAGAACGAATCCAAAATTTTCCCAAGTCTCAGGCCAATGATGGAGACCCATTCGCTTTGTATATTCTCCTTGGTCTGAGGTTGACGAAAAGGGTAAAGTATGTAAAGTATGCACAATTATTATGCAAGTAGCCGCGTCACTTCACAACGCCACAACGCCTCTTGTGCCAAGAGCTCTGAACCTGCGACTTGGACAAGCACCATTAATCCACATCCTCCTCGCCAGCTATTCTTTCACCCGTCCGCACTCCTGCATCCATACTCTCAATCACCATGGCTTTCTGTATCACATTCGGCACCCATGGTAGGCCCCTCATCGCGACCAGCAAAGCAGCACCAAGCTAATTCTGTCCAGAATTCACCAGCCAACTGGAAGGCTACGAAGGTGTGACGGCGCAGTGTCACAATTGTACGCTCCCTACTTTCCAAATCCAGCCGTGAAGGAACGACCGGAGGCACAGCGCTAATGGAAAAATCATAGGTGGGAATTGGTCCGCGACCTGCATCACGAGATGGCCATTCTTCACAGTTTGCTTCGTCGTACGTGCACCCACCCCCCTTCCACCACCTCTCATACCCAAAGACATCCACGCGCCATGAACTGAGCTGACAAAGTCGTGGATAAAATAGCCGCTGATACCGCTCGCAACACACAAGTATAAAGAGGTGGCGTGTCCCATCTGCCATTTCATGCAGGATCTTAGGTACGCTCCCGTTTTCACGCCATGAAGCCAATCGCGGGCAATCGCTATATACGAGAGAACAAGAGTAGGCGCTGATGGGTGAGGATAGCAATCGGCCAGACGTGCAATCGCAGCATCCGGGCGCGGGGAATATGATTGCGGGTGGAGGAGGGCCGCCGCCGCCTGGGTATCCGCCGCCGGGGCAGGTGCCGCCGCCTGGACAAGCGGTGCCGCCTGGGGCGCAGGGAGGGATGCAGTACAAATGATGGAAAGAAAGGTGTTGAGGGCAGTAGATGAAGCATAAGGGCGAGCGTGGGGAGTTTGGGCGCAGTATGGTTGGGTTGTGATGCTAAATAAGGGATCCCGCTGTGTTGGGATTGTGATTCCCCTACAGCTTTCGAGAAGTATGGAACAGTACAGTTGATCCTAGCGTATGGGTCGTGTTCTCCGGTTTCCCAACTTTGTCTGGCTTCCCCGGGGAACGAGTGGCCAGGAAGTCAATGGAATGGGGAAGTCTGATCAAAGCTGTTTGAGATCGCCCTCTGTACCATGAGTCGCGAATAGAAATAATGTCTCCGAAGCATTCCCCGATAAGAAGGCCACTTCTGTTCTCATTGTTTGCTGGACTCTTGTACATTTCCAAATGGTAATATATCATGAGCCCCTTATCCCCGATGAGAGGTCTCCTTTTTATATTCTTCCAACAACCCCTTTCAATGAGTCTCACTCGCGATTGATCCGCCTGCCGAAGGACTAACCGGAACATTCTTCTCCAACGATCCGCCTCCCCCCGGAGCTTCGGGAGCAGCAGCATATTTCTGCAACGTATCCAACGTGATACCATTTTTCAACGCCGACTCGTCTGTCGCGTGAAGGAAAACCCTACACCACCCCAATCAGCATAATCCCTCCACAGCACTTCGCCGCAACGCTAATAGATGGAACGATCGAACATACTTAGGCACAACAGGATCATCCTTTCCCTTCGCCGCCTCCACCGCCTCCTTCCACCTAGCAGTGCACAGACACCATTTACAACCCGCGTCCAGCCCGGGGATCTGACGCAGGTTGTTGCCGCGGGAGGCGGAGAAGTCGAGGAATTCTTTGGTTACAACGGCTGTACCGGAAGAGAAAGCGTCAGCAGTGACCCCGCCGGAATGAGGGAGAAAAAGGGGAGGGG
>JAABUL010003546.1_pt1 | contig 22925 bp, 42 predicted proteins | sample 5559151 | NCBI WGS metagenome assembly JAABUL01 (sample SAMN10711876, study PRJNA513368) | rock metagenome | isolation source: Antarctica rocks | place: Antarctica: Victoria Land, Pudding Butte sud | reverse complement strand
AGTACCCCGAAATGCCTTACCCAGCCACGACCCGCAAGCACTCTTACAAGCCTGCAAGGCAGCGCGCCACACCTGCTGCTGCTGGGAGCGGCGGCCGCCGCCGCTGGCGCCGCGCCCCGCCCGGTGCCGCCGTGGCGGGTGCAGCCAGCCGCCGAGCACGTCCGCGTGCAGCCGCAGCCAGGTGGCCAGGTAGCGCAGCAACGCCAGCGCCTGGCCGGGCGCGAGGCCCTGCGCCGCCTCCAGGATGACGACGGAGTCCGTGTGCGCCGCCACCAGCGGGTGCAGGCACAGCTCCTGCGGGGGTGTCGAAGTAAACAAGGGTGCGGAATTCTTGGTTCGGAGTTTTGGTTGGATGCAGTCGCCTCCAGGATGACGACGGGGTCCGTGTGCGCCGCCACCAGCGGGTGCAGGCACGCCCCTGCATGGGTTGTGAGGAAAGAGCGATACATAGAAGTGATTCGTAACAAGGCGGGCCAAGCTTCGCGGTTCAGAATTTGAGACGGACAATGCGACAGTTGAAGGAGGCGGGCATTTGCCGGATGTCAAATGCCAGACCACGCGCAGCTGCAGCACGCAGCGATGTTGCAGATGCGAGGGGCGCAGCTGTATCTCTTCGACTTATGGATGCATGCTAATTGGGGACTCTGCTGTGCTGTGCTGTGACAACAGCAGATCACCATAAACATTACGACATGTTAACAAGCGGAAGCCGCACCTCTGGCAAGAAGCCCTCCACCGTGGCCGCCGCCGCCGCCGCTGCGGACAGCTCGGCCGGCTTGCGGCCCCCGGCGGCCTCTGCCGCTGCCACGGCCGCCTCTGCGGCCTTCTGCAGCTCCGCCGCAAGCGCCTGCGCCGCCGACGCCAGCGATGCGGGAGCCGCGTCGGCAGCGGCGGCCCGCTGCCGCAGCAGCAGCCGCAGCAGGCGGCGCAGCTCCGGCGTACTCATGTCTGACGCCTGCACACACCAACGCAGGGATGCTTCACAACCCAATGAAGAAGACGCTTGCATGAGCTTCCTGGTCCGAAACGATTCAATCTGCAACAGCGTTCCAGACAGACCATTACGGAGCGTGAGATGGCAATAGCGATGCAGCCTGGTAGCCACAGCAGCAGCAAGGGGCGGCGTGTTCGTTTCCGTACCCGGGCCAGCAGCTCGGCAAAAGGACGCAGGCGACCCGCCTCAAGCAGCACGCTCGCGAGTGCCGGCGCCACCCGCAGCGATGTGAGCAGGCCACCCTGCAGCGAAACAAGTGCCGAGTAAGCGTCGCAGGGCGCAGTTCATGCATTGTGTTCTACTTGCGAGTGCGGCAGCATGGTTGCCACCTAAGCCGTCCGTGTTTGTCAGGCGCTCAATGATTTGCACTCGAGCGAGGGCCGGTCAGGGTGATATATCACAGAGCCGATGCGTTCATTCATGTTCTAGTTGCAGATTAGAGGAACACCAGATGAGCTGCCAGCAGCTGTTCAGCGATCCAGAGTTCAACACCAGCTCATTCTTGCATGCACACTCCCTCCAAAGCATTCACGCGTGCAAACAGCTCCCCCCTTGCCGTGCAAAAACGCCACAAAATACGTACTTGGTGCAACTGCAGAGCCTCTTGCATACGTTTTCCCGTAGGGTTTAGGGTTTCACACAGGGAGCCTTGCAATTTCCGGCACACACACCTGCACCAGGGCGTCCAACGCCTTCCAGTGGCCGCGCTCTGCGCACACCGCCGCAGCGGCACCTGCGGCGTCAGGCCGCAGTGCGTCCCCCGCCGCCGCCGCCGCATGCGCCGCGGTCGTCGCTGCCGCCGGCGACGGCGCCTCCCCAGCGCCCACCGCCAGGCGCGCCAGCAGCTCGGCGCTGGCGTCGGGCAGGGGATCCCGCTCCACGCCCGTAGAGTCCCTGAAGATTCACAGGTCAGGGCTTCAGGGTTTGACAGCAGGAACTCCGCTCTGCCACTGGCGTGTTCCTGCTGAATGCGCATCTTCCAGCAGAGAGCGTGCTGTCGTGCTGTCGTGCTGTTGCTGTTGCATTCATAGCATGCACACACATTGCTCCTGGTGAGACCAGGAGCAGGGCACATGATTGGGCCAAGCCCCGCCTATCATGATTGGGCCAAGCCCCGCCTATCATGACTGGGCCAAGCCCCGCCTATCATGATTGGGCCAAGCCCCGCCTATCATAATTGGGCCAAGCCCCGCCCATCACAAGTGCTGTGACGGCGTGGCTTGCCTGTCGGTGTGCCCAGCTGCCTTGTGCATGCACGAACAGGCGAACCCAAAGCCCACTTGCACTTGGTCACACAGTTTTCAGGGTGTCTGTGCTCACCTGAGGGGCACGCGCCGCAGGAGGCGGCCGCCGGGAAATGCGCCCGCCGCCGCGGCCGCCGCCAGGTCCTCCTGCGCTGTGCGATAGTCTGGCGGCGGCGCGGCAGTGCCACCCTGTAGCGCCGCCGGCAGGCCGCCGGGGGCCAGCGCCGCCGCCGCGGCGCGGGCCGCGGGGCTTGCGTCGGCCGCCGGCCACTGCGGCCCCAGCGCCAGCGCGCCCAGGACTGACGCGAGCGTCACCGGCGCCATCTGTTGAGTTGTTGCAAAATGCACACAGACATCAGTGCCTCGGCCTTGTGGCACGCTAGGCCTCGTGGCCATGCTTGGTGGGTTTAACACCTGGCGCTTGCAGAGCCTCCAAACAGCGTTCTTGGCGCGTCAGGTGGCTCACAATGACGCCCGCAAGCATTCTCAATCAGACAAACAAGCTCCAAAGAAAGACGGCACGCACCTCCACAGGAGTGGTCAGCAGCGCGCCGCCCGCGGCAATCACCACCAGCCCCTCCTCGCCGCCAACTCCGCCGAGCGCCAGCGCCTGCGGCGGTGCCGCAGGGCTGCCGGCGGCGGGTGATGCGGCAAGGGAGCGCAGACTGCCGTAGCGCAGCTCCAGCACCACGGCCCGCAGCCGCCCGCCTGCGGCGTTGCGGGAAGCCCCATGTCGGCAAGACCAAGACTGAAGGGAACAAGGATCAAGGACACTTCGTGGAAGAAAGGTGGAGCCCTTTGAAGGACCGGGCATCCGAAGGGCAGGATATCTGCCACTTGACAGACAGACGACCAGATCCGCACCCGCTTCTGCAGGTAGGCTGCTGGAGCACGGTGCAGCCGGCCATCTTCAGCAGAGCGAGCTGGCAAACAGGTCACCTGAGGCCGGCGCCGAGGAACCGTTTCCTGCCGCTTCCCAGCCGACCACCACCGCGTGGTCGCCCGGCAGCAGCGCGAGCGCCGGCGACGCGGGCGGCTGCGGCGGCGGCGCCACGATGCCGTTGGCGACGGATCCGTCGGGCAGCGCCTTCCGCTTCTTCTTCGGCGTCTTGGCCTCCACGGGCGCCGGCTGCGCCTGCGGTTGCCATTCGCACAGAGATGTTCAACAAACTTGAAGACTGGATTGAGAAGAGCACTGCGATTCAGACCGGACTGGCGACATGAGGTGCGCTGCGACTCCCAACGCGGACAACTGCCAAGAGTGAAACAGGTGCGACCCTAGGGCCGGATGCAAGTCAGCGGCCACGGGCCAGTCAAGACTCAAAAAGTGATAAGAGCCCTACCTGCGGCGCCGTCAGGGCGAAGCCCCTGAGCTGCAGCGACACGCCGGTCTCCGGCTGCGGCGCCGCCGCCGCCCGCCTGGCCGCTGATGTTCCAATGTCGTATGTCTGCAGCGTGCCGTCTGACCACAGCAGCGCCATGCGTTTGTCGCGCAGCGCGCCGCGCCGCACTTCGGCGCCCGCTGCCGGCGGCGGCAGCTGGAAGCTGTAAGACTTTGCGGAGGCCTGCCAAAAAAAAGCACCAGGGACATCAGTGACCCTGCTCTGACTGTGACTCCCCACAGCCAGGACAACCCAACAGGGTGCAGTCTGTGCAAAGGATCCGCTTAAGGTACAATTGAAACCCTGTGCAATTGGAGGCGCGGCCACGCACCTGGGGGCTGTGGATGTGGGCGACAGCCTCGCTGCCTGCGCCGCCGACGATGACGGCAAGGCTGCCGCCGGAAGGCCCGGACGCCGCCGCCGCCACGCTGACGCCCGCGCCGCACGGCGCCTCGGCCAGCCGCACCATCACTGCCGTCTCCTGGTCGTCACCGGCCGCCGGCAGGCTGATGGAGTAGACTGCGCCATCTGACAGCACGACTGCGAGGCTGTCGGCGCCGCCGTCGGCATCGCCGGCCGAGCCGGCCGCCTCGACGCCGTCCCTGTCTGTCGGCGCCGCACCTGCGCCAAGTGCCGCTGGCGACACAGGCCCATCTGCACCTGCGACCAGCGAAGCAGCACCATGAGCAGGTGCACCAGCGTTGCCCGGACCACCCTGCACGATAGGGCACGTGAATGCCCACGCCAAAACAAGGCGAGATATTTTTCAACGGCTGCCTGGCAACGGGCTGTTCCTGAGGATCCAAGAGCCGCGCACACCTGGCGCTCCCTGGCCGCTGAGAAGCGAGTGCAGGGAGTGCACGCTCCCGGGTGGCAGCCTGGTGCGGGCGGCGGCTCGCTCAAGAGACACCGCGCCACTGCTGCTGCACGGCCACACCCACAGCTCGGCTGCGGAGGCGTCATCCACCGGACCCTCCGCCACGACCGCCGCGTACGCTTTAGTGAAGCCGCAGTAGACGGCAGGCGTCAGGAAGGACCACCGCGAGCTGCCCAGCACCCACGACACCTTTCGCTCCTGCGCACCACGTCAGTAGTCACGGTCACTGACTGCTTGTGAGCCGCAGGCAAGCTCGGTCAATGCAAGATTGTCCAGAACAGCTCCCAGAGACCATGGCAGAGGTGGCTTGTATATGTGCATGAGCTGCATGCACGCTGCCAGCCGTCAAACAGCCCCGGCTGAAGTTTGCTCCCACAAGGTTGGGCGCTGCTGCACGAAGGGGTCATTACGAAGGCCCGTATGTGATGCGATAGAGCAACTGTTGCATGTCCTTTGGGAACTGACGCCAGCGTCTTTTCTTCGGAAAAGTTGCAGACGATGGTTGCAGCAATGCAAATAGTATGTGCACAGGCAGCGCAAGGCTGCGTCTGCATGTCGGCCGCCTTGCAATCGCATGGCTGAGAAATATGCAGGAGGACTATGCTGATAACACTCATGTCGAGACCCGTATGTCGTTTTTGACAACACTGTTTGCATCCGGTCGGGCTTGGCGGCGGCCTTGCTCTCCTGGCTTACGGGCACGTGCAGTATGAGTTGGAGAGGGTCACACCTGCGTCGCTATATCGAACGCTGTGATGCCGTCCCTCTGAATCGTCGCTATCACCGTGCCGGCGGCATCCCCTGTGCTGATGCCAACGAGACTGCCTGTGCCCCGCAGCAGGGTGCTGAGCGTCAGCGGCGGCTCCTCAGACATATCTGCAAAGGCGATCACAGCGTGGCGGGCGCGTGCATCGTGCTGGGCGCAGAAACTGCTGCGCAGCGCACAACTGGGAAATGCATGATGTGCGGTTCTGAAAGGCAACCTCCTCTCGATTTGCGAAAGGTTGTTGACAGGGATCACGAGAGAACCTTTCTTCCTTTCCAGCAAAGGCAGCTGCTTGCCACCGTGCACAGGTCCACACTTCGGCAGTAACCTTCTTAAGTCGAAGCGAGGCGGAACCGGACACTGAGACATGATCATGCAGACAACAGAGCCCGTTCCGCGATGGTGTGAGTCAGCTTTCGAACCGTTCCCGCCGTCCGTAGGCACGGCGGCTTTCCCAAAGCAAGTTCCTCTCGATCTCACGACTGCTCTTCCGCCGTGTTGCTTTTTGTAATGAGACTGCGATATATCGGCTTCACATTGATCCTGGATCGTAGCTGGCAGCGAGCACTTGACGGAAACAGAAGTCCCCGCCGCCGCTCGAGCTCCCCAGGAGCAGCAGGGCTGATGGCCCTCCATGATCTGGTCAAGCTCAAGATCATCGATGTAATCACATGTCCCCTGCGGGTTGGCGGCTGGCACGACGAGGCCGGTGTAGCTCAGCCGCCGCTGGATCTTAGCGCTGCCGGTCCCCTCGGTGACACGACTTTCGTCTGCATGAAAAACCTGCAGCAGACCATTCCTATTCGGTTGCATGTTAAATATAACACTATGCATTGGGTGTGAAGTCTGAGCATGCACTGGGTTCAGCGCGCCCAGTATCAGTGATGTGTGATGCCGCGGCGCAGGCGAGCTCGAGCAGGTGGAGTGCAGCCTGCCGGTGGAGGAATTGTGGCGGCGGCACCCGCAGGAGATGCAGCAGGTTTGCGCGTACATCGAGTGGTTCCGACAGGGGTGTTCCCGGTCGTTCGGCACGGTGCCGCTGTCGCTGCCGCACGTGCTTTGGATGCTCAGCTTCCGGATGCGCTCCGCCAACGCCCTGATGCGGCAGGAGGTGGATTATTTGCAAGCTCCGCCTGCGTGCTTGCTGCACCTCGTCTGAGTTGTATCAGTGGGCTTGCTTGCACATGTGGCGCGAAGTCCTTACTGCATGAGGATGCTGATTGAGGATGCTGATTATTATGTCTTGATTATTATATTCAGCCGCGCTGTGGCATTGATGCAGCACACTACAGAGCAGCGGCTGTGGCAGGAGAAAAGGCAATGGGAGTCACGGGTCGCGGATTGGGGAGTCCAAGTATGGGAGGAAGCCATGGGGTCTGCATGAATTACACGACCGATACAGGTTGCGGCGGCAGATTACCACCATGAGCTGTCAGACGTGGAGCGCACAATTAATAATAGCGTGTGGACTTTTCTAGTCTGCGACATGACCATGCGAATTTCAAAGGCCGGAAAATCGGTTGGCTGAGCTGCTGCATCGCGTTCAACAAACTTCGGATCCACAGTACAACACAGACTTCTGGAGTGTCGCTGATTGTCTTCCTCCAAGACCGCCATGCGAAAGCAACTCCTCCAGTCCTGCAGTTTATCCCAGTGCTGCAGTTGAATCCCAGAATCCCAGATTCTTAGATTCCTAGACACACCCTGCTGCTGCAGGCTGAGACCCTGCTGCGCCATGACCTAGCATGGCCGTGTGACGATCAGAATCGCCAGCTACATTGCCAGCTGCCGCATATTCGAAAGGCTTCGCCACGTCCTCCTTCGCCTGAGTGCACGCTGACCCGCCCGCGCTTGGTTATCGTGTTCATTGTCTGGGGTATGAATGTCCTCCGGCGCCACCGTTGCCATCATTGGGGCTCCGGTGCAACACCGCTGCTTGCGGCTCCTTTGCGCAGCTGCCCCCTGGCCGATTGCGCCGCCGCCGCTGAAGCCACGGGGGCTGTCGCACAACAACACCCTGTCATGGGCTGGCAGGCGGGCTCGCCGACCCGGCGGCGCACGCACCCTTGGAGCAGCAGGGCTTGGCTGGAGGCGGCGCCGCCGGCGGGGCTGCCAAAGCGGCGCCGCACGCGCCCTTCGAGCAGCAGGGCTTGGCCACCGCCGGCGCTGCTAGCGGCACAGTCGACCCAGCGGCACCCGTTCCCTTCGAGCAGCAGAGCTTGGCTGCCTGAGGCGCTGCCGGCGCAGCGCCGCACGCGCCCTTCGAGCAGCAGGGTTTGGCTGAGGGCGACGCGAGCGGTGGCGCTGCCGATGGGACGCCGCATGCGCCCTTGGAGCAGCAGGGCTTGGCTGCCGGCGCGGCGCAGCACGGCCCCTTGGAGCAGCAGGGCTTGGCCGCAGGCTGCGCTGCTGGCGGCGCTGCCAGCGCGGCGCCGCATGCACCCTTCGAGCAGCAGGGCTTGGCTACCGGCTCCGCCACCATTGGCGCAGCCGGCGCGGCGCCACACGCCCCCTTCGAGCAGCAGGGCTGGACTGGAGGTGGCGCTGCCGTCAAATCGCACATGCCCTTCGAGCAGCAAGCCTTGGCTGAAGCCTCCGCCACCACCGCCGCCCCGCAGGCGGCTTTCGAGCAGCAGCTCTTCGGTTGAGGCGCGCCGCGGGCTGTGCACTTGCCACTGGAGCAGCAGGCTGGAGGCGCTAAACTGGGCGCCGCGCCAGCCGGCTTGGCCGCAGCACAGTGCTTGCCGCCAGCATGCGACTGCGCCGGATCTCCGCCGGCGGCTGGCGCTGCGGCTGCGCCGACGCACTGCTTGCCACCCTCGCTGCCGGCCGCCGGCCGCAGCCGCCGCCGCAGCAGCGTCAGGCTGTTGGCGATGACCGCCAACGCGGTCCCCACGTCGACGAGCACTGCACCCCACAGGGTGAATCGCCCCAGGGACGCCAGCACCAGCACCGCCACCTGAAAATCAGCGAATGCACACCAATAACTACAGGGGAACGACTTGTGCGCCATTATGCACCGCCGTGCACTGGCAAGCACAGGCAGCGTCGTTGCCTCCAACCGTGGAGCACGCTGGTGATGGGTGGGCCCAACTCGCCCGCTGCTGCAGTGCAGCTGCAAAGACCGACCTTGGTGAGCACGGCGGCCGCGATGTTGAGGTGGATGGTACGGCGGGCGGCGCGCCCCAGGCGCAGCACCCCTGGCAGAGCATCCAGCTCCTCGCTGAACAGCGCCACCGGCGCCGCCTGGAAGCGTGAAGCTTGATCGATCAGCTGCTTCCTGATGTTTTCAGTTCCGGAACAAAGTTGGACAACCGCAGCACCCCCCTGGCAGCGCATCCGGCTCCTCGCTGAACAGCGCCCCCGGCGCCGCCTGCAACTGGGAACGCTTTCATTTCATTTCAACTGGTTTCCATGTAATGACATGTGCATGCAAGACGGACTGCAGCACCCCCGGCAGCGCGTCCAGCTGCTTGCCGAACACCGCGATCGGCACCGCCTGCGGTTGATGCCGATGTAAAGATGGCGATGTAAAGTGACTAATCGCCAGGTCATCCAAGCGCACACAAATCCTTCATCCAAGCGCACACACCAAGATGCAAATCCTTTTGCACCCTTGCGCTTCTGAGCCCGTCACTGCAGGTTCCGCTGCAGTCTTCAGGTGCGTCTTCCGAAAGGCGGGAGCCAAGGGAGCCAAGGGAGCCAAGGAGTGGCACACCTCCAGGGCGGCGGCGGCGCCGCGCGCGCCCATGGCGATGCCAACATCCGCCGCCGCGAGCGCGGGCGCATCATTCACCCCGTCGCCGACCACAACTACCGGCCCCTTGCACGCCTCTCTGTACTCCGCCACCTGTCAGGAAACGTTGGGAGGGCCTCAGAACACGGTGCAGCGTTCAGCAAACATGATCGTCATCACTCACCCCGTCGCCGACGACCACCGCCGGCCCCTGGCACGACTTTTTGTACTCCGCCATCCGTCGGCGTCAACGCACAGTACCACGATCCTCCTGAAACCATGGTCTGACGTCCAGCACATGCGGCCGTCCGTGTGCATTCCGAGTTAGAGTTTAGGGTTTAGGGTTTGTGTCTGGGCGTGCTCACTAGTTACCTGATCTGAGCAAGCGACCATGGCGCAGGACTGAACCTACGGCTGACCATTGCACCAGCAGGGAGGGTGATGCCAAGAGGAAGTCATGTGGTGCAGGGGGCGTGAGAAGCGCGCCTTCGTCAGTTTGTTGGCGGGCAGCAGCCCGGCGTGAATGTCTTCTGGGCGCAGGCCCACCGCGGCGCCGACAGCCGCCGCGGCGCCGGCGTTGTCCCCCGTCAGCATCGCCGTGCGCAGATTCATGCCCTGCATCGCTTTGACGGCGGCTGCGGCGCCGGCCCGAGGCTCGTCAGCGAGCGCCGCCATGCCGGCGGGCGCGCCGCCGATTGCGATCCACACCACCGTCGCGCCTGCACATGTGGAAGCACACAATCAGAATGCATCCTGAGAGCTGTTGACCCACGTCGTCATTGAGTTTGGGTGTGTGTCGGCGAGCGCTGCCATGCCAAAGGGCGCGCTGCTGATGGCGACGCGCTGGTGACTGAGGAACCACTGTCACGCAAAGTGTGCTGGCTGCTGCTGTGATTATCGGACCATCGCCGCATGCAGACCTAGCTGCTGCAAGGGTGCCCGCACCGATCCATGCGAACTGCTGTCCACTGTCCAGTCCTTACTATCGACGTGCCCTGGTGTCAGACACTGGCTGTGTGAGGGCTGCACAGCAGAGGGGGGCACGAGCGCACCCTTGGCCTGCCACAGGGCCTCCTCCGCGGACTGCCCCGGCTTCAGGCGCACGCCCCGCGCCGCCAGCAGGCGGCTGTTGCCGACGGCCACCTCGCGGCCGCCGACAGTTGCGACAATGCCCTGCGGGGTTGGCGCACGGCTGTCAGCATTGGCGCTTGCGCGTTTCATGCGGCGTCATTGTGCACGTTTCAGAGCCTCGCATCCCGATGACTTTCCAAGACCAGCACACACTGTCCGGATGGAAATGTGAGGTGTTCCCCTCAGTGGAGCGGTGCTCTGCATGTCAGTCATTGCTCTGCAGGCGACCAGGCTCTCACATTTCCAAAACCCAGTCACAGACCAAAGCCAAACCCTTTTCTGCAGCGAGCGCAGAGCGATCACAAGCTTACCCCACAGCCCACAGCCGCGGCCAGCGGCTCGGCCAGACATCATCTGATGTATGTCCTTGTTATTGTGTTCTGCCTGTGCATGGGCATGACCGCGAGGCGGTCAGGGGCGTGCCCATTTCGGCTCCTGCGGCCGCCGCGGCGCCCACTAGCGCCTAACGAGTTTTCGATATCTTGTCCACCACATGAGCTTAGAGTCGCACCTGGCCCTGCAGGGAGCGCGAGGCGGTCACGGGCGCGCTCATGTCGGCGCCCGCAGCCGCCGCAGCACCCACCAGCGCCGCCGCCAGCGGGTGCGCCGAACCGCGCTCCGCGGCCGCCGCCACTTCCAGGACCTCTGTCTCAGAGAAGCCGCCGCAAGCCTCCAGATGCACGACCTGACGCAGGGACAAGCGGCTGTTGCATTTCGTTTCTCCAATGCACCAATGAATCAAGATACATCGGCGAACATAGGTTGCTACCAGCGGGTTTGCCGAGCCGTGTCTGGTGGCTGCCGCTGCCGCCTCCACCGCACCTGCGTGTGGGCAGAGCTTGGGCACTGCTCTAAGTGCATGGGCTGCAGCGGCAGCATACGACCATTGCATGCTACAGACAGCGGCTGGGAAGTGCCACCGTTGTTGTGTGACACATAGTCTGTGAGGTGTACGAGATTGCCACTGTGTCAAGCTGTTCAGCGAATGTCCGGCCGGGAGACGAGCTAGATTTTAATCGCATTTACTTGATTATATAGCGAATTGCAAAAAAACCTCCTTTTCTTGAGATTCAAAGCTTCGTGTTGGTTTTCAAGAACTCTTCATTTTTTATATAGGGTTTAGGGTTTAGGGTTTAGGGTCAGCATTGCATGTGCAGCAGCTGCTGACCGGCTGCAGCTTGGCCATTGGCTGGGAAGAAGACGGATGTGCAGGGGACGAGGTGAGGTACAAGCCTAACCCCAAACCCTAACCCTGCATCGGTGCGTGTGCATGGGCCTGGGTTCGGCAAGGTGCTGCAAAATGACACGGGCGCAACGAGGGAGCAAACACAAAAGACCTAGGACTAGCCAACGGCACGAGCTCTCCATAGTCATATCACCTGGCAGCGGCCGGCGGTCAGGGTACCCGTCTTGTCCAACAGCACCGCCTTTGCGCGGCCCAGACCCTCCAGCGCCGGGCCGCCTCGTATCAGCACACCTGCGATAGCAGGGTTTAGGGTTTTGGGGCTCATGGCTTGTGACTGAGGCTGATGGCTGCCCAGGCACAGCATGAGCAGGATCGTGGCGGAGAAACCCAACGGTGACGGCTGCCTCACCCAGGCAGAGTGGGCAGCACAGGACTGGACGGAAGCTCGGGAAGATGTTGCTAATTGAGCTAATGTTGCTAATATTGATAATGTTGCTAATGTTGACGTAGGGTCTGCACATGGACGTGCACGGCTTAGAACCCTCACCGGCGCGTGCGGCGGCGGCGACAGCGCAGACGACGGCCACCGGCGTGGACAGCACCAGTGCGCAGGGACAGGCCGTCACCAGGATTTGCAGTGCCAGGTACACCCATTTCTGCACGCATCGCAGGATTTTCGAGTCATTTGGATTTGCGGCGCCAACCACAGGATGTGAAGCGCCAGGTCAAAAGAACTTGCAGCGCCAGGTATATCCATTCCTGTGCGTTCCTGCATCAAAAGACGTCCAAGCCAATCTTGCAGCGCCCAGGACCAAAGGACCTGACTTGCAGCACAGACCTCACAGGACCTCAACTCCAGAGAGTTGTCTGGAGTGTGTTCACTTAGAAGTTGTGTTCAAGCCACTTTCAAAACCCACCCTGTGGTCCTCGTGGCCGGCAGCCCAGGGCAGGAACGCAACGCACAACGCCGCCAGCAGCATCAGCAGCATTTAGCATGTTGCGGGTATTCTCGAGTCCTTATCGATTTCACTCAGCCGACTTTGTTGTCCTTGCGGCTGGCGACCCAGGGCAGGAAGGCGATGCAGAGCGCGGTGAACAGCACAGCGTGTAGTACTTTGCGAACTTCCCACTTCTCAACTCATTGCAGAATGCACCTTGTGGTCCTTGTGGCCGGCGGCCCAGGGCAGGAAGGCGATGCACAGCGCGGCGAACAGCACCAGCGGCGTGTAGTACTTTGCGAATTTTGCGACGGCGCCCTCCAGCGGGCTGCGCTCGCTGGCCGCCTGCTCCACCAGGCGCCCCAGCTGCGCGACGGTGCTGGCGTCCGCGCTGGCCGTCGTTTCCACCTGCGTGGAGGCGGATGAACCACGGCTTGACACGCGTGAACCAACACGATGAAGTGGAGAGCTGTGGCGCAAGCCACAGGGCTGCGTTCCGGGGCCGCCTGCCCTGCGAGGCGCGGCAGCTGCGTGGCGGTCTTTGCGTCTGAACTAGCCGTCGTCTCCACCTGAGGCGATGCAGCGACATACCAACTGGCTTGCTGCACTTGCATGCCATTCTTGCCGCCAGCTGCACAGCTCGTGCTCATCGAGTCGTGCAAGACAGTGACGTCACAGCGCACGGCAAGGCCACCCCGGTCGAGGACGCCTTTGCCATGCTTGGCTGCTCATCGGCTTGGACTGCCAACACTCGAAGAAAACCCTGCAGGGACCCCACCGCACATCCAGGGGCGCTTCCCCGGCATCGAGCAGATGCCTGTGGTAATGGCTTAGGGTTTTAAAATTTAGGGTTGCCTTAACAATTCAACCCTAAATTTTTAGGGTTGAATTGTCAAGGCAACCCTAAAAATTTAGGGTTGAATTGTCAAGGCAACCCTAACAGGCAACAGCACATAGGGAACTTTAGTGGTTTGGCCCCAGATTTTCCTGCTTCAAAAATCTGGTGCTGTGCCTCAAGGGGCGCGTCGCCGGCGTCCAGCGTGCCAGGAGGTGTCAGGGTTCAGACGGCCTTACCTCGAGCGGTGCGTCGCCGGCGTTGAGGGTTCCGCCCAGCGCCTCGTCCCCGGGCGCCTTGGCCACAGGCGCCGCCTCGCCCGTCAGCATGCTCTCGTCCGCTGCTGAGCAGCCGGCCACCACCTTGCCGTCTGCGGGCACGCGCTCCCCGGGCGCGACGATGACGCGGGTGCCGACCGCCAGCTCCGACGCCGGCACCTGCTCCCCTGCAAGTTTTGCACAAGCAGCTGCAGTCAGTCGCTTGCGTCCTTGAGCTCGCTGCTAGCAATGATGACGCGGGTACCGACCGCCAGCTCCGACGCCGGTACCTGCTCCCCTGCAAGTTTTGCACAAGCAGCTGCAGTCAGTCGCTTGCGTCCTTGAGCTCGCTGCTAGCAATGATGACGCGGGTGCCGACCGCCAGCTCCGACGCCGGCACCTGCTCCCCTGCAAGTTTTGCACAAGCAGCTGCAGTCAGTCGCTTGCGTCCTTGAGCTCGCTGCTAGCAATGATGACGCGGGTGCCGACCGCCAGCTCCGACGCCGGCACCTGCTCCCCTGCAAGTTTTGCACAAGCAGCTGCAGTCAATCGCTTGCGTCCTTGAGCTCGCTGCTAGCAATGATGACGCGGGTGCCGACTGCCAGCTCCGACGCCGGCACCTCCTCCCGCGCAAGCGTTGGATAAAAGCTTTGGATTTTTTGGATTCCTCACAGCTTTGGATTTTTCGAACTGTTGTCGAATGCGAGCGCCAGCGATCACTTGCGCGTCCGCCGGCTTGCTCTTGCCGGCGCGAAAATCACTATTGTACTGTATGCCGATCTCCAAAGCCGGCACCTGCTCCCTTGACAGCATCGGCGTGAGCCCTCCGATGCTGACGTTGATGAACAATGACACGATATCGGGATCCTGGAGCATGTGCGGCTGGTGCAGCGATGCCGCCCCTGCTTCCACGGCCAGCGGCCGTGCCGCCAAGTCCCACGGAAGGCAAGAGGGAGCCATTCAGGTCGTCTGGCGATTCGCGGAATCTCATCCCGCACGAGCATGAGATGCCTCCAGCAAGCCCACCCTGAAGGCCCTCCCGCGGCAGCCAGGATGGCGGTCTCGGGTTTCAGCGTCGGCACCGCGGCCGATGGGCTCACCTCCGCGGTCAGACTGTTTAATAAGGAACCGACAGCAGCATGGCGGAGACCTGTGGCAGCCAGGATGGCGGTCTCGGGTTTCAGCGCCAGCACCGCGGAGATGGCGTCGCGTGCGCGGCCCGCCGCCCGCGTCTCCAGCCACTCCGCCAGTCCGAACAGCACCACCACCGCAGCGGCTTCCGTGTAGTCGCCGATCGCGATGGCGCCTGCGCGATGAATTTGAAGGTCAGACCTTGAAAACGGATTTGCATTGACTTCTCCATGACGAGCCGCCCGCGTCTCCAGCCACTCCGCCAGGCCGAACAGCACCACTACCGCAGCGGCTTCCGCGTAGTCGCCGATCGCGATGGCGCCTGCGCGCTCGACACTCGGGTTCGACGCTCAAATTACTGTCCCGGCAGGGCAGCTGCTCAGAAGGATAGTTGCTCAGGGACCAATAGATACCAACAACCAATATGTTATAATTTAAAACTTATTTCTCGGCTGCTGTAATGATACACCGCCGCCATATCTCACGCCCGCACCTGCCACAGCAACGAGCGTGAAGCTGGAAGCTGGAAGCTGGAAGCCTCTCCACTTCGCTATCGCTGCGCTGCTGTGGCATGCACATCGTCCGCACCGCACATCAAAAGGCACAAGGAATCCCCTTGAAATAGCTGGTAATATCCTTTGAATAGCTGGTAATACCCTTTGAATAGCTGGTAATTTGCGGCTACGTTTCCCCAAAGCACCTGCCACGGCGACGAGCATGAGGATGTTGATGTCCAGCAGGAGACGCCGCAGGCCCGCCAGCGCGCGGACCAGGATGGTGGGGATGCCAATCGCCACCGCCGCGATGGCCGCCCACCTGAAGTGCTCCAGCCACTTGTGGCCTGCAGCGCGGAGCGCGCACCGATGTTATCCCCGCGTGAGGACTTGAGTGTGAGGATAACAAGCAGAAGGACCAGCCAAGGCGGGGTCCCAGTCGGCTTGGCGGACCGTTGGCAGTCTGCAGCCGCAGCGCTCAAATGTGGAAGGTGTAAGACAGAGGCTGTATCGGGAGGCATCGGGTGGTTGACATTGCAGTGTGCTACAGCGGCACAAAAGCACGTGAATTCAAAGGAAAGCACAAAAAGCCAAATGAACAAAATGGTTTTGTCCTACATGTTCCCATTCACCTGTCGGCTTGTGCAGGTACCGGATGCAGGAGATGAGCAGCAGCGCCGCGGCCACCAGCAGATGTGCTGGCGGCACCCAGGCGCCTCGTGTCTTTGCCTGCACCATCAGGGGCATGATGTGACGTTGCTGTTCCACATGGCGCAGATCACGTCTGCGCTGTCGAAATCCGGCTGCACAGCAAAATTAAGAAAATTTGAAATTTTCAAATCCCGCTCTGAGGCGCTGCACAGCACGAGGCGTCGTCTCCCGGTCACCAGCTCCTGTCATTCCTCCATCGCTTTCACGTCGTCCAGGGTGTCGCTGTCTGCAGACAGCACAGAGAGCAGCTTGCTTCCCCCATGTGCCCGCTTCGGGTTTAGGGTTTAGGGTTTAGGGTTTAAGGAATGACGAGCCTCGCCTGCTGCCGAGGCGGCGTCAAAGACGCCTCCAGGCGCGCGGTGTTGAGCGCCGCCGCCAGCGCCGCACCGCTCGTCTGCCCGTCATGCAGCACCGACACCGTCTGCGTGACGACCGCCACCTCGACCTGTGTTTTTTCGCAAGGGGGGGAAAACAGGCTTCAAATCTACGCATTCTTACGTACATCTTGTGCAACGCCGCGCCGCTTGTCTGCCCGTCGTGCAGCACCGGCACTGTCCGTGGTACGCCTGCTGTTCCTCAGAAGAAAAACGTGGTTTCTGCAGCTCTTAGGGTTTTGGTTTCTCAGGGGATTGAGGTGCTGTCTACGATCCATGCCAAAGTGGCAGCCCGACGGCAGTGACATGCGGTGGGACGTTTTTGGGGACAGCAGGCACTTGCTGGGGTTGCGCAAAACACGCAGCAGTGCTGACTGCGCACAAATGACTTGACAGAGCTTTGCGCAGCAGAATGCTTCCCGCTGGCTCACCTTTGCGACGCCGGGCAGCGGCGACAGTAGCTTCTCCACCAGCGGCACCTCCATGGGGCAGCAGATGCCGGCGGCGTATAGTTTAGTCACCGAGAGCGGGCCAGCCGCCGCGCCGCCACCGGAGCCAGCGCCCACGCCGGCGGCGCCTGTCTCGACATCCGCAACTGCAGGACCACACACACATGTTTGACTTGGCAGTTTCTGAACGCATTGTGCCATTGACCAGGCAGATGGAACTCGACTCGTTGTACTAACCATCTCCAATGAGAGTTATGTGTCACGAGTTCCTGTTCGATGTCAGATACCTCCTCTCGAGAAAGCAGGTCTCTCAGGACGTGCTCTGAAGAGAAGCACACTTGAGACTCCGCGAAGCACACATGCAGAGCCATCCCACGGCGAGCCGAGTATAGAGGCGTCGTCCGCCGCGACAGCAGCGTCACTTGCCGCTGCAGGGTCATTGGGGAACACTGCGGAGAGCAAGGATGAGCACCTGCTGCAGAGCCGTCACGCGGCGAGCCCAGCGGCGAGCCCTGCGGCGAGCCGAGCGCAGAGTCGTCGTCCGCCGCCACCAGCAGCGGCAGCGCGGCCGGATCGGGCGTGCGGCCAGAGCGGCGGTGGCGCAGCACCGAGACGCGGCCATGCGACACGACGGCGCCGCTCACGTCACCCAGGCAGGCGGCGGGGCAGCACAGCCCGTCGCCGACGTGGTGCAGCTCGTCGCCCACCTGTGCAGGGTTCAAACTGCGGTCAAAGGCAGTGGGATCAGCCGCGTGGGCACTGTAGTCTGTGGTTGCACAAATGGGTTTCGATTTTGTCTAAAGGGCCCCATGATCGCAGTCAAGACCCACATCGACTGCGTGCGGCTGCTCTAGAGCAGCGGACACAAGCGAGGTGCAGAGGCGTGGCATGGGGGTGCGGCACAATGCGCATGGCGCGCCGCTTCCCTGGAAACATGTGCAATCCAATCCCACTGCCGCCGCGGAGGGACCGCCGGGGTGGCGCGACGGCACAGCGCCCGCATGCCATGAGCGGCGGCCTCACCGTGTTACCTAGCGCCGTTCTAAGCAGGAACATCCTGTATACACAATCACGCATGCAGAAGCAACACTCACCAGGTAGTCGATATGCTCGGCATGCGGCACCGCCTCATGGCCGCAGGCGGGCCCGTGCACGTGGCCGTCCTGCTGCGGCAGCGGCACCAGCGCGCAGGGCGCGCCGTCATTGCGCTCCAGGCGGTGCGGAATGAGCGGGCCCAGCTCCGACAGCCGGCAAAACATCTGGAAGAATGTAGCGGGAAAACCGCGCAACGGGTCAGGACAGATGCCGTACTCAGGATCAGCGCCAGCTTGCCCGCAGGGGTTTCCCTCGCATGTACAATGTATAGCGATTGCAGGCCTACGTGTTCACATCTGCCAGATGTGGCAATCGCAGGAGGAGCTGTGCGCTGGATGGTAGCGCAACGTGTCCTTGCTGACACCGCTTGCCGGACATTGCAGGAGTTTTCGCGAGTCGTTTGCGTGCTGTCGTCGCCAGCAAGCAGATGAGCGCTGATCTTGCTCAAGCACGCGGCGTACAGGACACGACCTCCGGGACAGGGCTGACTCATACAGGCAGTTCCTCATAGGAAGCCACCTTGCCGGCATGAACGTACGCCTTGTGTCCATGGTGGTCCAGGATGGTGTGCTGCAAGCAGGATGGGCACCATTTGGACCTTGAAAGCTGGCGCCTTGTTACCTCGGCAAACGAATCGACCGTGTCGTGTATTCTCCAGCAGAGCGAGCTTGCCGCAAGACGCACAAGGAATGCAGAAAATGGCAAGCGATAAGCTGCTGGTTGCATGCTGGAGCTGGACCAGCAGCGGTGGGTGAGTTGTGGGGCCAGACCTTGCACTCGTCGTCGGCTCCACAGCAGGACGGCGCCTCGTCCACCACGCGGAGCCCTGCCGACTCTACAAGGGCCGCCATCTTGCTGCTTCACCCAGCCTGCCTGCAATTTGCTCGGCTTCGTGTAAAACTGTCCTACCCTTCCTAGCCTCCTATCCGCGGAATTCTCCGGTCGGTCGGTCCCGAGGATTCGAGAGATCCCCAGTGACGCGAGATTTCACAAATGTTTATTGCTGAAATGCCAAGTGGTGCCTAATCAGGGCATAAGTCGCAGGTGAACATTAAAATCGCGCGCGGAAAGTCAATGCCAGCGCGGCACAGCTGTGCGAGCAGCGTCGCACACGCTGCTGGCAACCGTCTGAGCTGTTTGGCAGCGGAGAGGTTTTCAAAGCTCTTCCCACCCACCCGCCCCTTTGACAGGGTTTATCCACGACGCAGTTACCAGTTCGGAAGGGTTGCAGCTCGCCGGCGCGCTGTCCGCACCGCTGCACCTCGAATCTCCGTTGTGGCGGTGCGCGTCTGACGCCATCTCAGCGCCTGCGTCGAGATTCCCTTTGGGTGAGGTTTATGTTCCTACAATGGAGCCTTCAATCCGGCAATCCTTACAGGCCAACTTCTACTGGCTAAACAGCTCAGCCTAATGCCCAGCAGTTCAGCAAAAGAGACTTTGAACGAATTGCAGCAATGCTAGTGGCATATGTATCATTATCCGCCTCCGAACAAAAACGAATCCAAAGCTTGCAGCTTGACAGTCACAGTTCTGCGGCGTCATGCCCCGCGGCTGCGGTGGCGGCTGCTTTTGCCGCCGCAAGCCGCGCAGTGCGCTTCTTCATGATCGCCTCCGCCTCCTCCACGACGCGCTGCTCCTTAGCGGCCTCGTCCGCCTCGTCCGCCGCTGCGTTCGCCACCGCTAGCTTGCCGCCTCGCGCCGCGATAAGGTCCCGCACCTGCACATGACCGTGACAAATTCCAGGTTGCTCATATTCCTCCCACCTCGTCTTTCTGCTATCTCTTCAGCTGTTGGGCTCCAGCAGCACCCCCGGTGCTGATCATCCATGCCGACACAAGATTAAAATATTATAATTAATTGGAAATTCATTAAAATATATAATTACTGAAAATTTTCATTGGAGGAGACCGCACCTGTCGCGGCGACATGATGGGCACATTCATGCTGAATTCCAACACTCAACTTGGCAAAGAACAAAAACGGTTGCATTGCAGGTCCGCACGTCTTTCGGCGACATGCCGTCGGAGACGTCGTCCAGCTGCGGCAGCAGCTCCACCTCGGCGCACGCATCCTGCTCCTGCTTCATGACGCACCGCGCTGCCAGGTCCACCCGCCGTTTCAGCAGCTCCCGCTTGCCGGGGGACAGCTCCACGTACGCGTCGCTGGCTTTGGCATTCTGTACAACCATGTGACAGATGTCAGGAAAGGAAAGGAAGGGAGGGCTTACTCGCACTACAGGCCTACTGGCCTATCGGCGAGTAGTGTCAGACTACCCTTCGGCCTGATTCTGCTACATCGCAACACGCTTGGTCAGCTGCTCCACCCACGAGTCGCTAGCCTTAGCAATCTGAAGAAGCAAAACAAGGGTCTTGGCCGATATATTCAACGCAAACCCTCCGGGCTGGCATCCAGAGGACTGCAGTACATAGATGCAGCGGTCTGCGCGTGTCTGCGGCAGAGCCTGCCAAGCCACGCCGCTCGAGCAGCTGCCGCTTCCCAGCCTTCCTTTTTGCATGATCGCATTCCATGAATGCATGCAAGGCACAGGTGCACCCTGAAGAAGCAAGAACCCGCCTCGATCTTCTGCTTCAGCCTTGTGACGGTGGTTTTGAGGTCCGCCGCAGCCCCCGCCGCGGGCTCAACCGCTGCTGCTGGCACAGACGCCGCCGCGGCGCCCGGCAAGAACGCCGACCCTGTTCCCGCTGCCGCGGCATCCGCCGCCGCATCCGCCTGCGTGCCCCATCGAAATCATGCGAGCCTTGCTCTCCGCAAGCGGCAGCTTGCGGCCGGCGGTGCTATGCCGAAGCGCTGCTCAGACACTCGGCCTTGGCGCCTCGACTGCTGCAAAGGGAAGCTGCTGGCCAGGACAGCCACATTAGGGAAACGTAGATATTCAAACGAGGATCTGCTGCCGCACCTGCTCCTTGTCTGCAAGCCGCTGCTCTAGCCCCTGGTCAGATGCGTCGTGCCACCGCTGGCGCTCCTCCGGCGACATGCTGCCTGGCTGCCCGGATTTCCCGCCTGCTTCCGCTGCTTCTGCCGCTTCCTGCTGCCCACCGCCCGCCGCGCCGCCCGCGGCGCACATGCCCGCCCGTGAGGCGCCGCTGCCGCCGGCGGCGGCGCATTCGCCAGCGCCTGGCTGGGTGGCCCCCCCGGCCGCGCCGGCCGCCGCCGCCGACGCCAGCCGCTGGGCGCGCTTCTTCATGATCGCCTCCGCCTCCTCCACGATTCGCTGCTCCTTGGCGGCCTCGTCCGCCTCGTCCGCCGCCGCGCTTTCCACCGCCAGCTTGCCGCCGCGCGCCGCTATGAGGTCCCGCACCTGCACCATATGGAGAGAGGGCAAGTCTGGCAAAGTTTCGGACTTGAGGCTGTCCAGTCCCTTGCAGAATGGTGGTGCTGCTGCCGACAATTGGAGACATATTTCGACAGCCTGCCTGTCTTCCGCTCGATCTTGTTTTGCTGCACTGGGGCTTTTGAAAGACTTGCCCACCCCTTGTAGGGTTTAGTCGCAACGCCTCAGCATGCTCGTGGCAAGGGGCCCGGCGCTCCTGCAGGACAGCGGATACTTCGACGACTCGGCACCTGAAACCTGCAGGACCGCAAGCTCACATCCTTGGGCGACATGTCGGGCGCGATGTCGTCCAACTGCGGCAGCAGCTCCACCTCCGCGCACGCATCCTGCTGCTGCTTCATGACGCACCGCGCCGCCAGGTCCACCCGCCGTTTGAGCAGCTCCCGCTTGCCGGCGGGCAGCTCCACGTACGCATCGCTCGCCTTGGCGTTCTGCGACGCACATTCGCATCTTGAGGCTCAGACTCACAGAGGGCGCATTCCCTTTGCAGCTCCCGCTTGCCAGCGGGTAGCTCTATATACACCTCGCTGGCCTTGGCGTTCTGCAGTCAATACTACTGGTCAATACTACTGGAAAGATCGCCTCTTTGAGGCTGAGTTTCCACATTGACATCTGCCCTTGGCAACTCCATGCCTGCCTTGCTGTCCTTTCGCGCAAGGCAGTCCCAAGGGCAGAAACCAATGTACTGTTGCCTCAAGGAGGATACCTACCTGACTGCAGTACATGCATGCCTAAACCCTAAACCCACCAGCCCCCTTCGCTTCAGTAGCTGTCTGCTCTCTGTCAGCCTCACATCTGCACCAGTCCCAGGCCTTGTATGCGAAGAACACACCTCGATCTTCTGCTTCAGCTTCGTGACTGTCGTTTTGAGGTCCTCCGCGGCAAGCCCCGCTCCCGCCACCGCCGCTGCTGCCGGCGCTGACGCTGCCGCTGCACCAGGGATGAACGCTGACCCTGACTCTGCCGCCGCCGCATCCGCCTGCGCATCCGCCTGCATGTACCAGCCAGATGGTGTGAATTTTGCTCCCCTGTATGCGGTAGCTACCACAGCCGACTGTGCAACGTCTGCGCAGACGGTTCATGTTGACGCTAACTTGGCTGCTGCACGGCACAGCTGCCGGCAGGAATGGGGGCATACGCATGCTGGGCGTCCCACCTGCTCCTTCTCGGCAAGCCGCTGCTCCAATCCCGGGTCCGACTCAGCGTCCACCGCAGCCGGCGCGGCGCAGCTGCCCGGCGCGGCGCCGCCGTCGGCGGCGCAGGTTCCCTCCACAGAATCTGTCGTTGCTGACGCCGCCACACCGCTGTCTCCGTGCGACTGCTCGGCTGCTGCCGTTTCGCCAGCAGAGGCGGGGCTGCTGCTGCTGGAGCCGCTGCTGCCTCCCGCTGCGGCCGCCGCCGCCGGAGCCTGCAGAGACTCCTCTGCCAGTTCGCCCTCCACCTGTGGTCCCCAGAACACGATTCAGGAGCAGGCGTTGCCAGCGCATGATCACGTCGACAGGTGATGCGGCATGCTGTCCGGGGCTTGCAACAGCTTCAGAATGGCCTGTGCAGGGCGCAGTCTCCAACATGGCCATGGATGCCACACACTGCAGGCCTTTGCATTGGCATCGTGACCCTCCTGGTCCAGCAGAGGTGAATCCGTTGGCAGTCGTACTCGGTCTTCTCTGTGGCTGCGGCAACATCCGTACCCAAGCATATGGGGCAGGCGCCTTGGCGGTGAAGTCGCCCTGTAGTCTCTTGATCCACATGCCAATCTGAACATCACCGACAAGTTAATAGATGGGAAACGGACCTTGGCGGTGAAGTCGCGGGCCTCCTGGTCCAGCGCCGGCCACTCCGCCACAATGCGCCGCGCATTGTCCAGCTTGGGCTCCTGCGAAGCAAATTTCAATGGTATGAAAGGTTGGAGAACACAAGCGTGCTTCTTCCGCACTCTGACCGCAACGGAGGCGGGGGGGGGGGGACATGGC